>Ga0065711_1005642_pt1 | contig 23110 bp, 11 predicted proteins | sample Hoacrofraction12_FD_59098 | JGI IMG/M metagenome (GOLD analysis project Ga0065711, IMG submission 59098) | Hoatzin crop microbial communities from Cojedes, Venezuela - Epithelial fraction 12 v2 (version 2) | ecosystem: Host-associated > Birds > Digestive system > Esophagus > Crop | place...
GGGGGGGGGGGGGCCGAAGGGAGCAAATCTCTTCCTTCAACTTCAAGGTCTACATTTCCCTCCCCCAACAGAGGCTCATTCACATGCAGGAAACTTTTCCACATTGAGTCTTCCTTGGTTTTATTCTGGGGCGTTTTGAGTTGCGTTTTTTCCCCGCTTTTCTTTCTTTCAAGAAGAAAAAAAAAGCTCTCCAAAAGAAATCTTCAGGAACAAAGGCAACCAATATTCACTATTGAGAACCTTCAAACCCAAGAAAAAAAATACCATAGAGAGACTAACGGAGGAAGCGGATCAAAAAACCATCCAAACCAGCCAAGACCCACCACAGTCACAGCTGGAGCCTGTGTTTCTGCACCACGGACAGTGGGAGCGTCATTAACCACTCCGCATCGCAGCCTGCACGAGGGAAGCCACGGAGCTAACCGAGGCCTCACGCAGGCTCCTTGCCAAACGCCGGGAAGGGCTTAGGGCCTCCGGCAGCTATACAGAAGGGAAATACAATTTGAATAGAGATGCTTTCTTTACAGCTTTCCCCACTAAGCAGTGCAGAGCTGCAGATGGCCCTCTCGGCAACCAGGCTGAAGTCAGATGCTGTCCCCTCCAGAGCAGCATTTTGGCAAGCGGTCACAGCCTTCCCTCTTCACTGCTGCTGCCCAGTTGCATGCTGACAAAGAGGGGAGCACACGATTTTTAAAATCGCCTCCTGAATGTCATTCATGAGAACAGGGAAATGGCTAACAGTAGAGGCATGTATAGATTTAAAAACCTTGCAGTTACAATTCAAACACAGTGCTACAACAGGGATTTCCAGAGGGCATCCCACTTTGTGGCTTCAGGTCTCAGCAGCTCTTCTCACAGCTTCTCCATTTCCCAGCAGGGAAACGGTCCCCTTGCAACTAAGCCAAGGGCTTGTCTGCCTGCAAAGCTGAAAGTTGTCATGGATCGCTGGCCTAAAAAAACCAGTTTCAGCTACTGGGTTTATATCAGCTTTTTACAGACAAACATACCTCACTTTTAGCTTCCTTTACCACCAGGTTTTGGGAATACGTAGGACATGGGGCTATTTGGCTGTAATACCAGTTACATCAGTTGAGAAGCAGGTGTTTGCTCCACTGTGTCCTAATAGGATTTTTCATTAGCTGCTCTGCTTTCCCAAGACATATGCATCACTTCCACTACAAATCAATGCACTTTATAGGTAAACCAATACACACAGAGCCCCCCTTCAGAGATCCCTCTTGTCCTGCTTGCGAGATCAGCACTGGTAGGATTCCTCCAGCTCCTGCGCAGGCATCATTCATTCACAAATTTTTCTGAACTGCATCTTGAGATTGATTTTACAGGAAAGTTCCCAGAGCTCTCTTAGAGGTTCTGCCTACACTGATGTCATGGCTATATTTAAAGAAGGAATCCTACTAAAGTGGTTTATAACGTGCTCTGGCAGGACAGTGTAGACAGAGCTAAATCCTATTAAGCCACTTAAGTTGCTTTCCCCCTCTGAAGTCATCTGTCAGATGCTGGCCCTATACACAGCAGCCAACCATCACACTAGCTTATCAAGAGTCATGATTAAAACATCAAACAAAACAAAGAAAAATTCAATCTCACACATGAGGAAGAGAAACTGGGGCAGTGTGCTGCTCCAGTAACCTCCTGGGATCCCAGAGGGTGGAGAAGGCTGGCGATTAGCTTTTCATTACAGCTAGATTGTAACCCACTTGCACACCACTGCACTTTGTTAGGTAAAAACAAAATAAGAATGACTTGTTTCTCTACATGCTACTCTTGATATGGAGTCAATATATTTTGAAAGGGCCATGGGGGAAATATGTCAATGTAAAGCATACTTTTTAAACAAAGATCACACTAATTGGGGTGGGAATAACCGGGAAAACAGAGCACCGTTCCACCTTAACTCAGCATCCCACGGAGAAGAGGGAAAGCAGCGTTCATAGTCACCTGGTCTCCTTTCCCAGTAACTTGAAAACAGGCACCACAGAGTCCTGAAAGATTAATCCCCATAAGTGTTAAATGTGCACATTTAGAGTTCCAGTTGCATAAAGCATTCACTCCATTAAGTCAACACATTACTGCAACAAGATTGAGAGACAAACCTCAATTTCACAGATCCTATAAAATACCAGAAAACAATAGGCTGGAAAAGACCTCTGGAGGTCACTGTAGTCCAACCTGCTGCTGAAAGTGGGCTTATTTAGTAGATCAAGTTGCTAAGAGCCTTGCCCAGGCAAGTTCGAGTGCCTCTAAAGTTAGAGTTTCCAAAGCTTCCCTCAGCCCTGCTCCAGCACTACCCGGAAAAGTGTGCTGAGTGATTGCACCCAAGGACCATTTCCCTTTGCAGTTTGTAGCTGTTGTTGCTTGTCCTTTTGCTGGACACCTCTGAGTAGAGCCTGGTGCCATCTTCTCCAAGTCCCACCTTCAGGTACACGAACACTGCTCACAGATCTGTCCACTTGCCTTCTCTCCAGGCTGAAGGGTCCCAACCCTCCCAGCCTCTCTTTGCCAGTCACGCTCTAACCACCTCAGTGGCCTTGCCCTAGGCACGCTCCACTTTGTCAACATCTCTCCTGCACGGACAGCCCCAAATCATTATGCAGCATTTATGCTGGCACACACAACTGGAGGAGATCCCATGCACACGAAATGGCTGATGACCCCATTTTAGGGCTATTTTCAGCTCGCATAGAGGGCTCGGCAAAGCACAAGTCTTCAGAGCTCATGTTTGCCTCCAGCTGCATGACCTACCCCACCTGCTATAGTCACGAATCACCAGAAGGTGACAGATCTCCCTCCACGCTGAACAGCGCGGACAGTCACTCTGTGGGCGTGAGAAGTGCAGCAAGTACCATTTGAGACTGAGCGAGAGACTCAACAGCACGGATGTGATTCCTCAAAACAACAAAATGAGACAGCTGAGGTGGGAGGAAAGGAGAGGTAAGGAAGGAAAAAAAAAAAGGCAGCAATAGAGAAGTTACACGCTTCAGACTGAAAACAAGGCACCTCGGGAGCGATTCGGGAGCCCAACCGCACGGATGCTCGTGCATCCCATTGGCTGCCACCTTCCAGAGCTGCACAGCAACGAGCCGGAGGTGGGAGGCTGCCAGCTCGCATGAGAGCTCCCCGCTCAACCCCTCCTCCGCACCCCCACAGCCCAGCCCGGCCAGCACCGCTGCGGCTCCGGCTCATTGCAGTATCGATCCACCTTCCCCCACCGGAGGTCAACCAGGGAGAGACAGCCGAAGGAGGCAGGACCTCGGTTAAACAAAGGACAGGGTTGGTGCAGAGCAGCCACACCAGGTTATTTCAACAAAAGCAGTATAGAACAATCCCGTGTTCTACCTCAGTCCAAGGCTCAGGTTTCGCTCGCGAGTGGGAAGATGGTACTGCAGAAACAAGGATGGGGTGGAGGGGAAGGGGCAAGATAGGCAGTCGTGCTTGTGTCTGACAGGTCGGAGAAGTGCTCACACCCAAAAGGTATTAATACTGCTTAAAGGCAGCACCGCACAGCATGAGCGCTGCTCTTGTTCGCTCCATGACTAAGAAAGTGAGGGAGGAAGCTGTCACAACAGAGAAAGCTACCCAGCCTCAGCTTCCCTGCAAAAGTGGCTCCAACTCCAGGGTCCTAGACCACACCGACATTTACAAGTGAGCAGACCTACTCGCAGAAGGACAAGCAGGAGAGAGTACAGAAACCGGCACAATGTGGAAAAACAACTGATCCAGCTGTTGGGCTTACCACCACCACAGCCACAAAACAGACCATGAAGTGTGCTATGAATGTGGAGGAGGAGAACTAGTTCTAGTGCCTGAGCACGACAGCTCGCAGCAGGAGTGCTTGTTACAGCTTTCCTCTAAATCAAATCACCATTAGATGTGAGCAAAAATTAATCTAAGACACACACACAAAGGTTGTAACTGAACAAAGAACTCTGATGCAATGGTTTGCAGGATCTAGCATAAGAAAGTCTGGAATTCTTTCCCTCCAGACCCAAAACCATTCTGTCCCAGAAGCACTCAGAGTTAGGGCCAAGCGCAGGATACCCTGAACTCCTCTGCCCTGCTTCCCAGTACGCGCAAGAGCAGCTCATCTGCAGAGCAGTCATTACTGATCAGGTGCATCTTCACAGCCAGCGCCTGGGCACACAGTGCTGACTCTCAGCCTGGAAAAGCAGAGCAAACAGAAGAAAGAAGGCTGAAAACTGAAGAGCAAACCAACCAGCCCAACTTCTACCATTTTTGAAAGAAGACAAATCAAAATTCTCAGTTGTTACATTCCTTAGTTGGTCACCAAAAACAAAGCCAAAGACCATGGTGAGTTCTTAGGCCAGTACAGTAAACAAACAAAGCATGTGGCAGGTTAATGCTAGCTACTACCAAGGCCCGTACAAGATCCCAGGTAAGCTACAAGCATGCAACAGGGGAAGATGACAGAATTTTGGGACAGGGAGAAGGTATTTTAGAACATAGGCATAGACGACTCTAGCTTTTTTCAATGCTCCAGCTGCTACAAACCTCAGGAGTCCCACCACATCCAACACTGTCACCTTCACCTCTTCACTGGCAAAGGAAAGTGTGTTAGAGGGTGGAGAAGCATTAGCATCTCTCCTTTTCACCTTCACACAACTAATCACAGCAATTATTTATGCAGCCCACTATTTATGAGCCAAAAGTCAAACCACTGCAGGAACTGTGCTTTATGTCACTGCTTCCCCCAGACTGCCCGTCACTCCGCTGACCAAACTGCACTGAAGCAGATGAGAAGCACTAGCATGAAGTCAAATAGATAAGCCCAGTTCCTGATGACCAAACTCCACACTGAAATGGAAGGCCCCGAAGCAATCCATGCTGCCAGCTCTGTTGGGGACAGAGCAAAGAGCAGATTTAATATCTTAAAGACAAAAAAAAAAAAATAAAATAAAAAAATCACAGATTCCCCACATGCACACGTACACTCGCCCATTTCTGCTACGGTTGTCTCAAATGGAGAAAGATCTCCAAGAGATACAGTATCTTCCCCATACACTTTCTTGTCAGAGAGAAGTGGTAGATCCTGCCAGAATGCTCAGTACAAAAACATTTCAAAAGTTTTTAGGGACTAAGAGTACAAGTTCATTTGAAAATTTGTCACATCTTTTGTTAGTTCCCTTGAGTTATGTACAGCAAAACTAGTTGTAAAAACATTTGATAAGCAGACAGCTGAAGATTAGATTTCTTCATTATTCAGCAGTAGCCAAAAAGGTTCGTCATCACTTATATGGGCATAGTTCTCAGACTCATAAATTACTGTTATTTCTGCATCAACTTGCCTTTACCTCAACAAAAAGAGAGGTAAAAAGCGTAGTTTTAACAAGTGAGATCTCCCCAGCACTGACAAAGTACTACTATGCCCATTAATAGCTGCCATTATGTATGAAGGTGTCAGATGTTTTTCTTTCTCTTCTCCAGCATCCCCACTGAACATTTAGCAAGAACACCATCATGAAAAGGTTGTGACCATTCAGCACTGTAATGGGTAGGCTGGCTCTCACTAGGCTCAAGCAATCGCTCAATGCGCTACTGGTGCAGTCTCCAAGCTGCATGCAATGCAACATCTACTAAAACAGAGCCAGGAAAAGAAGGAAACCGTCAGCAGCATAGCTGCTTCTAAAATTTGTTGTTTACCCCATCCACAGATGGAAGATACCAAGGTTTTCCTCCATTTTTCCCTCACATCTTACAAAAAGGCTATAAATCCCTGTGTCCCCAGACGACAGTCTGACTTTGATATCCACTACACAAATGTGATGTCCTGTTTAAGTAAGCTATCCAGAGGTCATCATCTATCCAATCTGACCTGCCAGAGCAATGAAGCACAGCAGACAACTCCACCCTAACGAGCAAGGCTATTTTTGCTGCTGCGCTTGAGGATCAAAGCTTTTCCTTAAAAAGCTATGATCCCAGGGGCTAAGACCACTGTGGTAACAGCCAAGATGGGAAGAAAGTCATCTACTTTCAGGATACTTAAGACCCAAGCAAACATCAAGTCCATAGTAGCAAGCACCATGCAAGCTATGCATTAAACTAGTACCATTGCCAGCACAGAAGCAAGAATGCCCTATTAAAACCTGTAACTAAATCAAGGAATTCTAATATTCATAACTGAACTTAGAAGCACTGCCCTCTGGGATACGAGAGAATTTCCCCTCAGACTGCTCACCTCATTGACAGTCACGTTGCTTTTCATAATCTTGTCCACAAATTTAATCAAGTTCCCGATAAAATCTAATCAAGTTGCACAAGCTGAGTTGCAAGGGCTCTCTTTTCAAGTCCTTTAACAAGAGGTCAGCTCAAAATGAGCCTCTGATGTCCCAGGGCTTGAGCAAGCTTACTTCATGTAATTCATTGCTGTAGGCACCAAAGACCATCTTAGCTCCCCAAACTATCTTTAATACTCACTCTAATGGAGCAATGGAACATTTCATCTCCAGACAAGCTAGGTTTAGTCTTCTGTCCTTTTTGGTCATATCCTTAGTGATTTCTCCAAGCACAAAAAAGGCTCTCCCAGGTGGAGGAAAGGCCTGTTATTCACAGAACTCTTATTATAATTGTTCCGCAACTTAAGTTTGTCCCTATGGAAAACATGACCATCCCTGAGAACTACCACTAGTCTGAAACTTGCAACCATCTAAAGCAAATATAAAAGCATCCATAAGACACGTTGGTCACTTCAGCCTGTCCTTCAGCGACATTTTCTTTTCTTCTCCCCCTCAACTGAAAATACAGACTTTAAGCTATTGCCAAGTTCTAGATCCTTTTGCTGCTCCTTATCAAACAGGCATTACGAAAAATTTACTCCCACCACAATTAAGTAAGAGAAGAAACCCTTTTATATCTATGCACTTCAGACTAAGGTATTGAAAAGCATCAGCGTAACTTCTGATCTTTAAAATAAAGCAACTCTTTTGAATATTGACCAGTATGCTGATATTGTAAGAAAAAACTACTCAAGAGGTTCTCAGTTCTAAAAAGTTAACGTAATTTTATCTATGGAGCCCAGGAATAACACGGTAACATTTAAATACCACACATGACCACTGTGACATTGCAAACCAACATGACTAGTGTTGAAGCATGTCCAGCCATATCCCAACACATGGCTATCCTCCAACTGCCATTCACCTGTTCACCAAGCATGCAGAAATCTTCAGACTAATAGTTCCAATGCAGATTCAGGGCAACTCTGTCTATGAAAGTGTGAGGGGGGAAGTTTTATAACCATATTAGTCATACATTTTACTGTAATTAAACTCTTACAAGGAGAATATCACTTTTTCCCAGCATCATACTTCCATAGACAAGACAGCAAATGCTCCCACTAGCCAAATTCCTAACACTTCAACAGTAATTATTTCTAAGCTACTGGAGAGATAAACAGAACCAACAAGTTTACAGCCAGCAAACCACTCCTTGCCTTTCTCTTGTTCAGTGTGTGTAGCTCAGGTCATTTCCAATTTCGATTCCAACAGGAAGAGCTACTTCGACCAGAGCACAGAAATAAGATGCCCAGAAGCCCAGACTCACTGACTGCGCTGCATTAGAAAAGCACTTGGAAAAAAGGCTACTGATTAAAGGAAGGGTGCTGTTATCTCCAACACACCAACCTCTGAAAGGATGTTCCCTCCCAGACACTTCAATGTATGAAGTTCAGTTCCCTTCCTTTTTTTTGTTAAATAAAGTCTTTATAAAACAAAAGAAATCATTTGTTCGTTTGACTGTTTATCCAGCCAGCTTCAAAATTAAAATATTCCTGCCCTGTCTCCACTCCAGGATGGTCCCTGGTGAGTATCTCCAATATTTTACATATCCATATTTCTTTCTAGAAACTAAGCTCTAGGGAGAATGAAGTAGTGAAGAAACATGAACATATTTATCAGGCTTGACACTTCCTATCGGTATGCACACTAGAAAACAATTTCCCTGATAAATGGATGGGCCTGAACTAGTCACACAGCCCCGTCTCTTGGTTTCAGCCTCATTACTCTTCTACAGAGGTACAACCCTGCAAAGGGCTTCACAATGCAGATGGTCTTGCAACAGAGGAACTTGCAGGGAAGTGGGGACTGTAGCTATGTTAGACATGCAGTTGAACTCCAGGAGTCTAGAGAAGACAGTCCTTTGTGTTACTGCTTGTCCCGCTGTATATCGGCATTACTCCACCACCTTAGACACTGTCAACACGATACGGCTGTGTGTGATTCCACAAGTCATGTCCAAAGCTTTAAGGCACTTTGGTGAGGAGGGGATGCACGCACACCACCCAATCAGAGCATCAAATCACATAGAACCTACTGCTCTACAAGCAGAAAACTGATCAGCTGCTCATACGGCAACAAGAACAGCTCAAGACTGTTAAAGTGATGGAGAGCGTGGTCTTCAGGACAGAGAGAAATAAAGAAAGAATAAGCTCCAAAAAGGATGAGTTGATGCTAGCACTTTAACAGGAATATTCCCTGCTCAGCTACAATTCTGCAGGTCACAAAGTAACCAGAAATAAAATGTTATTACAGAGCCTTTTCACCACTGGCACAGTGGTTTGTCTATCAGCTTTCAGCACTGTTTCCGACTCCAAACCAGAAAGAAGCCATAAAGGGCAGGAAACAGCTCATCTATAAGCCAAACCCAGAAGTGTATTTTTTCCATGATCGTTTAAAAAATAAAAAGCTATGGTTTAAAAAAACCTGTGAGGTCACATGAAGACAGAAGTCAGCCAGGAACCTTTTATTTGGCTCCTGAAATCTGCTTGTTGGTTCAACATCCTGAAATATCCCAAAACGGAGATTCAGTGCACAAAGCCTTGTGCGTCCCACACTCTTCCACCCAACTCTCAGCGCCGAAGCACAGGTACTTTGATCTGGCCCCAGGTTTATGCCAGACCATGGTTACAACAACTCATCCAACGAGAAGAAAGTGTTTTACGCCTAGATCAGGTGCTCAGTCTGGTTCACCAGGCAGCCGTTCAAGTACCCTGGCCTCTAGTTAGCAGCACTGCTTCTTCTTGCACCAGGGCTAGTTACACTATAACTTGACTCACACATACCTCTGCGTGGGTGCCAAAATCTCTTTTCAGCCAGGTCAGTTTCTTGATTTGATCACCGAGCAGCTCCAGAGCGCAAAGTGTGCCAGCTGCCCTCCTGGACCGTGATCTCAGGAGCCACAAACCTTCACTTCAGACAGGAACCACTACAGGGTCTGAAGCTGCAAACTTTATTAGGGATGGAAGAGTTGCATGAAATTTAGGACTCTCCACGCAGGCCCTCAAGTTGAGGTCCCATTTACACAAAGGCACAATGCTGAAATCAGTTTGGCACTATTTCTCCACTGAGGTCCTGGCTGAAGAGGCCTAGCACAGACAAACATTCATGTTCACAGCCCAAATCTAACTTCAAATCATGCTCAGTATGTTAGAATACAGTACTATCAATTTTTTCTCTTGTACAGAAATACTGCCCAACAAGGACTAGACATGTATTTATTCTAAATGGGTGTTAGAAGCAGTTTCACCAACACACTCAGGTCTTGGCACTGAGCAGTGATACAGCAGTGCCATTCCACAGAAGTTCGGGAGCAAAAAAGTCTTTGATGCTATTAAAAAATAATCCGGCTTTCCAACGCTGCAGCTCAGTGCTGAATTTGTGCAAAAGACTTCTATAAAGTAAACTAAGCAGGAGACTTTGAGCACACAGCTACAGATAATGCCAGAAAGCGCAAGGTAGAACCTTGCTCTCCATAAACCACACCTCCTTGTACAGACCTTGCCCACTGCAGCCTGGGCACTCTCGCACAGCATTCGCCTCAACCTCCTTTGGAGATCTGTACTAACTTGTATTCACTTTTCGCTTTACTTACGATTTCACTGACAAAATTCAGCACACGCTACCTTAGACTTCCAGGTGGTTTAGGAATTGCCAGCAACAGCACACCCCACCCCTGCTGTTGGCCGCACAGCCGCCTTGCAGCGCGTTCGACCCGAGCACGCACTCAGAGCTGAGCACGTCAGCCCAGCCGCAAGCGGAGGTTCCCTGCACTCAGCGCGTTATCACATTCTCCTGTGCAGCACGCAAGCACCATTTCCAGCGTGCATTTCAAACTCAGTCATGGCCTGCCTAGCAGAAGCAATTTGTGGATGTTTAAGAGAGATCTGCCAGGCTGCAGAGAAGTGGATTTGTTCTTCAAACATTCAGACAGCAAGTACAAAGCACGCAGCAAAGTGTTGACTTCATATAACCATGGCATTTCCTGGGTTTTCACTGTACAGACAGGCAAACTGAAAGGTACTTTGTCTGCATGGACTTCTACAATATAAAGGTGGCTTCTTTTCTTGTTCTTGAACAACCTCAAAACTTCTGCCCAACTTGGTAAGGTAACAATGGTAAGTTGTCTCTTGGATCCTTTGAGTACATCTAAGTACCTGCACGCTGCTAAAAAAATTTTAACAAAAAACCCCCAAAACACCCCCACAAGACTTGAGAACACCCTGTTTTTCTGGGTTATTAGAAAGAATAGCCTTACCAAACACAGCACAAGGGAGGAAGCATTTTGTAATGCCTGACAGTTGCCGGAGCAAAGGGAGCTCTCCTCGCACTCAGCCCAGCCCGCGTGCTGCAGGCGCGGACGTCATCAAACCCTTCGGCGATTTACAGATGCGAAGGAGGAAGTGGGGACGCTCCAGGCAGCCAAAGCTTTCCTATTAAGCCTGGGATTGAAAAATGTGCAAGACAGCAGAACTGTAAGTCGCTTGGTCATAATTTCAGCAGGAAACACTCTGCTCTTATCAGCATTGCTTCGAGTCACCCCTGTTATGCTAATCTAGTTAACTTGCGAAAACCGAAGCACCCTTGACAGAGAGGGCCATTGTGAAAAAAATAAGTCCTTCAACGTTTGTTTTCACAGCAGCTACATCTGGGGAAGAAATTACTGCAAATCATCTACCTCTCAGCAGAGCACTACTTGGATCAGTTTTAGAGGCCGAAATGCAAACACCACATGCTCTGCTGAAGCTTTAGCTGCTTAGAGCTTCATAGATCCTTGCCTCGTCCATATGTGCCACCCCACCCCAGCCCCCTGCGCTGAGTGAACCATGTGCGTGTCACTTGGACGCAGCCACCGAGCACGCTTCATTACTTGGGACTGCTGCTCCAAAGCTGGGCCTGGAGTACCAGTGTTCGCACCGAAATAACAACAAACAGCTCCCCTGTTGTTGCTGCCACACCTCAGCCACCTGTTGACAACCGCAGAGGCGCAAGCCATCACCCTGCCATGCCTTCATCTGGCAACGCTGCTCTCTTAGGACCATTCAGTGCATGATTTATATACTGCAACTGATGCAGAAGTGCACTAAATGCCAACTTCTGTCTAGGAAAAAAAGTGATCCCCACAAGCTGAAAGCAAGATTTGTGCCTTTTATAAAGGCACTGACTGCAAATTGGTTTCCCCACTTGTGATCAACTCAGCCTTTGCAATCTTTCCCCTTGTATTTCACTGGCAAATTTAAGCCACTTTGGACACTTGCTGTTGACATGGAGACTTTCCCCATTTCTCCACCCATAAGACGCTATTCAGCTCACCACCGCAGCTCTGCATTTTGAGGGCATCGCATCCTCCCACCAAGGGACAGTTTCACTTGTCAGCAGCACTGTGCCTTCGACCTCGAGAACCTTCAACACACTGATGCCTTCCTTCACATTGTGGCAGCAACACTGCTCACTGAAGACAAAATTGTAAAGAAGCAGAAGGAAATACATTTTTTTTTTTTTCACATCCTAAACTGGCTGGTAGTTCCCCCTTCACAGGGTAACTCTGAGCTATGCTTCCCACCAATCCTCTTTTTTGTCTCTAGATGTGTATACTGTAACTACTATACATAGTGTACATTTCACCGGCTTCTCAATACTGCCTTTAGATTAGTAACAAGTGCTTGAGATTAACCCTTTCTATCCATGAAGAATCACAACAAGCCAGCAGCACTACAGCTGAAGGGCTTTACAGGTCAAGTCCAAGGTGTTGCACAGCCACCAGATAAATGTCAAGGGAAAGGCTTCTTCGCTGAAACCAGCTGTTGGGAACACAGTCCCATCACGGCATCGGCATCTGGCACACGAGTAAGAGCAGCTGCCGGAGCAGGACTGAGCAAGCGGCCACACCAGCACCAGCTGAAGAACCAGGCTCCAGTGCTCCCTGCTCACCAGGTCCTCACGTGGCCCTGTGAGGGACTTGAAGTTTTCATCACAAACCAGGCTCTTTTGCTCCAACATCTTCATGACTACCAACTGGCAGAAGAATGGCAGATTTTGGATTATCCTGTCTTTCAGAACAAAAGCCCAGGAGCACAGACTGTTCACTCTTCTGCTTTGTTTTTAATCTCACATCTGGGGTTAGAAACACAGCCCTCTGACATTCAAACTGGAAGTACGAGGAGGGATCCAGCAAAGGAAGAAGAGATTGAATGGACAACAGCCATCTGCCTCGTCCACCTACTATTATGCACTCAGGTACTGCAGCACTTCAAAGCAACACAGTCTAGACAGATTCCTGGCCTGAAAACTCTTGGAAAGGACTATTTAACCCAGCCTCCCACACAACATCCAGCCCACAGCCACCAACAGCCAAGCAGTGGGCCATTCCTGCTGTAAACCATCCTTGTGGTTCCTCTGACCTGTGGCTCCGCAAGCCATCCAATACACACCTTGTGTGCCTTACAATGACCTCAGTATGTTTGCAATGTCACCAAGATTGGCCACTTCCACTAAACAACAACAACAACAACTGCATTTACCAGTCCTCCAGGGAGTGCTTACAGAAACTTTAAAAAAACCCACCTGCATTATTTAAAAACAGCTGTTAGGGCTGCCACCAGATCAGCATTCTCAAGTTAGAAGTTCCCCAGTGCTGAATGCAGCAATACAGTGTCTCACGTGTTCTGGCTGTTGTGGTTCCTGAAAAACATTTTCATCAGATCTACACCAGGAACTGGTGCTTAGTTACTTATTTGCTACTTGCTGACCATCTCCTGCATTGTTTATTTTAATTTAGCATCTTTCAGTTCACTAGACTTTCAGCCAGTTATCTTGACTGGTGAATCACGTTCCTTAGCTTTATAATAACCTTCAGAGTTAATATCTATATTTATCTTTATAGCTAACTTTGCATTTGAAAGTAGCTCTTCTGAAGCACCAAGTACCTTGTTACCTGTGCAGATCAGCATTTTGCCTGTTTGGAACATTATCACAAAGCGGGATTCACCACTGTGTAAGCAGAAATCCCCCAGGCTGTTTATGAACTCTCCCATAAAAGATGCCACAGAAGAGAGCCAGGTGGGTCTTTTTGCATTTGAGTAATTTTATACATATTTTCAAGCCAGGCTGCACCAGACAGTCAACTCACACTTGAAATATCTCAAAACTTAAGATCTACCCTTCCCTACATGGATTTTTTCTTTCTACCCTTTATAGTCAGGTATTTTAAGCCTCATTTGTGAGCTTATTTTCAGAGAGCATCCTAAACAGCAACCAGGAGAAGCAAAAACTATACGCTCCAGTGTAGGACTCAATATCTTAGGAAGCTTATTCTCTAATCAGGTGGGGCTAGCAGACCTCACTAACTACAGGACCAGCAGTAAAAACAGATCCATCGCAGATTCTCTGAAGCTAAAAAGCAGAGCACCATGCCCTCCTTAGCTCTATCGTCTCTCTTGTATCACCACTAGTGATCAGAATTCCTTGCTACAAAATTAGCTCATGAAAAAACACCATCAACAAAAAAGTAGCTGGGCAACAATACAGAGTTAGATCCACTCCGATCAACCACATCAGATTAAAGGGGAACATTATCTGACTCCCAGCCTATACAGAAAACTGGATCTTTGACAAGAGACTTTTCACAGCACTTAAAGGCTGGCAGCAGTTGCCTGGAATTCTTCACCCTTTTAGCAGGTGTTAAAGCTTCTGGGAAAGAGCCAAGCAGTACTTTTGACTCACTGAAGCAATTGAACCATTTGTTACATCACCCAAATGCTGCAAAAAGTGAAAGCAATTCACTAGAAAGAAGTTTTGAGCAGCCCCAAGATGAGACGCCCTGAAGCCACAAAGCAAATATCTGCAATAACTCTCATGTCTTCATGTTGCTTTTTATTGAATGAAAGCAAGCGGTGCATAAACTGCAGAACAAAGTAGAAGAGAGCATCTGCTCAAACACTCTTACAAAGCATTCGGTAACTTCTCACTTAACTCTATGCCGCATAAAACCCACCACGATACCGCTGGCAGTAACTGTGTGCACGTGAAGTAGCTCCCCTTCCTTTATGGGTCTGCAGAAGAATGTCACAAGACACTGTCAGCCTGCACTGCAGAACGAGCTAAAGAGAAAAGCTTTTGATTTTTCAGGTTCTTCCCATCATCTTTAACAATAAAACAGCAGACGTTTTTACTAAGAAGAGAAAGCATTTTAATTTAACTCTACAGACAGTACTAGTGGGAAAAAATGCAGTACTTTGTGGCAGACAAACCTTACCCCTTCCAGACTGAAGGGTAAGGGTGCTCTTGATGGCGGAGTGGAAAGAGGGAAGGCTAGAATATGTCCCTGGTGCCTTCAGTGTTTTAATCACATTAGCCAAGACAAGGCAGCCTGCTGCACTTGCACCTTGAGATCAGTAACAGGATCTCCGTAGGGCTTACCCTGGTTTGCTAACAACACAGACTCACCTTCTTAAAGCCTTGTTGCATTAGTTTAAGGACACACCTCATGCCACATGTGCACGTGTGTGTCCCTCCTCCTTCCCGGTTCTCCCGGTGACAGGGCCCCCAGGTACCACGCAGCACACGATGCAAGATGCTGCTCTCTCCTCACATACGTCACCGTATTTACCCTTCTTTGTGCCACGTTAATGAGGGTATTTACATGACAGGATACTTCCTTCCTAAATTCTTTGTGCCTTCCATCCTTACTGGGCACCATAATCCTGTTTACGACACACTGGTTGCTATGGAAGTGATTATATTGTCATGAGATTATACCTTCAGGTGGAAAATGTGCAAGTGAAGGAACACAAGCAGGTTTTTGCATACATTTAAAAATATGATAGTGCAATCCCACATGTAATGACTAGGAGCTTTAACAGTAGCTTTCTCTGAAAAGAAAGAATATGACTACAAGGAATAGCATAGCATCAAGTTTTCATTTGGTTTTCTCCTAAAAATCAGATTTTTTCATTTTCCTGTCACTGGTTCCTACTATTTAATTTTAGACAGTGCCCTACAGCTGAACAGTACAGTCCCAGTCACTTTCCCAGGACCCTGACAATTTTTCTGCACTCAAAACACTATCTCCTTAGTCCAAAGATGAGGGTAAAAGAAGTGACAAGATCATATAACCAAGCTCCACAACTCTAACTGCTCTTTTGTTGATTACTGTCTTTTGTAGCGCAAGGATTCAGAGGGCAGAAGCAAGAGAGACAGACTGTCTCAGATCTGACACGCTTGGTGAGACGCGTGACTAACCCAGCTTGAGCTAGCAGAGCAGGGCAGCGTATGTGCCTGGAATGCGGAACCCCACTCGGAAGCCTGTTTACCAGGGGCACCAGCATCGGGGGTTATCTGGGTGCTGCCTGGAAGTTAAATACACAACAGCAAAGAGTGCAGCGTAAATAGCCTAAAGACCCCGTTCCTCGCAAGCAGCTGGGAATCAAGCGAGACACCTTCCTACCTACTGAGACCCCACTCTGCAGCACTGGAGGAGCTTCAGATCTTTAAAGCCAGGATTGTACAAGGAACCAGCATCCCGAGCACAGCACTGATGCTCACCCGCAGTGGCTAGCACTGTTCCCTCAACTGATAGTATGGATGTATGCATGCCTGCCTCTGAACTCTTCCCAGCCTAGAGCAGTTTCAGCCATCAGGACACTTATCTAGATCAGGTACTGCAGAAATACCGTAGTAGAACCCAAAGAGCCATTGCACAATCCAAATCACAGCTGCACCAAGAACAAGATTCTTGTCCCAGTATAGTTAATGTTTTGACTACAAGAATAATATATAACTTGCAGTTAACATCAAACTTTGCCTCGTGTAATACTCCCTTACTGCAGCATTAGAACAGCACTGCGGTTCTGTTTCACACGTGTCCTGTTCTAATAGAAAAAAAAAAATCCTCACTGAGAATAAAGCTGAGGACTACACTCCAGTTTCCAGAAGCTCTCAGCCCTGTTTACAGTTCACCTATGTTCATAGCATGTGGGGGAGACCACATGCACTGACCAATGTCTGAGTGCAGCTACAGAGAAAATACTCAGGATCTCTGTTTTCCCAGGAGGAGCAACCAGCCACTTGTTGGAAGGGAACAGCACGTCCAATGCTAGTTGAGTACATCCCCAAGGATGAAAGTCCGGTAGGACTCCCACAGTTTTAGTATCAAAGAAGTGGTGGTATATGTGCGAGTAGGAAGTAAAGAACTAAATTGCTGGTGGATCCCATCTGAAGGCACAGGTGTTAGAAAGAAAGCTCAGCATTCACCACACCAGACAGCAAGCAGCAAATTTCACCTTCCAAGGGAAAAGAAATACAGATATGCCTGGTTTGAACTTGAACCTTGATGAGCATTCAAGGCCTATCTTTAAAATTGGTTCTTTCTTTGGAATCGTGCATTTCATTTATTGCATCAGCTAATCAAGATCACTCTTACTGAAGCCAGCACAAGTAAACCAAACCTAATAATTAGGTTAGCACTGAAAGTCCTGCCCATAGGTTACACCTGCAGAACTACATTTCACCTGTTGGATATGCCACCGCTGTGGTACAACAGGCACTTCTCAGGCCAAAGCGTAGCTGACACCAGCAGAAGATGATTCACATCTACCTACCAAACAAACTTGGATCTGCAGTCCTCTTCAGCACTGGGAACACATTAAGAGGTGGTTCAATCACAGGCAGAAGACAACAGCTAGCAAATAGCTATTAAACGTATTTAGGAACAGTAATAAGACAAGCAGCAGTCTCTCAGAGCAACATTTTCTTGAGAACAAAATTAACAGCAATGAAATACTATTGCAGCCAGATGAATTTTAATAGCAAAAAAATCCACGCAAACACCAAAAAGGTTGAAAGGGCACTGGAGCGATACACACATGTGACCCAGCAAGCAGCTGCCTCCGTAAGAATTTCAGACTTAAGACAGGACTAGAGAGACAAGAAGAATTAACATGCCAAGGGGAGATTAGGGTAGCAAGATCCCCATACTTTCTCATCATCTTCTGCTGGGAGAGGAGGCAAGTTCACAGTTTGTCCCTGCCTCCTTCTCCCATAACCTCCACACCGCCCGAGGCGAAAGCTAAGCTGCACTAATAAAAACAGCAGAGCTAGCGTAAACTGTCGAGCTTTGTTATTTACACCTCAGCAGAATGCTCCCAGCATCTACTATCACTCACACGGCTTCTCCAAGAGCCGCCTGCTAATGCACAGGCATTAGAAGCACGTTCAGGGCACCGCTTGTCCACACCGAGAATTTTGCCACCTTCACTGGACATATTTTATATTCATCACCTTTAGTTTACCCTTTAATATTAGAAGTGTTTAAAATGCTTTGGAAGAGATTTTAACTTGCATCAGGTCAAGCTGAAAAAGCTCAAAAAAACCCAAAACAAACAACCCCTGGACTGATCAAGAGGTTCACTGTTAGAGCACTCAACCTGCCCCGGAACACGGTCTCCAAGACCAGCCAAGAACTTCACCAGGATCTTTACTTGGTTATACTTGTGAGAACAAAAGGCTATTTTCACCTTGTAAATCTGTTGCTCCCACTAATTTGTCTACTGAAGTTGATTCAGACTCTGTTGTCTAACCTATAAGAATTCCGTGTGTGTGTGTGTGTGTGTATGTATATATATATATATAAATAAAAGGAACAGGCAGTGATCCAGCATATTTGACCTCAGAGACCAGGGATGAAATCCTCTCCTACCCAAGCTCTACGCACTACTCCATTACTCCATCTCATAAACCTACAATAACTCATACTGCGTGGGGAAAGGACAAGAAGGACAAACGGAAGACATCGGTCACACTTCAAAATACTAACAGGCACACAGGAAGCATTGTACAGTGCTTCTAAAATAGCACTCTCATCCAAAGTAAAGACTTCTGTTTAGCTACAGAAGTGTCAAGCAAATCATTCCATCCTCACTGGATGTGCTGTCTGTGCTTTCCACTAAATCCAGACAGAAAGACCCAAAACACAGCTGATCCTTTTTTTCCTGCCACCTACTACAACCAAAACGGTTTCCCTCTTAACAGAGCATGAACATTAATACTTGCCATTGACTAGAAGTACCTCCAACCTAGTCTTGTGCAATAGCTTCCATTTACTCAAGTCCAAGGCATTCAGTCTAACCTTACTCAAGTTTAAATCCTAAGGAAAAAAAAAAGCAAACCTATCTTCTTAATCGTATCTGTCCAAGCCCAGTGACAGCCAGCTATCTCTGTCCCTAGCCTTTTCCTAGGTCTATGCCTTTTGGGACTGCTTGCACTTGACAGCCTGTCAGTCCAAAGCTAAATGGAGATCATGTTTTCAGGGTCTACCATTGCCTTCGCAGTGATCATAACCAGAAGTAGAGTTGCAGTATGGTAGAAGTAACAAGTCCTTCCAGCCTTCTCTCTACTTCTCTTTCTGCAAAAAACAAAAAAAAAACCACCATCACAAGTATTTCAAAGACACCAGAAGCAGCTCAAACTTCTCTCACAAGACCCCAGTCAGCTGCTGCCGGGGGTCACCCACACACAGTAGTTCGGAAAACTACCTTCCTTCTTATTTCAGAAAGAAGAGATTAAAAAACATTGGAAGTTTACTAATGATTTCTTTCCCCCAGAAGACTCAAAAACAAAAAGTACCTGGTACTTTTTGTTGTAGAACACTTGGCCATTCCCTAACTTCCCAACAGCAAAACAGGCAGCGTTTGCAAAGCCTACAACTGCTCCTGTTACGCTCTTATTCAAAAATTAAAATTCCCTCAGGTGCTGAAGTTTTAAGAAAAGACGTTTGCATAACTTCTCATTAGATTCTCCTTCCTCTTTTCTCTCCTTGAAAGTTACATTATGACACCTCCCAAGGAAAAAAAAACCATCTATAAGCAGGACAACTCCACCCTTTCCTCCGAGTTCAACACCACAAGGCAAGATTCAGCCAGAGGTCTGCCGCTACGCACTCTCAGCTGCTTCCTTCATTTCTACGCCCTTCCCCATTCCTCCCCAAAAACCAAATCGAGTAAGAGCTCACCACATCCGCATTTGCCAAAAAGCCTGCAACTGATGCAGCACAGCTTATTACAGCTGCAAACGTTCCTAGGCTCTGATAATTATAAGCCCATAGCTGGGTGTCTAATTAAAGGAGGAACGAATTAATGAGTTTTACCAAAGGCTTCTGAGTCACCATTATAATTCTCACCCTCAATCAGCAGCAGGACACTCAAAGGACAGCGTGAGCAGGATCAAGAGCTGGGGGGCGGGGGGATAAACCACCCCCAGCTGATGCTTCCCCCATCACGTTCCTCTCTAACATGTCACTGTCATTCAGACCCCAACAGCCAGATCAAACCCAGCAGGAAAACGCCTGGGCCTTTTGGACAGCTGAATACAAAAATGCTTCCTGAGGCAGCCACAAAGCACACACCAGCCTCTGAATGCCGAGAAGCGGCGAGATACTGGGCAAGAGGCTCTGCAGAACGCTGACTCTACCGCTTCCATTCATCTCCAGCCCCCACCCAGTGCCAACAATTACAGTTCAGTCCTGGGCTCCCAAGGAGGCAGAAATTGAAAACACGTTTTCATTGAAGCACAGCTTGAATTTCATGAATTCCATTACTCTCGACTTTCTCAGCATTTCCTGGAGTGAATACTGTAAAACAAGGGAGAAGGGGGGCCGTATGCACGGCAGCAATCCTATGCCACCCCCCTGCCCATGCCAGTCCAAGAGGAGACTACAGGGACACTTGCAGCGAGGAAGCAACATAAAGAAGGACTATTCCTAAACTGAACAAAATAAATACATGCTAAAGAAGTTTAGGGATGAAGGAAAGTAACAAACTGGCAGAGGCCTCAGAACAGTAACATCACCCATTACAACTAGCACTTAAACAGCAAGGCCACAGGCACAGCCCAAACGCAAAGCATTACAGTAGCAGCAACACAACAGAAAGCAACTCTTTGGTACATGGAAGAAATCTTAGCTACTACAGCAAGTATCAAAATCACCAGTCTGTCAGCTGGAGGAACTTGAGCGCACTGCTGAACTGCAAGAAAAAAAAGCATGAAGTATGGTGAGGTCATACTGTCAACCACATTATTAAGAAATCTACTATTGAATACTCAAGCAGTTATAGTCAGAGAAAACGGGCAGCATCAAGTAATGGGTCATTTTTTCCCCTTGTACAGTTGTTACCCAATCAACTTCAGGACTATTCAGGTTTGCTAATTAACACCCTATGGGTGGCTTTGATACCATTAGCAATACTCCTAATGGTCCCTTCACCAACGGTCTCTCCCCTGTCTTTCCCCCCAGCTCGGGCCGTAGCTGAAGGAGCATTACATCAGCCGCCACACTGAGCCCTCCTTGTAACAGACACTATTCTGCAACTGAAGTGCCTCCATTTGGATTTCGGCATTATTTTGAATTTCACTGTTGAATAGGAGGCTTGTTTAAATTCTCCGCATGAACAGCAGCGTTTCACAGACTGAAAAGGGTGTCCATGCACAGACACCAACACTGGCATAACAACACGGCTGAATGTGTTATACATTTGTGAAACATCCATTCCCTGCATTCCCATTTCCCCTTGTCCAGGAATAAGTCCAGCATTGTTCGGACTGATTAGCAATATCTTTCATCCCTAATTTCACACTACAAAGGACTTTCATGCATATGCACGTGTGGCACCATTCTGAGACGTATCAGCCAGAAAAAGCATTTTACACTGACCGCGGAAATCACAATCTGAGGGTGCAGCTCCAGTTTAAATGAGGGTGAAGGGGAGCATCAGCTCTTTCCCCTGGCTGGTTTCAATGCTGCTTTTACTACTGACCAAGAAAAATGCTCATTTGTTAAAATAATAACTTAAAAGAAGTCTGGCACACATTACATCTGCTGAAGCAAGCAACCTGACAACTATGTCAAAGTACACATTATTATAAATTTTATCCTCATATCCCAGTGCTTAGAGAAGGGAATTGGTACGAGTATCGCGACTGAGATACCAACTGCTTTATCCACACTAAGCTACTTCCCCCCTCCGCTACAAGCAAATAGCCTTGCAGCCTTAAGCACACAAATGACGACTTTGCAAGAACATTCACACTTGTGGCTTACCAAACCCTAAAGCTCACAACTATAACAGACTCAGAAACTACAAGTGCTTCATTACTTGTAAATCTAAAAAAAAAGTTTGAAATTAAAGCCTTTGGAGCATGAAAGTGCACTGTGTTTTTGCTCTTTCCCAGTTCATCTAATATGAAAAAAACTAAATAGCATCAGCATGGCACTGCCCCACAGTGACTACACCCTAGATACCTGCAGACCCTTTCACCATGCAGCAAAAGTTACTTCTGGTTTGGGGATAAACATAACCAAATCCTAGTTTTTCACCAGTGCAATACAACCAACAGCCTTAGTCACTCCTTGAAGTGGAGGAAAGGGAAGGATTTCTAACTGTGATGGCTTTCTTCTTTTTTTAGACTGTCACCTGCGTGCATCCCCAGGACTAAAAACCTTCCTTGTTTTCAGCTCACCTGTCTTGTTAATCATCATCGTCAGCTAAAACAAAGAACTGGTAGGATGACATACCCTGGAAGTACAGACATCCTTGTTGAGAGAGGAGCAGGGTTACTGGGTTTTGGTTTTATTATTGTTATTATTAGAGAGAACTCTGCAGCATATATCGGTAAGTCCCTGAGTATTTTGAGCCTTATCCATGTCTTAAAAGTGAGAATTCAAGTTCAATACAGAAAGCAATCCTGATATATTCTGAAGTTACTCAAGTCTCATCTGAATCTTAGAACAAATAAATTCCCAGACATCACATCCCTTCCCCCAGCTATGGGAATTACATTCAGTTGAAAACAAGCCAAGTTCTCCTGCCCACTCAAGGGGAATGGCAAATCTCAACGTAACTAGTGGAAAGTTTACTACTAAAAGATAAAACAGAATCAAGAGGAGAACTGACAGAAATCAAGAGGTTAGTTGCAAATGAGCTGCTGACTCCCCTCCATCTCAAGAAAATTAAGAGTGAGCATCATCTTACTCAGTGCTTGCTTGCAGCCACCCAAATGTATTCACTTGACACCAAAGAATGTAAAAGACTGACTTCAGGAGAAGCGTTAACCATCACTGCTTCGTCTTCAGCATACTGATCCTTACAGGTACCGAAGCGTTGCCAGAAAGGAGTCACAGAGCTGACCGGGCAAGCTCTGCCACAACAGTCTCACCACACCAGCACAAATTGCATGAACCATCGATTCTGGACTTCACCCCTTCCATCAGTAAGTGTGCTGGTGGGGGGGAAAGAAGTGTAAACTTAGCCTTGTCCCAGAAGAAAACGGAAAGAAAAAAGAAATAAAAAAAGAGAGAAATGCCAAGGGTGCTTGTCCCTCCATCTGTTCTGAAGACAAGAATGTCAAGAAACCTGCTGTGACAAAGGCCCATAACTTTTCTCTATTTCATTCTTAATAGACAGATTTTTGTTTACAGGTTCAAAGCCAAATCTAATCCCATAATACAAGTAAAGACAACTTGTGGCACAGCTACTTAATCCACATTCAAAACCTTGGGATTAACTCAGAGCAAAGCACCTGACTTCCCACCCTTAGTCTCCAGAGTCATGCCTAATGGGATATGTTCTTCTGCGTGAGAATTTCTCACTTTCCCTAATAAAAAAAAAAATAAGGAGCACTAAAAATCCACAGCAACATCTGTTTAAATCACTGCTTGTTTTATTGGTTCAGCATTTAAACAAATGCTTTTTGTTAACCTGAAGAGTGTGGATTGTCCTCTGCTCAAAACAGCATTATGATTTGAGGGGGGG
>Ga0065711_1034881_pt1 | contig 23110 bp, 13 predicted proteins | sample Hoacrofraction12_FD_59098 | JGI IMG/M metagenome (GOLD analysis project Ga0065711, IMG submission 59098) | Hoatzin crop microbial communities from Cojedes, Venezuela - Epithelial fraction 12 v2 (version 2) | ecosystem: Host-associated > Birds > Digestive system > Esophagus > Crop | place...
GGGCGGCTTGGGCATCGGCTCCGGGCGGAGTACGATGGCGGGGCGGGGAGGGAACGGGCAGGGCAGCGGCGCAGCCCCTCGGGAAGCTGTCCGGGCGCCGCGCGGTGGCCCCCGGCTGCCCGGGGAGCCCGCTGGTCCGGGGTTCCGGGTCTGGTCGGGTTCCCCCGGCCGGTTTCCCCACCTTCGACCTGGCGGCCGGAGCGGAGGGGCCGTCGGTGCCGGGCGCTTCCCGACGGGTGCCGGCGCGGGCAGCACGAGGTGCGGGCGGCTCGGGTGCCGTTGTCCCTGCCGTCCCCCCGCAGGCCGGGGCCGCTCGGCACCCCGCCTGACCCCGCCTCGGCCGGAGGCTTCGCCGGGAGGCGGCGGGCACGGCGAGGCGTCCCCGGGACGGCAGCCAAGGCGAAGCGGTACGGTTCTCGGCTGGCCCGCCTCCCCCCCCATTTCGGGGCAGTCTTCTCTGCAGCTTTATTGTGTTTCCCATGCAGGAGAGTGTGGGCTGCTGCTGGCAGCTACAGGATGAAGTCGCCTCCCTGCTGCATGTCGCTTTCTTCCCAAGCATCCCTGGAGGAACGAGGGAGTAGCACATCCCTGGGCTCCCTGGACTCCAGTGTTTTCTCCAGCGAAGAAGAGCAGGGGCCCCTGCTCCAGAAGGTCGTTCCCTCCTTGGACTGGTTCACGATCAACGTAGGAGGCAGCCGCTTCGTGATGTCCCAGCAAACTTTGTCTTGCTACCCTGACACCCGTCTTGGCAAACTGGCCGTAGTGGTCTCTGCTGCCCGGGATGTGGCCTCTGGCCTCCTTGAGCTTTGCGATGATGCCAACCTGGTGGAGAATGAGTATTTCTTTGACCGGAGCTCGCAGGCTTTTCACTACATCCTGAATTACTACCAGACAGGGAGGCTGCATGTGATGGAGCAGCTTTGTGCACTCTCCTTCCTGCAGGAGATCCAGTACTGGGGTTTGGACGAGCTCAGCATCGATTCCTGCTGCAGAGACCGGTGAGTTGCAGGAAGACGTGGCGTGCAGGATTGTGGGCTGGGTGAGCTCGGCATTGACCTGCGTGTGGGGACGCTTAGATGAGAGGTCCAGCAGTGGGGGCAGGTGAGGTAGCAGAACATTGGGAAAAGCATGCTCAAAGCTGGATGAGTTCAGCCCTGAATCCTACTCTAGAGTTGGATACGTGTAGGAAATGGGAGGCGTGTTGGGTGAGGTCACTGCTGACCTTTGCTGAGGGACAGGTTGGCAGTGGGGCCAGGACAGCGAGAGCCTAACAGGAGCAGAATCTGGGTTGTCCTGTACCAGCTTCAGACTGGCCCTAGAAGCTCAAAATGTTTGAAAGGGACAATGCCAGAGATGAAAAAGGTTGTGAAAGGAGAGGTGTCCTTTCAGTCACCCAGTTCAGGGTTATCCTAGTTAGCAGGATTGCATGTGGAGTGAGGCATGGTGCTGGGGGCAGTAGGAGCCTCCCCAGCCCACACTTTTCGTTCTGGAGGATTTCCAGGTCCGAGCTGGAGGAGCAGAAGTGGGGGGGTGGTCACCTGCCAGGCTGAGTCTGGGTGGCATGGCTCCAGGAGGAGCTGGGGTGGGAAGCATCGCAGGTGGAGGTAGCAGCTTACAAGGAGAGGGCAGCAGCAGTGGGAACATGGCTCACTGGAGACAAATTGTATCAGGCAGTTTAGGAACGAGGTGGGTTTCGACTGAACCGCCCCGAGGACGTTTCTGTTAATTCTGTTTGCAGTTAATTTTATTTTTTTGCCGCCATTTTTAGTGTCCCTGGTTTGTTTGTTAGTATTGAAGAAATGAATTATCTGAAGAGTGTAACTGCTACTCATCTAAAGCAAAATTATGAGAAAGAAACAAAGAAGCAATCCCACCCCAAAAGGGCACTAGAGTTATCCTACCCTAGGACAGTCCAGTTCTGCAGCTGAGAGAGATGGATTGTAGTTTTCATCCCTTTCTTCCTTCCCTGGTAGGTGTAACGGAAAGCTCCTACTTCTATGGTGGTGCAAGGAGCTACAGACCTCTTTGGCGTATGCAGGGGTCACTGTGTACCAAATGAAGGCAAAATTGTGTAGTCCCTTTAAGACTTCAGATTTGCAGCAGTCAAGAAATACAGATATGAAAGAAAACAAGATTTTTTGCGTACTTTAGGAATGTTTCTGGTTCATGAAACTGTTCTGTAAATAACTCTCGCTCTAACAAAACACTCAACTATGCATTTACAGTCTGTAAGGTTTACTTGGCACAGATGCTTGTGCACTTTGTTGTGTGAGGACCCATATGTTGAAAGAAAGTAACACAACTTGTCATCTTAGCACATATTGATCAGAACTTTGTCTATGAACCGCATGGCTTTTATTATGCCTTACCTTTTAGTATTGCAGATACACACCAATGTCATAAAAATGCAATATAATTAATGACATTGAGGACAATTTAGAAACAGAGAGTCTGGTTGTGCCAAGGACTGCTTACAAGAATGCATGATAGTTGTGCAGCAGATTCTACTGTAGTCAACACGATCCATATAAATACCATGCTATCAGAATAAAATTACTCTGCACATACAAATTGTCACTGATGTGAAATGGGGGAATAGAAATATCAGGTCAATGCTGCAGGGTCTCAATTAATAAAATCGTCAACCATATGCTTGACATTGGGATTTTCTGAGCTCACGTAAGGTATACTTCAATGCCTCATGTGGTAGAGAATAAGAAAAACATGCGCATATATGTATTAAAAATCTCTTTGGGGGGGTTTCTGGGCAGGTACTTCAGGAGGAAGGAGCTGAGCGAAGCCTTAGACATCAAGAAAGATGCAGAAGAACTGGATGCCCAAGATGAGGAAGAGGACTTTTCTGGCAGCCTCTGTCCCAGTGTCAGACAGAAACTTTGGGAAGTTCTGGAAAAGCCTGGCTCCTCTGCAGCAGCCAGGACTTTCGGCACTTTGTCCATGGCTTTTGTTGTTGTGTCCATTGCCAACATGGCTTTGATTTCGGTAGAGCTAAGCTGGCTGGCACCACCGCTCCTTGATGCCCTAGAGTACATGTGCATTGCATGGTTCACAGTGGAGTTTGTTCTGAGGTTCCTGTGTGCACGGGATCGGTGTCACTTCCTAAGGAGCGTGGCAAACATCATAGACCTCCTCGCTATTTTACCTTTCTACATCACGCTGCTGGTGGAGAGCCTGTGTGGTGGGGAGAGCTCCCAAGAACTGGAGAACGTGGGGCGCATTGTCCAAGTGCTGAGACTGCTCAGAGCCCTGCGGATGCTGAAGCTGGGAAGACATTCAACAGGTACTTTGAGCCGTGGCAGTGGTGCTTCTCATTTTTGCTGCCTACAACAGTTGTTCCTGGCCACAGTCCCCCATTTTGTGTGCATTTCTGCCTAACCTTTTTACCCAATCTAGTGTTAGCAGGAATGGCTTGTGAAAATCTTACTTTTGGACATTGATAATTTAGTGGTAAGGGCCTTCTCCAATAAATTTTAGTTCTTCATAAAGCAAATGTATATTGTTTGCACAGAATATTTACAAAACCAGGCCCCAAAGTTGCAGACTATAAATCATCCGCCAGTCATTCATGATATCATAAATGTACAAACTTACGTTTGAGTTGATTTGGTAAGGAATGAAGTAAGAGAAGAAGCAGAAATCATTGACTCACGCTTTCTGTATTATCTAAAGCCCATTAATGGTGACTTATAATTACCTGTCACAATTTCTTTTGTTAAGAAATATATAAAAAGAAATATATCATGACTTTGTCTACATCATAGATCCTGAAAACAAGAGGGTAAAGAATGTTGCAAAAAAACTGTTAAAGCCAGTTTGTACCAGGCAATGGGTTGAGGGGCTCTCTGGCCCTGCTGAGCCCCTGGGTATCTGTGTGATCTGTGGAGCACAGCTGGGGGCTGTCTACTGAATGGACCTAAGTGCAGCTCAGAGCAGCAGTGTCAGGTTCAGTTAGCAGTCACCCATCGGTGTGGCCCCTTCATGTCCAAGCACTTCTGACAGGTCAGCAGACAGATGGATGAACAACAAGCAGGGCTAGGGTGAAAGGTGAAATGCATTTCTGAGAATATTTTTGTTCACTCTTTCTGAGTAGTGAAGGGAAGACATAAAAGGTAACATTTTCAGTGGGAATTTACGTGAGGAAGCTGGAAGTGATTGGAAGGTGTTGCACTTCTGCTTGTGTTTACCCCAGTTTTTATTACTACTTCATGACATGTGCATGCCTGGACACATGAAAGAGTGAAGAGCCATGCTTCCACCACACCCTCGCCATGCCATGATGTTGTCCAGTGCTTGGCATTTTCAAAGGGATTTAATTATGTTCCCACTTAAATCAGTGCTGAGTACGGCACTGAATTTGACAGGAGAAATATTCAGCCAACACCTGGCACTTTGAAAACTCAGATCATAATAGTAAATCGTGGTCTCTTCTGCAATCTTAGCATGTTCTGAAGATGATGATTGTCGTTCTTACCTGGCACTCAGCGTACCCTTCCAAGATTTCCTGCCATGGGGCGGGAATGGGTTGATGCTTCTGTTTTTTGGAGATCGATCTCTGCCCTCTTTGTGAACTGGCCCTACTCCAGCAGGCATTACAGTGTGCTCGCAGCAGCAGAATGCCTCGATTTTTCTTCCTACTGAAGGGCGGTGAACCTGCCTGCCCATGCCAGGGAGGAGCTTTAATGCCACTGAGCATAATCATAGTGATTTGGGAAGTATCTTAATCTTACTCGCCTACCCTAGATTATGCCTGTGCTGATACATAACTGTCCCTTAGAAAGCAGTTGAAAGGAAGCTGATAACGATTCAGTCTGTCAATGAGTTTGGTTTGCATCATTGTTATCTTTGCAGGATTTGGTGAGGTTTTTTTGCAAGAAAGGCTGCTGCTCACTTTTGATGGTAGCTGTAATGTGAATGGAGTCCTCTCTAATTGCATTTTGAAACAAAGAAAAAGATTTGAATCTATCAAGGCACTTTTGTGCTGAATAACAAAATAGTGATCCAAAAGTATGTTGATTCTAGTTATAAAGGTTCCCGTTTATTGCATTTTACTGTTACAGAATGAATCCATGAAACTCAAAGGCTCTATTAACTTGAAACCAGATGTTTCAGACACTGGTATAATAGCTGTTAACTTCAGGTATATTAACTTTCAGGGATGGTCTAAACTTTGGTGTCTCTATTCTTAAATTCATTAAAATAATACCACAGTTTATATCACAATATTGAGTGCCATACAAGAGTTTTGTAATTCCATGTGAGGTAGAAGTGAATTGATTTTATCAAAATCAAGTCTCCTAAGCTGGAAGTGAGCTATCATCTTTCTACTAGAACCAAAATACCTGTTTCAAAATTCAAGAAACAACACCATCCAGAGCAGCATTACTGTTGCTGTGCTTGCTGCTTTGGTAATTCAGAGTTACTGCCCTCTTAGGCCCAGAACACTAAATCAAATCTGTATAATTTAAATGCAGAAAGTCACTGCTTTGATCTTCTGTCAGAGGAGATGCTTCTACTGAGACAAAACATAGCCCTAATAAATCAAAATAGAAACATACGCCCACAGATCTGAAGCCCTGTTTCCGACCACTAGAGATATGTAGCAGAATAGAGTTTTGTTAATGTGCTTCTAAATACATCCTTAACCACAGCTGCTAATAGAAGATGAACCCCATGAGTACCATACACAGAGACCATCCTCCTTGCATGTACCTAGGCAGTCCTGAAAAATCTCAGTGTTCAGGGGTGGCACCAAGAACAGTTCTGCTCTCTTGACATGGACCTGGCAGCTGAAAGCTGCCTCCCTACGTCCTCTCTGCCTCGTGCACGCTGAGACCAGGCAAAGCTTCATGGACTCCACCTGCTCTGTGTAGCTAGAAGAGTGCAACATTAGAAGAGATGAGAAAATTCATGGCTGCAGGCAGCGACTCCTCTTTCAGCAGGGAGGGGTGATCACAGTCCCAGGGAGACCGTCTCTGTAGCACTGTGCAGACCCATAGCAAAGCTGGGATCCCAACAGCAGCCTGACTTTGCTGTTGGCAGCAGAAATGAGTTAGGGGAAAACATAACATCAATTTTTTTTTTCACTTTATTTTTTAAAAAAATGAGAGATTAACCTTTCTTGTGGGGAAGGGACAGAAAAAGAAATGGAAGAATCATTTCTGCCCCTTTGAAAGCTGAACCCAGCTCACGTGAGCAACGTGATGCCTAGAAATGCTGGAGCTAGACTGGAGTGAGCGTGTAATTACTTACGCAAAGTGCTATACTTCATCAAGGAGCAACTGAGAAATCAGTAGTGCCTCCACCCAGAAAATATATAGCTAGAAGGTGAGGCCACTCTTTTGAGATACCAGAATTGTGGATTTGAGTGGCTGCAAGAGTAGGTGAGAACTGAGCCTGCGTTTTTCACATTTGCTGATGCTCCTCAGCCGTTGGCTTCTTTCTGGGGCCGTGTTTTGTGTGAAGCCTTGCTGGTCCTCCTCTGGGAAGCACTTACAGATTGACTCCTTGAGGAGAAGTAGAATGTGACCATCTTTCTTCCGATGGCAATAGGCATATGATTGAGAGAAGGCTGTAGCGCATGTCAGGATAGGATGCCTCTGGACACATGAAAAAGCAAAACTTCAGCACTTTTACTGCCAAAAATTTAGGATGATTTAAACAGTGTATGTAAACTGAAACTCCCAAACATCAGCTTGTATAGCCAAGTCCCTTTGGGCAACGAAGAGATAGAATTGACCTGCATGGCAGAATCGCCTCCCCTTCTGCTGCTGTCCCCAGGGCTTGGGCTGCTCGCCTGCCCCACACCAGCTCTGGTACAGCTCCTTCGCACCTTCCAGCACGAGTAACCAAGCTGTTGCAGCTCCTGGCAAGGAGTTCTTGCGGGAAGTCATAAGACTTGCTGAGGTGTCTCTGCTGGAACAGCCCTTGCTTGGCTGTGTGCTAGGGCTCACAGACATTTAAAAAAGTTACAATATGATATAGAAGAAGATATTACTCTTTTGCAAACCCCGACTGATTCCACTTCGAATGAACTGCAGAGTCCAGTAAGTTGTCTGATTCATAGATTCATCTAAAAATGTCTTCTGACTTCATCTGAAGACATCAAGACATGGAGAACCATCATTTCACTGATCTTTCTGGTGATTACGTACCCTCACCAATTTAATTTGAGGTTTTTCCGTTTTCATTTCAAGGTCCAGACACTGTTGTAGTTTCTGGGGTTTGTTTTTTTTTTTTATTGCTTTGACTTTAACAAATTAAAGGGTTCTATAGTTGTTATTTTCCTTTGTGATAACAAAGATAACTCTTCAATAACTGTTTTTTCTTTTTGATAACTGAGGCAACTAGAGCTCTGTTTTTCCAGACACTGAATCATTTCTGTTACACTCTTCAGCACCTTCTGCAGTTTTTCAGTACCTTTGTTTTAGATGTGGATAATGGAACTAAAAAAAAATGCAGATGTCTAGGTGTCATCAGTGTGATACAAAGAGTCAGCAGTCACTGCCCTGTTCCTGCTTGTTTTGACCTGGTTTATGAAAAGTTGCGCTGATTTTCAGCTGTAGTATGCTCAGGATCCATCATAAGGGGCAGACCCTGGCTCTTACAGTACTTATTTATGCTTTGAAAAGAAGTGCTACATGGGTAAATTTAAATCAGAGTACCTTCTTCCTAGGTCACCCGAAAGGACTTATTTTTCTGCTTTGTTCAGTAGGAAGTTTTACAGGGCAGTTGATGACAGTAAACTCCTTGGATGATGAGAGTTTGATCTGGATCCTTGCAATTGTCTCATACAGCTTTTACATTGCTCATCTTAGTGCATTTTCAAAATGTGGAGGCAGAGAAAAGATTACACTGGTATATCACATTCCCCTTGTGTTTCAGATTTAAACTATATCATTGTAATAAACATTCTAACCAACGGATCATAGTTATAGTAATATAAAACCTGGATATGGGCAAGTCCTTAACTGGAGTTCGTAGAAGAAAACACTGAAAAAGGAAACACTCCATACAAACTCTAGTGTATACTTCCACTGTTTGCTCTACATAAACAAAAACTTTAAAACCCACTAGAGCTGAAGGGGAAAAGAAAGAGCCAAAAGCAAGAAGAAATTTCAACATCTTGTGGATTGAGATTGAGGACAGAAAAGCAAATCGAATTGCTTATTACCCTAATGAGCATATGAAGTCTGCAAGCAGAGGCAGAGCTCCAGTAAGCTATTTTGCAAAACACTGGTTTAAACAGAAGTGTACCCCATGAAGGGTGATTCATAAGCATTGTGGTTTTCTCATTTGTTAAAGAAAACATAGTACGTTTTTAAAGTACAGTATTAAAAAACAATGCAAAATCACTTGTGATTCAAAAGATAATTTCAGTCTCCCATGTGTCTCAGCTGAGTTGATGCTCTGTTATATTCCTTCTTTGTTTGTATGTGCAACATTTATCCAGTGTACTATTACTGGATTTGCTTTCCTGCTTGCTTTGTTGGGCAGTCTAGCCTTGAGGCAGCAGCTCTAAAAGGAGCATGGAGGGTTATGGAGAGCGATCAGCTGTACACGCACTCCCAGTGCAGCTCACAAATGGTGGGAGTGATGCAGTACGTTGGTGAATTAACAGGAAAATATCGTGTTTGCATTGGGAGGCTTTGCTGTCTCCAGTTTTTGCACACATGCAGCTGCTGCTGGAATACTGTATTCTGATGTCTACAGACAAAGATATTGATAGGTTTTTTGGGGGGAAAGAGGGGTTGAAGAGAGGCTATGAGAACTATAAAAGGACTGAAAACAGTCCTTAGCAAAGAAAAAGTTACTGAGTGACGGAATTGGGCTCCAAGCACTCACCTGGGAACACAAATTTGGTATCTAAGGGTTGCTTGGTCAAAGAGAAAAATATGACAATGGCTAGAAAGTAGGAGTTTGGCACATTCAGACTGAAAGTAGGGAGCAGGTGTTTTCAGTGTGTTTTTTAATAGTTATTTAGATAACTTATTAAAAATTGTGCTAGATATTCTAGTATAACCAATTACTAAATCAAGATTGGTTAGCTTTTCTAAATCATATGCATATGGAGTTCAAACGATAAGTAAGGAGGCGAATTTCTATGCTCTGTATTAAGGAAATAGAAGTGATGTCAGTGGTTCAGTTTAACATTTTAATCTATTTCTTTAAATCATGTTTTCCCAATAGTGTTGAGAGCAGCCCCCCTTTTTCTTAAGGCGTGTTCACTAGCAGTCAAAGAAAAACATAAGGCGGGCAGCTCTCAAATAAGAGATGTTTTGCAAAGTTACGACGGCAGCGACGTGAAGCAGCTTACTGACAGCGCTTTTTGTCTTTCAGGCTTGCGGTCTCTTGGGATGACTATTGCACAGTGCTACGAGGAGGTTGGCCTTTTGCTGCTTTTCCTCTCTGTAGGAATCTCTATATTTTCCACTGTGGAGTACTTTGTTGAGCAAGGCATGCCCGGCACGACTTTCACAAGCGTACCTGCTGCTTGGTGGTGGGCCACAACTTCCATGACCACTGTTGGTTACGGTGACATCAGACCAGACACTACCATCGGTAAGGTAGTGGCGTTTATGTGTATCCTATCAGGAATACTGGTTTTGGCGTTGCCAATAGCGATAATAAATGACCGTTTTTCTGCTTGTTACTTTACACTGAAGATAAAAGAAGCTGCTCTTCGACAGCGTGAAGCTTTAAAGAAACTCACAAAGAACTCATCCAGTGATTCTAATATCAATGTTAATTTGCGAGACATATATGCACGCAGTGTCATGGATATGTTACGGTTAAAAAGCAGAGAGAGAGCAAGCACAAGGAGCAGTGGAGCAGATGAGTTTTGGTTTTGACTTTTAAGTTATTTAGCCTTGTATAGCAAATAGACCACTTCAAAAATGTAGTATCAAGCATCTCTTTTTTTTTTTTTTTTTTATTATTCGCCACATAGTGTATTTGCTTTTCCAACTGGAGTTTTACTTACTTGGACAGACTGAGATAACCATTGTGTACAAAATGAAGAATTCATAATATCGAGTCTCTCAAGGAGCTCTGAAACCTGCTTTCGGAACTGGATCGTGGTGGGCGAGGCGGGAGATAGTGGGTCCGTCAAAGTAAAACAGTGATGCAAACACTTGTCCATGAATCTTATGTCCTTGCTAATGTCTAATAATAAAGTTGTAGCAAAAATTGCCATGGTGTTTTGAATTTTAAAAACCTGTAAGATTTGTATTTGGATTGGAAGAACAAAAGTCAAAGACATTAAGAAAAACTGAAAAAGGAAGTCTCAGAGAGTGAAATGTTGAATAAATTTATGATGATATTCCTATAAAGAGCTTCATCTTGACCCCCTTTCTCATACTCATCTTCTACTCCATTTTCATGAAAAAGAGGTTACTAGACCCTGGGGGGAGAATTTCCTCATTTGAAGAGAAGAAAATGTCTACCAGATACATGGTGGGTACCAGGAGACAGGTGAAAGTATTAAGCAGATGCAAGATCTACAGCAAAGTAGAAAATAGTCATGAAATAGGTGCCATAATGTAGAGCATCCTCTGCAGTTCCTCTTTGCTGCAGACCTGCCTTTGCAGCATAGAAGTTGTTTACAAACTTAGTTTGAACCATGCCTTCCCTGTGTGTTTTGATTCCCCTGGCTTACTTGTGTAGCTAAGCAGTTTTTGTGCTCAAGTCACCAGTGGATATCAGAAGAAACAGAAAGGGTAAAAGGTAACAAGCTACTTATTTCCCTGTCTCCCGTTAACATCGGTAGGTATTCCAAGTGGACCAGATTTTTTAAAAAATAATAATCTTCACTGACCCATTATTAGAAAAATCCCTCATCAAAATCTTTTGTTCCAACGGAAAAATGAGCACTTGTTCGGATCATAGAATCACAGAATGGTTTGGGTTGGAAGGGACCTTATATATCATCTAGTTCCAAGCTCTCTGCCATGGGCAGGGACGCCAGGCTGGATGCTTAGTCTAATGCAGTAGTCAAAGTACAAAACTGAAATAATGGAAGGTATTTTCAGTCAAGTTTCCCACCACTTACCTCTCCAGTGGCCCAATATCATTCTTAGCAAATAAAGATTTTCTTTAATGTCATTTTGTTGTCTTAGACTATTGCATTTCCACAGTATGCCTATAACTTTTTTTGGGGACAATGTAAATACAATCATTATTTACATTTGACATGAATTCAACATACTCACTGAAAAGAAACATTTGTTAGCTGTGGATTATTTGATTTTATAAGGTATTTTTGTATATAGAAGGTTTAAACTGCCTTTGAGGATGTATGAATGGGTGAAATAACCTGCTTTTAATAAACATTGAATAATACTTGTTTTGAAACAAGTGTGTTTTCCTCCCATTCCCTATAAATGGTGGTGTAAACATAATACAGCAAGCAAAAGTTTCAGAGGCTCCAACCTTGGTGCAAACAGAGTAGCATTTCAGCATGAAACTTCTTCCGATCTGTCAGCTGGCCTCAGTCAGCATTTGGATTTGGGACCGGTGCTGCACATGCAGCTGTCAGCAGGGTCAGAAGGAGGCCAAGGGAAAACAGTGGAGACCAAACAAGTGTGTCTTGCTCTACCAGAAATGGTCTAGGTGTGAAAATTTTTAGGTCAGCCTCGTGGTCTGTGTTACACAGAGAACAAACTGTGTTACCACAGTATTCCCCTTTGCCCAAACACTCTGCGAATCCATCACAAAACTCCCGTTGATGTCCAGGAGACAAAATGAATGCTGCAGGGGAAGGTTTGATGCAGCCCACTGTAGGTTATTATTTCATAGCTCCTTGGAGCAGGAAGTCTCTCAGGCTGCACAAATTGTACAGGCTGTTTCTCATTCAAAAGTCATTCTAATTATAGAGAATTAGGAAGAAGCTTTCATTGTGGGAGGGCTGTTTTGTAATGTCTTTTGTGCTTTCTCATACAGCATCTGATCTCTGAGAAAGGAAATGCAGTTAGATAGCTGATTGATTCTCTTTAGGGAAAGCCTGCTGTTATTGCATCCTGTGCTTTTTATGAAGGACTCAAAAGAACAAGAGAAATGTTCTGGGATGTATCAGTTGGTTCACTCCTTTCACCAACTCTGGAGATAAAGTTTGCTAGAAATGCCCATGGGGAAACATGCCTGAGACTTTATCCAGTAGCTGCTTCGGCTTCTATTTTCAGACCTCTTGATTTTAAATTCAAAGTCTCCCAAGAAGTGTTTGTCAATCATGTTGTTTATGCGGCAAGGTTATCTATCACATTATAGGCTGAGACTAGCAAATCATTTTGCAGATGAAGACCAGTTCTGCTTTCAGCTTGTACAGATGAAAAAAACAGAGCATTTGTACTGAGCAACAAACAGTACGGGACATTACAACTCTAAAACATGAAGCTGCGCCATGTACTTACTACCACAGATTTGGAAAATAGCTCAGTCACCACTAAGGCACCAAATTAAGAATGTTATTGTGCTATATTTAGAATAGCACAGTGTAGATAAGAAACTACCTCTTGTCCTCACATCTGTTCTGCCATTTCCATCCCACAGCAGATTTGGCAAGAAAGGATCATGTGTTAGAACATCAGTAACTCTGGCTAGAAATTCAACATTTTAGCTTAAAACACCAAGTACTTTCAAAAACTGTCATCAAAGAGTATAGCTGCAGCACTTAGAGCAATGTATTAACCTTGGTTCCCTAGTACAGGAAGCAACAATAGTGAAAATGCAGAGGCAGAGACTACAGTGCAGAAAACTGTTGCACATTTGTTTGTAGATGCTTAGGGGCAGATTTTACCTGGGGACAGTGTGGTCCAACACCCCCAGAACTGTTTAAATGTCACTAAAATTGTTCTTTGTCATTCTTACTTTGAAGAAAGACAACAGCCTCCTGGGGTGCATCAGCCAGACCATTGCCAACAGGTCAAGGGAGGTGGTCCTGCGCCTCTGCTCAGCCCTGGTGAGACACATCTGGGTGATGTGACCAGTGCTGGTCTCCCCAATACAAGAAAGACAGGGATGTACTGGAGATAGTTCAGCAAAATATTGGAGTGCCAGGTTGCAGAGACCAGCACATAGGTGAATCCCTGTGTCCAGGAGAGGTGGATCTGCCGCGGGCTGTGCAGGGATTTATCACTTCTGGGGGTAAGTTATAGAAAGGTATTTAGAAATCAGTGTTTGCTAATAATTTACAAATGTCTAATACTATGATTTGCCTGCTGTATTACTGGTATTGATCCTGAATGCATAGTTCACTGATCACTGTTTAATTATGTGGTGTTAGTAAATCAATAAACCATGTCAGTCTTGATTTGATATAAACTGTATAAGTTGAGCAATTCTCCCTCAGGACAGGAGTTTTGCTGGCCAACTCTGAGCTTGTGAGATTGCCACGTGGCAAATTTGGTTGAACACAAGGAGCAAAAAAGAAAGAAGAAACTTATGAGATCTTTTACAAGCTAATGCCCATTTATTTTTGTTTTCTGAAATAACAAAATATTTTCTACAGTATTATAAGCTCAACCTCTGTGAAGGTATACAGGCATACACACAGCTCTGCCAGAACATAGTTTGTTGAGATGCCCACCATCTAAACCGCACTAGAGCAGCTGTTGCGGACGCCTTCAGTACTTGGTTGTCTGTGCTCTTATCACATAGCCTCGCTGCAGAAAGGGTAGAGCAGCGCAGTCGGTAGTCACACCTCTGATTGCAGATAAGGGCTCTCCAGGCTCTGGGCTCTTGAAAACTTCATTCACTAAAGAGGAGGGCTGGACTCAATAATCCCTCTGGGACTGAGATGCATTTTTCAATTATAACCTTTTATCAGTTAGGGTTTTTTGACAGTTTTAATGAATGCTGTCATTATTACAGCTTTGCTTTTGTTTAAACACAAATATTAGAAAACACATCTCCAGACAAAAGCAGAGCTGCTATGCACTCACTGTTCATTAAGTTTGATACGGCATTTAATTTCAGTGTAAATAGTGAGCTTGACCTGACCATCAGTCAGTAACTAAAGCCATTCCTTCAGAAAATGGATTTTCATGAAAGACTGCTGAAGAATTCAGTTATAATTAAGTTTTTTGTTACTTTTGATATATGAAACAGAATATTTTCTGACAAAACCTTGACCCTGACTTATAGGACTGGTGCTTCTTCTAGAGGATGGCACTATCAGCAGGAGCGAGAGCACCACCCATTTTTCATGTGCCTCTCACAGGCGTACTTGAAAAGCATGACCATGCACACCCCTTGTCACAGAAAAATAGGAGGGAAATTTGGTGCTGGTGGGTACTGCAGACTACCCTGCCATAGGATTTCTGTGTGAAACAAAAGAATTCTAGACTAACAACAAAGCCTATTAAAAGGTATTTGGGGCACTATAACCTGCATTACTCATGCTAGGTTTCTGCTCTGCAGACATCAGCAAGCCCTTGAGATGGGACAAGGATAAGGAAGGGATCCCACCTAATATCACAAAAGAAGGTCCAACACCAGTCGATGTAAGCATCAGTTGCTCCCAGTCTGTCTCAGACCCCCAAAAAGTTGCCTGTGAGTTGGGTTTATACCAAAGAGTGAGGAACCCAGCACAGCCTGAAGTTAGGTTTGGTCTTTTAAAAAGTCTACAGTTGTCTTCATCTAATCAAAGTTATGTACAAATGCCTATCAGGATGTAAGAAAAACATGCCTTTGTAACAGCTTCTGAAAATGAAATAATCTTCCTTATCAAGCAAAGCAAGACTCCTACGGATGTAAGATTTTCTCTAATTATATCTAATTTTGTACAGGTTTTTAATAAAACTAAAAGTGCATGTAAGTTATGTAGTATTACTGTGTAGTCCTGTAAGCTGATGTACACTTTTCATTTCCAACAGACTGACTCAAAAAGACAGTTCTATTTCCAACTCCATGCAGCAGAGATAGATCCTGGGAAACGGCTGAAGTGTGCATGAATCTTCACTACCTAATGCATGAACCAGTTTCTCAGGAGAACTTGGAAGAGGATTCATAATGGCCTCTTGCAATTGCCATAAAAAACCAACACAGTGAATTGATTTGTCCTAAACGCATTTTTTTCAACACAACTGAAAAAGGCTGTTGGCTTGAAAATAGTTAAAAGATAACTAATGCTGTCACTTTTTTACAGCTGGCCCTGTGTTACAGATCTCTGAATTGTAGCTCTGAGCCTGAGGTATGAAATATATTATGCAATCCAACCACATTCAATTATGGAAAAATATTCCAAGATGAACATGTCTCTGCTTAAGGACTGCTGTCCAGTGAAGCAACATTCATAAACTCACAGCTTTTTTGTCCTAAACTAGCAACATCATTACAGCCTTTAGAACATGATGTGAGAAACTGCCAGCGTTACAGGCTCCATGGGATCCCTTCATAGCTTTTACAGTGTATGTTAGATGCTGCAGTGATAAAAGCTATCATTACCGAATTCCTAAACAGACAGATTAGCCATTATTAATGCTGAGAAGAAAAATAATGAAAGTAGAACAGGAAAGAGAAAATTAATTTAAATTTAAATTAATTTTATTTTAAAATAAGAAGTTGACATTCTTCAGCTGAGATTTACCAGTGACTTTTTGTGACTGACCTTGTGTATTTCACTCCTCATATCTTCTCATAAGAAATAAGCACATGGTTCAGTGCAGAGGAAGAAATTCTTTTCAGCTCATTAACTGACATATGTCCACACTACAAATTAGATCACATACTAGTAATTCATACTTCATCCTAGCCATTCAGCCCTGTATATTAGACACACCTCCCCCATGAACTATGCGTAAGCATGTGGCTTCATATTTGCATTATTCTTCCGTAGATCAACACCAAAAAAATCCTTTCTGCAAGAAGTAAACCTCAAGTTAATGAAATAAGATCAGGTTTGATCTATTTCCAGTTCCTGCTATTTGTTATTTCAGTCGTCATTTAACCCTCCCATCTTCTCTTCCTGGCAGGAATTGCTGAATAACAGATGGAAGAATTGTCAATCACAGCCTTTCAGTGTCAAAATGTAGACAAACCTACCCTGCAAACCTGTGTTCTGTTTCCCTATATTAGAAACAAAATCCAAGTCAAACAAGTCTTGTGTTTCTCTCACAGCTACAAGGACAGCATTGATTGGCAACCAACAGAACCACATTTTTCCAAATTACTGGAAGCTGTATGCTTACAGTTGGTCAATAATGACCTGTCATGTAATGCATCTATTTATATTACTAGGAAACCAGACTTCAGTAACAAATAAAGAATACATTCTGAGAAAGCATCTTCTGAGTTTAGAGACTTAATATAATTGGTACTGCAAACACACCCAAGAAGCAAGATCCCATTGTGCAAGTGTTGCACTAAATAAAAACACAGCCCTCTCCTAAAGACCCTTCCATCCAAATGTGTAGGACAAACCAAGCCCTAAATTCAGTTTGACAGTGTAAAGGAGTAATGCTTGTCCAAAAAGCCTTCATATGGTTGTTGTGGAAATAACGTGGCGTGTTCGTGATGGCAAATCTACTGACGTAATGGAAAATACCTTAGAATGCATTTGGCCCACTTTACAGCCAACAGTCTTTATAAGAGGCTTTGTTGTGTGAAAGCTGGATGTGTGGCTGGACCACAATAGAGACCAAAACCAACATCCAAATTACTGCCTCTCTTATGTGGGCTGCCTCCTTCCATATGGAGGTGCATCCAGTTTGCTTGTGCCAAGCATCACAATTGAAATACTGGCAGACTGAGCTAACAAAATGCCACTGGCCATCATTATAACACAGAGGCTGCATTATGCTGCAAATGCTCCCATCAGCTGTCCAGCAGGAGACTTCATTAGAACAGATGTGACAATACACGAGCCAAAAAAAAATTAAAAGGGAAAGCTCTTATCCTCACCTATTGTGGGAATATCAGTCTCGTTCAGAGCTAGTGCATTTTGCTATCAATTATTTAATGATCTTAGAGTTCAATATTAGAGTAAGTGAAATGTTCAGTGCAAAAATCATGGGTGTTATTTATGCAGTATCTTTCTGTATCAGGAGTGTCACTTTCTGATGACGGTTTGGTACTTCAGTAACCGTTGCTTACATTCCCCATCACATACACCGTCACGAACTTCAGACCTATCTCCAGCTGGTAGATAGAGACAGTTTTGTTTATTCATGGTGCGCTTCCATTCACATTATCTTTACAGTTTCTCAAGACCAGGTGTGCTATTCTTATCTCTATTTTTAGGTCAGTCTCAGACCAGAGCTACACTTGCCAGAAAGACACGGTCCTTTAGATGATTCATGCTAGAATGATGAGGTCTGTGCTGCAGGCACTAGTAATACTGGTAAATAAGCAGGAGAACACAGTACAGGAGCAGTAAAAGGACGGAAAGTTGCACAAGTGTCTGTTTCAGAAGCAAAAGGTGGTATATGGGATGCACTAAGCCATAACTCTTCACATGGCACCTGCAACCCAAGTCCAGCCTGGGAGGCAAAACTAGGTGGTCATTAAATGACCCCAGTGAAATGCAGACCCACAAGGAGCACAGGCAGAAGGAGCTGCTCTACACAGCCTCAGTTCCCTCTCCAGCTTGTCTGTTCCTCATATTTTTCCCCAAAAATGTGGAATAGGTCCCAGTAGGCCAACTGCACCTAGGAGGGTGTATGCCACTGAACTCACCCAGGAAACAAATATTCAACAATTTGTTGAGTGATAAAGCATTATTTGCACATCCGATTCTAGCCAGCGCAATATGCTTTTTTTCCAGATAGTTTAATTTCCTCACCTAACCTTCCTGTGTAGAGGTGTTCAATTAGCAAGGTAAAATATAATCTGCTAATTAAAGGGAAGATTTTAGCAAAGACAATTAAGAATCTAAGTAAGGCAAGCAAGCTGAAAATATATGATAGCTTGCTAATTGTAAAAATAATTAAAAGGAAGAGAAAATCTTAAAAGATTGAATTACAGTTTAAACCTGGGCAAAGAAAGACAGAAAAGTCAGAAACTAGTAGAATAGATATGACAAATCCAGAATATGAGATCTAGTTTCAGATACTAAGTATTTCCAACCTTCTAGCATAAAGCAACTCCCATGCAAACAACTAACTGTTTTCAAATGCACCTCGTCCTGTACTCTGGGCAAGGATTAGAGATTTCCTGTGTAGGATTCTGGTTTACCAGATTAGGTATGCAAACTCAAACACTGAAAATTTTCAATAGATCTGGATAAGATCTGGTTTTGAGTGAGGGAAAAGCACTGTAGCTGGATGCATACTTTCCTTCTGGAAACTGAATAGTTATCAATCCTTCACACTTTAAAAAAATCTTTTTTTTCCTTTTTGGAATAAAAAGATCTGAAGCATTTGTTTAAAACGCAAAACAGCAGAATACTCATAGCACTGCAGAAACAGCTTAATGCTCTGCCAGGTTCCCCTCCTCCGATCCCATTCCAGCGTGCACAGAACAGGCTCTTTTCCAGGGAAAGGCTCCTGAAAAACCTTAGAGACATTGTAGGGAGAATATTTTATGTTTCTTGCTGCGCATTTGGGACAAATTTTACATCAGGGCAAAGGCTAAGTTGTCGAGTTGCTTCAGATATCTGATAAGTGTTAGTATCTGCAGCACAGTCCCAGCAGTATGATCAGGGGGTAAGAGAAAAAAAAAACAAATAATCATATTAGTGAACCACCTGGTTGTTTCTGATCAGAGCATAATACAGAAAATACAGTACAATACAGACAGAAGGACAGGGAAACAACAGAACAATTGCAGTTCGTTTTCTCCTTTGGTTCCACTCCTCATCTCAAGCAACCAAACTAAGGGCAGGGATTATAGCATGTGAAATAAATCTCCCATGCTTATTCAAGCTATACAAAAATTGACAGGCATATTCCTGTCCTTTCAAGGAGGAGGCTAGTAATGGTCATCACTGGTGCTCAAAATGGCTTTGGAGCAGCAGCACTTAACTGCTGAAGCAGCCTATATCTATGGGTTGCACTGACTAGCAGGATGCCTAGCAGGAAGGTATCTCTCCCTTCCAGCAGCTGCAGGGAGGTTTCACAGCTGCCACATACACCTGAGACAGTTAGTCAGTGCTGGGATGCCAGAGAAAGTATCATTGCTGATGGACCTTGGTTTCCAACTCTGTTTGTTGATCCTTAGTTTATGGAGTTTCTGGAGTCACACCAAACCCTGGTCCAATAACAGGGGCTGCAGGTCTGTTATGTGCAGAGGGCCCTCTCATAAGACATCTCGGGCTGCTCTGGGGCCTGGCAGTGGAGAGGCAACTCTCCAGCCCCAAGCTGTGCAGCTGTGGGGCAGGAGCAGCTGTGCCAGTGACCATATGATTGAGATGGCTTTTTTTTAATTCTGCGACAGGGAATCAGTTTCTCTGCTCTACATAGAAAGGCAACACTGGAGATTTTCTATAGGTCTATTCCTAGTTTGTTGGGCTGTGTTCTCAGAAAACTATAGAGAATTTTGTCAACAAGCAATTAAAAGCTGCTCAGAAACCAATTCTGCTGCTGGAAGGATTCAGTCTCAATTGCAGCGTTCATATGATGCTATCACTACAGCAGCCAAGCCTGTAATCAATGCTGGTGGTCACAGACAACACATCAGTACTTGGTTTAGCAACTAGAAATGAAACCCTTGTCAGACTGTACTTCTTTCATAGAATCACAGAGCCATTTAGGTTGGAAAAGACCCTTAAGACCAGTCTTCCTGATGGAAATGCTATTTCAAGGACTTTGCTCTGGAGTATAATAACCTAAGTTTTCATCTGACGTAAGACCGGAGAAGAAGGTTAAGCTGCAATGCTCGATCAGGTCATCTGGGCTGCTTCTCCTTTACATTTCATTGTCATGATCTGACATGTTACTCTTGTGTTACCAATACATACCTACCAGCATGGTGACAATATATTTATTAACACACGTGGGTCCTGCTAATTCTGATGTAAGACAAAACTATCATTTAATTCTGATACCTATAGAGTGCAATCAGTCTTTTGAGTTCCTTGCAAAAGGCATCTAGAGAATTCTGCAAAACCCATGGTATATAATGCAGTACAGAAATATTTAACTCACCCGCACCCTAAAAACTAGATAAACCTAAATAGGTGATCTTTGCAGAGCAAGGTGACTAAATCCAGAGTAATACGCCCAGTCTTTGCTTTATTACTCAGAACAAAGATTTACTTTGCCAGTATCTCCTGCAGAGCAATGATATGCCTGAGGCAGCTACATGACAATGATGAAAAAGCCTCAAAAAGTTGAGGGTCTAATCTGTTGCCTTAAAACTCACAGCAGAACTGCCAGTATGGATGAGCTATACTACGACCAGGAGCGAGAGTCATCTAACCTAACCCTAGATAAGCACAGTGTAGAAAACCTGACACTGAAACAGGTCGTCTTAAATGACACTTCGCAGTCATTTCATCTAAAATAGGATATCTAAAATAGAATCATCTATTCTTCTTCATTGACTGAAGGGATCTTTACAGTGACTAGCTCCGATTTGGACACCTACATCTTAGAACTCAAAATCATGGAGAAATGAATCATTCCTCTTGAGCTCTTTTTAGTGCCAACAAGTTTATTGTCTAAACATTCAACACACAGATTTCAAGGAAGTCCTTCACTCTGGATCCAGGTAGGACTGCTTTGAATCAATCCAATCAGGCTTCAGCTGGACAGCTATGCACACCTTGTGCAGTGATCCTTACTGGGAAGATTTATTGAAATGGAAATAATAATCAAAATTATTTTCTCCTTCTTTTGCTCAGTGGATCAGTTGAAAATACTTCTTCAGCTCTCTTAGCACTTCCTTCCATTAGCACAAATAAATCCAAGAATGAAATGCCTAAACTTTAGTGGAATGAATCTGGGCATAGTTATTTTACATGTATTGCAGAACATCTTTTTAACTCCATCTCCATGTAGCTCATGTCCTCCAGATTCATGGGATAAACCAGATAAAAATCTGAAAGGCTTAAAGAATAAAAAAAATTAAACACTGCAAACTCTGAGACCTCCCAAACGTGTCACCTCTGGATTGTTTTGGGACTAATGATTACAAATTTATGATCTTTTTCTTTGGTCTTGCTTGTTTTCTATGACTATACAAACACACATCTTAAAATCTTAAAAAGTTTGTGAAGCTTGATGTTTTCATAAATTTTAGTTCTATTTCTTCCATCCATTTAGAAAGGTATACATTTGCCATTTCATGTCTTCTTCTCATAGAAGGGGAACAATACCATGTGCTTTGAGTGATCAGGCACAAAACATGAATCACAATTACTGAAACATTGAAGTGGGCATTTCACAAACAGCCTTGAGTCTGAAACCTATTTATGCAAAACTATGCCACAACTTCTTATGAATAACAGACAGTTGAGAAAGAGAAAAACTCAATTTTTAAATTGCAAATCAAATGCCAGGCTGCTTTAAAACTGAACATTAATTGTAATAACCACTTTGAGTTATCACATAAATCTACTGTGGGCTCCTTTCCAGCAGTAAAAAATGTATTCTTATATTTTAACTGATTTTTTCATGATTTGCATAATAAGCATGATATTTTATACACCTGTAAAAGACTGATCATACGTACCTGATGTTCATTTTACTTGTAAGAATACATAATCTAGCAAGTTTAAGCAGCATCTGTTACAGCTATATCTTACTAAGGCCATCAACTCAATGACAGAGAGAGACTCCTTTAAATTCTCTTTCATGTTTCATGCATCTGTTCCACAAACATTATTACTCTTTTTGATCTGAACAGTAAGCAAACACAACATTCACAAAATGACTTTAAAGTTGTCATTCTTAACTCAACAGAGGGTGTGAATAGAAAAAGGATCACACTATGGAAATGCATGAAACAGTTAATCTGTATTTTTTTAGCGACTCCTAACATAATTCCATTCCAGATGGCAGTGAGAGTGCAAATCTGTTCTGTTCTGTGAGGATATGGAAGTTATAATAGTCTCCAATGTATCAGATTTATTTTTTAATGTTTTTTTCACAGAACACTTTAACCATTTCAGTCAACTGCTGTTTGGATTTACATGCTCAGTATGAAGCATTCATGTAACATACTGTGTGTCATTATTCTCCACAAAATGCCATACAATGGAGACTGTTCTAAACAAATGATTCCTTGCCAGGGGCATTTCCTCTCAGAAGCCAATAAGTTGATTAGTCTACTCCATGGAGGACCTTATCTTAAAGCCAGTCAGTTTAGGAACCAGACTCTCTCAATTACCATAGCCTTTTCCCTCGTCTTGCGCCTTCACTGATGTTCTGTCTAAAAAGGTGGGGTTTTCCATATCAGGACTGCAGTGTCTTCACACTTAGCAAACCAAGAAAGCTTATGGATCACTTCTCCTTCACTCTGTGATGCTGCTTAGTCCTCTGGTCTGGTAGGATCTGCAGCTTTACATCTAGGACTTTGGTCTGGCAGTCTGCACATGAACCCTTGGTACCAAAGTCCTAGGAAAATCATGAGACGATCAGATAGTCTGGGGTAGATGAGTGTCTCTCATTGGTTTTCAGCTAGTTCTTTCATATTTCAATGCAGAATAAAACTTGAAACCTGGAAGTTCTAAATTGAAGGGGGATACTGATTTCGACACACAGGTCCCAGCACTCTGCTCTGGGAGTCTGCCCACAGCTACACAGTCCGATCTGTCAGCACCTGGCATTGTGCAAAGCATGCTGCTTTCAGAGGCCCCAGCACCCAGAAGTTTCCTCCCAAACCATCCTATGTATCCGCTGTCCTAGTTGATAGCACTCATTCTGTTAGAAAAGCCCCTTTCAACAGACCACAGAGCATGGCGTTGCTTGCCTCAGGAGCTGAATGAACCATCACACAGTGGAATACATTTGATACAGCCTCTGGACTACCTCCTTCACTGTAAGAGCCCACAATCTGACAAATACCTTACATATGTGTTGAAAAGGACAAATAAGAATCACAGAATCACAGAATCACAGAATGGTAGGGGTTGGAAGGGACCTCTGTGGGTCATCTAGTCCAACCCCCCTGCTGAAGCAGGGTCACCTACAGTAGGCTGTGGAGGACCTTGTCCAGGAGG
>Ga0065711_1007743_pt1 | contig 23106 bp, 10 predicted proteins | sample Hoacrofraction12_FD_59098 | JGI IMG/M metagenome (GOLD analysis project Ga0065711, IMG submission 59098) | Hoatzin crop microbial communities from Cojedes, Venezuela - Epithelial fraction 12 v2 (version 2) | ecosystem: Host-associated > Birds > Digestive system > Esophagus > Crop | place...
GGGGGGGGGGAGAGAAGTATGAATTACTCTCAGCTATGCCCTAACCCATCAAGAGCAACACACTCTCTCTAACACATACTGTAACCAGATTAACCCCAGACGCCACTATAATTCATGGGTTAAACTTAGCTCTCACTAAACTGTTATAATTCCAGAGTAAGGTCAAGGTGCTAAGTGGAGTCATTCTAAACTCACTCTAGTAATAGGACAGAATGTCTGTTATTTTATACATTTTGCTTATCTATTCCACAGATTATATACTATCTGCAGTAATAAGTTATCTAGAGTAAGCATCAAAATGCTTGCACAAACAAGCAATAAGCAACAGCTCCTGATGCAAAGAGAAATATTTAATGCTTGCAAGCTGCATGAAATTTCTTTCCTCCTACACTGCCCTCCCCTTCCTAATATTCCTCCACCCCATACTATCACAGTACTTTTACTGCTCTATAAACTCACGTCACTTATTGCAATTATTAGAACCGTAGTTGTTAACAGCCCAAGTCCCGTCATATATTAAAATTCCTCTTTAGAAAAGTAGCCTTTGTATCCAACATTCAGGGGAAAATCTCTTCGTTTAATTCAACCTCACATTAATCTCAGTACCAATCTTTATTCACCACTTCTTTACTCCAGTTTGATGTTACACTAGTAACTGCAGTGCCCTACACACATCATCTTAGAACTGAAGTAACAGTGAAGAACCAGATACATTACTTGAACTTTAAATTTGATTCTTGCTTTGACTGTTTTGCTCTTTTTTTTTTTTTTTTCTTTTCTCTCCTTATTTTTACTCTTGCCTGTGACATTTCCCAAGACTAAGGAAAGATCACATAGCACTTCTTTTTGTCAGTTTTAAAACATAACGTACAAAATGTTGTATCTTCAGAGGTGGTCAAAAACACTTTTCATTACCTAAAGGAAGCCTCTTAGAAGCCTTTCTCTGATCAAATTTCTAGGTTGTACACCCTTACCCACTGCACTTTTTATAATTCTTGTTTTTGTCACGTCTAGACAAAACAAGACAGCTTTCAATCATTCTTACTCTGCTAGGCATCAGATAATTTAAGTTTTATCTCTTTTTAACATATATCTCAAGCTTAGCAATTCTGGTAACTTGGTTGGTCTAAATTTAATATTTTTCATCCATACTGAATAATTATTCTCCTATCGGGGAATTATTTTTATAAACACTCAGACCTTGATGTTGTATACATCCTTCACCAACTGAGCTGTGGTACCAGATTTGATGGGTTTAGCCCACGAAGTATTTGAACAGGGAGCAGAAATATCCATGGTGCCATAGAAAATACAGTGGGTTGATTGACTCACACAAGGGATATATTTGTTATAAAAGAAGACATTAAACAGCTGAAGATACAGTACTTTTGATGATCACACACAAAAGAAAATGACAAGAATGTGAACGTTTGTTGCAGTTGTGATCAGTTTTCAGCATGGGGAATTGCAGTCTACTTAACCAAGTTGTCTAGTTACTGGAGTAGGCAGCCTGCCAGCCTTTGCTTCTCGAGTGTCAGCTGTTGGTTGTCACGCTCTATCCCAGAGTTAGCAGACTTGCCTCAGAAAACAATTTTCTTCATTTATAATTCCACAGTGCTCAGCTTATGTAAAGTAATTTTGTATTTTGCTATTAATTCCAGAGGATTCCAGCCACACATTTAGAATTAAGCATTGTATCAAGAAGCAGATCTAAGGGTTGCAGCATACAATACCTGTTCCGCAAAGAACTGGAAACCCTTATCTTCACGAATACATTCATAAGTTTCTCCAAGCACAGGATTAAATGGCTTACTTCCAGCTCGGTAGTAACTGGATGCATATGCAGAGACTGCAAATGCAGCTATATGCACCTGGGAATAACATATGTATAATTTTGGTTAATTCATTTACCACAGCCATGCACAATTTTTGTTATACATTCTGATTTAACAGAAGGAAAAAAAAAGGTCTTATCCTGACATCAGATTCTGCATTTTTCCCATCATTTAAGGACTACAAACATGCATGCCTCCTGCAAGCTGAGCACTAGCTCACACATTAGAGAACTATTCAGTTTTCAGAGAGTCATTCAGCGGCCCAGGGATGGAGTTATTGGGGTCAAACACTGCAAATTTCACCAACTGAAAACAGCATTTCTGAAAGCTGTTTGAAACAACTTAGCATTCTGCAACACATTTCAAAGCAGTGACCTTAAAAATCACTGTTAGATTTTGTATTATAACTGGCTTTCATAGTCACGGTCTGTGATTCTATGGATCTACCCACTATCCTCTTCCTAAAAATGGCACGGGATGAGTTTTCACAGAGTTTGCTATTTCTAATGCAATTTGAATTGAATTCCCTTTTATCTACTGCGTGCTATTACCTAATCATGAAATTATTCTTGATTATGATGGAGACACAGGTAACACTTCCAAATTTTTTCAGTCAACTCAAGCATAATTCCTCTTAAACCTGAGGAATTAGAATTTGGGGTTGTTCGATTCAGGTATCTTTTGTACCATTTTTTCTCATTTTTAATTCCTTTTCCTGATCTTGTGAAAGTCTAGATGCTCTCCTTTCACAATTTCAGAAACTGAATCCACTTCAGAATGGCTCTTTTATGAACTATTGCAATTACTATGCAACAGCTAGCATTAATTTTGCCTCAGTAGTTTCTCAAAGGCAAAGAATTCTCCGTTCTGTGGTTATGTCCAGATGCTTGGGTGTGGGAAGGAGGGAAAAGGCTTTGCACTCCCATACAAACAACTACTGCTCATTACCTTTTTCTTTTGACATATGTTCTCAAGAGAACAAACCAGGCTATGCACCTAAAAACCCAATAAATAGCCACACCCTCTGTCATGAGAAGAGAACAGACACTAAATTGTAACCCTTGCAGAGTGTCAGAATGGAGCAAGAGACTTTTCATGCAGTATTTATAACATTATTATTTCCATTCATTAATAACCTCATTTCAAGATAAGATATATTGAGTTGAAAAGGCTTAATTCAACTTAAGGGACAATCTATAACTTCCATTTAAGAGAATTTAGAGAGCTTTTAATCCTTCATTTACAGGCTTACACATTAAGTAGTTCTTGTGCACCTGGATGCAAAACAACTGGAATGCATTTTTCTCTTGTTCTTTTGCAAAATGCTGAGTGCAGAAGATGACACCATTGCCTGGAGAAGGGAGGGCTCCAGGGAGACCTTATTGCAGCCTTTCAGTGCTTAAATGGGGATTACGAGAAAGATGGGGACAAACTTCTTAGCAAGGCCTGTTGCAATAGGACAAAGGGTAAGGGTTTTAAACTAAAAGAGTGTAGATTTAGACTAGATATAAGGAAGAAATTTTTTACAATGAGGGTGGTGAAACAGTGGAACAGGCTGCCGAGAGAGATGATAGCTGCCCCATCCCTGGAAACACTCAAGGCCAGGTTGGACGGGGCTCTGAGCAACCTGATCTAGTGGAATACATCGGAGCTTATTGCAGGAGGGTTGGACTAGATGTCCTTTAAAGGTTCTTTCCAACCCAAACTATTCTGTGATTCTATGATTATTGCACCCAGCATACATTCATATTGCCCAGTTTTGAGATCCTGAACATTTTGCATCAACCCTAAAACTTCACAAAACCAGTTAATAAAACAAATGGAGTTCATTTAGTTACTATAAAGATATCACAATAGTGTAGGGCTGGAAGATTCAGTGTCCTCTATGCACAAATGTGTTACCAGATTGGACACCCTTAAAAAAAGATATACTGTAGCTTTCATAGTCAAGACGGAAGTATATTAGTTCAACCACCCTTCCCTTTTTGCTGTAAATTTTTAATCTTACAGAGAGAAAACTGCAAAACAGAACTAAACTACTTCTTTGTTTAACCTTGCAGGACAGCAAGGTACTTGAGGAGAAAGAGGTCCCCACAAAGCAACAGAAATTATGCATGAGTCAGAAACAGTAGGTATATAAGCATGTACAGACACACATTTGGAGAGTCTGCCTTTCTCAGCTGGGAGAAAAAGAAAAATGTAACAGAACATCTTCCTTTCTTTGGCACATTGTTTTTATATTTATTCTGTTCTATTGAATGTTGCTAAGTATTTGGAATAAAATATTTACCATCCGTTCAAATGGGTTAGGCGTATGCGCTGCCTTATCTAGTAGTTCACTGTACTCCAGCTCCTCACAGAGACGCTGAAGGGTGTTAAGTGGCTCATTTAATTCAACAGGCATGGCCACTTTGGAGAGGTCCTTTCCTATGTTATTTCTCAGGATATTCCATAGGCTGATGTTACTTGTATTAGGACATGGAGCTGGTAGACATGTTCTCCTTTTAGAATTGCATCCAATTCCACTTTCAGAAATGCAGTCTGAAAAGGAAGGAAGTGGCAGAATGAGTCAATTCACTGTTTACTTAATTTCATCCCCTTTGCAAACATATACTGAAATGCAACCATCTTTCTTCTATCAAAACTTCCTTCCACCCTCACACTTCATTCAAGTATTTCACTTGTGGTTGAAGATAGTCTGTTATATAAATGATAAAATTAAGAACAAGGTTTAAATTTCTGTATGTTAACTGCCAGGTACAAAAGATGCATAAAAAATGACCTTCCTTCCCCTTAAAGGCTCCAAGAAAGGCTCAGGCTATCCCTTGAATTTGAAAGGGTGAATATTATAACTATTTTATTTGTAACAGGGGTGGACTCCTATCTGTTTAAGTGACATAAAACCCCTCTCTTTGACAGAGCTTCAAGTAAGTCAACACTTCTCAGAAGGTAAGGCGTAACTTACAGATCCAAGCATAACAACAACTCCTACCTATCTTTTCCTACTTTTTTGAATACTCCTGCCATGCAAATTTACTGCACCACAGATGTACATGCAGTCTTTTCCACAGTGCTCCCCACAGTGCTTAACATTTAAAAATTTTTAGTGGTGTTAGCTTTTATATTCGCCCATACATTGGTGGAGAAATGGCCTGTTTTAAAGGTGGAAAATCTGAAGCAACCGTGGAGGTATGGCTTTGCTAAAGATAAAAAGGGACTCATGTCAAGAGTCCTTGACATGAATATCTGAGGTCTGTGTTGCTATGTCAAAGCAATTGGAACAGCATAAATAGTTCTATGTGTGCCATGAAATGATTTGTGGCAGGATCAAAATAGAGCTACAAGCTTCTGCAACGGGTACTAGTCTGAAGTGATTACATTGCTTAGCCGTACATCAGTCTCGTTTCAGAGAGGAATACAGTTGCCACTACGCAAAGATATTTTATATTTACACATCCTTAGAAGCACCTAGGAAGCTCCTGCCCTTGAATCAGTTACCATTTGGAGACTTTCAGGTACGGCCCCAGTCTGTCAACCCCTGTCCTCACATCTGGCTTTCCTCACGCAGCTTTGTCTTGGAGGAATTAAAACAGCGCTGGGCAGCACATGTCCAAAGAATCTCTGCCCTTAAATGCACAGTTTCAACCAGTATTTCCTCTGCTGGTCCACTGACATAAGCATGATGTCAGCGGTGCTTCCAACAGTGACAAAGTACAGACAACCACAAGGGCTAACTTCTCCATCACTGCTATGCATGCTAGCCCGTGCCTCAGATGGAGGTTTTCAAGTGTTTTCACTTGTCTTCCTCAAAGTTTTGAGGAAGAAGTTTCTATCTTTCCTGCCACTCACAAACTAAAAATCCCAATATCTCATATGACTGAGTTACTGTAACGACAAACAAACTATTTGCAGTCTACTGCCTATCTCTTTCTTTTTGCATAAAAATGGACGGGCAGTATGAATCAGAAAAGGTACATGAAACAATCATACTGTTAATAGTTAAGAGGTTGGCTCTTATAATCTTGGAAGAATTTATTAAATATCAGAAGAGGCCAAAAATAAGGATGTTCCCTTAGATACCTCAGGAACGAGGGGCTATGTGGAAAGGAAGGAGGTAGATGCTAAAAATTAATCCTTGTTCGAAAGAGCTCTCTGAAACAGGATTTGGCTGTGTCCTTGAACAGCTTGATTAAAAGCAGAATACTAACTGACTGAATTACACATCCTGGACCAGCCCATTAACTAGGGTAAACTGGTGACAAAACAGAGCAGAGAAACAACTAAGATATTCAGATACCAAATTTTCTACACAGTGAAGTTTGCCCACCCCCCATGAAAAGAAAAGCCCATGCAGTTCTGGTTTGCAAGAGCTGTATCAAATGGCCAGTGACAATACTGAAGGAGATTAAGACATCTGACCTCCAGCTAGACTCAATGACTTTTAAGGCCAGACTGGACCATTACCATCATTTGCTCTGACCTTCTATGTTACATTCGCCACAGGATTTTATCATAATCCCACAATTTATGGTTCAGCTAAAGCCCTGTAGGAAAAAGACATCCAGTTTGCTATTAGTGGAAGTGGCAGGCTGCCCAGAGTACAGAGATAGCAGGTAGCAGAAGCATATGGAAGTGCTGCTAATACAAAAGAGGTTCAGTGACAGTCTTTGTTACAAGATGAGCAGCCACACTAGTACAGTTTGCTAACGTCCATATCATGAGATAAATCAACCTGTATTCTTTATCCAAGATCATAGGGATCCACTGGTCCTTGGAGATGATCAGGAAATAGTTGCTAGTAAGAAACCACTGTTCAGCGTTTTTGAAGATAAAAATGTATTGGTAGAAGGGGAAGAACATTGTGGTTAGCTCTGAAAGGAGCTGAAGGCACAAAGCCAATCAGCTTGTTATGACCGATTTCTCTCCCCTCTTTTTTTGATTCTGTCTCTAATTAGCAAGACAGTTAAACAAGCATATGTACTAACAAGACTATCATGATTAAAACATGCAAAAAAGAAATCCTTATGGTCATACACCAGGCCTGCCAGTGCATAATTATTCTCATGAATAAACACCTTTAAACACTGAGTTCTGCTAAAAACAACAGAACTCTGAATGCAGACTGAAAAAACAGTGACAAGAAGAAAATTACTCTTTGAAAAAAAGAAAGCAGCTAGGTCTTGCTACTTTGAAAAATCCTGTGGCCATGAAAGGAACTGAAAAGGAATGGGAGTTGCACCAAAGAAGCCAAAAAAATAGGTGTTTCTCGGCTGATACAGAACCACCATCCTGCTTAACCAACAGTGCCTGCGCCCTGTTAATGAGATTAGCCAGAATGTGCTGTTCAAAACCAATCTGGGGCTGTAAGAGAAAAAACACAGGCTGTTTACACCTCAAATCCTGAAATATCAGATTATTTCTAGTAAGATAAGAAAAAAAAATATCCTAAACAAACATAAGCAAAGCAAATTCTCAAAACATGGTATAATAAAACACTGAACTTACCTAAAGTTTGTCTTTCATTCTCCATGTCATTGCTTAGGTTATCTTCTGAGACATTATCACTGATATCACTTACGTATGAGTCATCATCTGACACCTAAGTGTGGGGTGGGGAAATAAGCAAGATACATGACTCATTAAAATAACCCCATATGCACATGAAAATTGTTATTTTCCAATGCAATTATTGTTTTAATAGATTTGAACTGTTTAAGCTGTGTTTCAGTATTACAGGAAAGTACTAAGAAGTCATAAGAACACACAGCTGAGTTTGGGGAAGATCACCATCATTGAAAATTCAGCTATCCTTTTAGGGGAGACATGCTTCATCTTCTTGGCCCAACAGCTAAGGCGGCTTTCCTCATACCAAAAGCCAAGGTTTTTCTGGGGTCCAAGAGAGGTGTCAAAATGAGCTATTAAGTTTCAATATGCACAACATCAGCCCCAAGGTACCTACAGATACCATGAGGACAGGTATGATTATATATTTCTATGATACAATTTCTTACACAGCTGTATAACAACTCAAGGTAAACAATACAATACATGCAGTACCTGCATACTAGCTACCTAACTGCCATTTGCCTCACTGTGCATATAAGGCTTCTCTATAATAATTGTTACATTTTACTGTGAAGAGACAATGACAACAAATAAATACACTCAGCACATAAATTTCTAAATGTTTTGAAAATTTTCATTTTCTGGCAGTCATCTGACATGCAGCTAGCTCTCAGAAAGACTGCACAACAAGTAGCAGATAAGAAACTACGTCAGAATGGTGTCAATCAAGGCTCAGACCTCATTTTCTGAAGAGCTAGCAGACAGTAGGACTTCCTGTGCATCAAAAAATTCTGTGAGAGAGTCAGCTATAGAGAGTCTGCTTTCATTGGAAACCTGGTGAACCAGAGCTCTGCTTTCTTCTCTCGAATTTTCCTGTTTAAAAGAAATAAAAAGTTTTGAGAGAAGTACCACAAATATCCTTCATGCATGCAGTTCCACAGTTACATAACTTGAAGGGCTGTGAAACACTGGGAGAAGACTGCACATGCTCCTCTCTCCAATTTAGTGAAAGGTAGCATGTGTTTCAAAGAGGGATATAAAAACAAAGTAAAACAGACCAAAGAGAAGAAGGAAAAAGGAAAGGAAAGCAATGCGTATTCAGTAAATCAGTTATGGCACTGCATATACTTTTTCCTAAAAAAAAAAAAAAAATATATATATATATATATATGTAAAAATGCTTTGGCATTTGAGTGAGCCAGACATACACAAGTGTATCATCAAAAAGCCCCCAAAAGAACAAAACTCCCGTCTCTTCATATTGCGTCCTAGATTCACATTCCCTTCTGATTTTAGCAAATGAATTCGTCTTTTCCTCCCAAGCCTTCCTTAATGCAAAGCCTGCAGTGCAGCGGCACATAAAATTCAGAGGAGCAAAGCTGCTTTCTATATAATAGCAATGCTTTCCTAGCTCTCTTTCTTCACTAGATAATTTTCTGTGCTGTGCTTTAGAAAGCTTTCCTTCATATCCACACCTGAGATAGCTCCATGTTAACCAAAACCAACATATTATCAAAGTCACATAAGTGACATCGCTTTTGCTGCTGCAGGCACATTTGGCTGCCGTGGAGATCTTGGTGACTCCTCCCATGGAAGCTCTACGTATCACTGGTGTAAGCAGAGTTCCAAAAGGTGCCCTAGCAAAGGTGAGGTAACCAGTGAGACTTGGTTCATTCTGTGGATGCAGTAAAAATGTTGCAGAACATTGTGCACTATTGTTTTCCCTGATGACTCCACCAATGCTAAGGAAAAGGGCTAGGTGACCCAAAGGAGTGTATTAGCTGCTCTCAAGCTTTTCTGCATGAGATGTTTTATAAATTTATAACCATGACTGCCCTGTCATAATTTTGCAGGAATTGTAATGTTTAACTTTCAGAACAACATAATGAACAATCTAAGTCTGTAATCAAACTGACAAATCTTCTTTCAAAGCTCTTCTGTTGGTAGGTTTTACTGTAGTATGGAACGTTATTCAGTACGTGCTGATAATGGTGACAAGGCAAACAAACCAAACTGTTACCATACAATAGACTTTTTTTTAAAAAAAAACCCCAAACTTCTGATACAGCAGCAAGAAAAGAGGGAACCTCAACATAGTCTCTTCTGTGCGAAGGTAGTTACACTAGCCTACAAGTAAAAGAAACGTAAAATTCTTACACACATGAGCATTGCTACTGGAATTGTTTCTAGTACTATTCTGAATATGAGAAGGAAAGTGAGCAGGAAGGGCTCAAAAAGAACTGCAGGTTTTTATATCTATCACATGAGAGTTTCAGGTTGTCTTATTTCACGTTCCCACTCTCACATGATAAACTACAACAAACTGCCCAATAGACGAACTAAACTTTTACCTTATGGAAAGGCTTGAGACAGAAGTTTATACTGCTTCAATTTTCATGGGTCTATCATAGTACCTGATGTATCATTTAGACACAAGTTTTGTGCAGTGGCCCTGTCTTCCTCACAGCAGCACAAATGTATCATAGTCCTCCACCTAATCTAAAATTGAACTTCTCTAGTATAAGTGATTTCATCCTTAAATTCCATCCCAAACCATGCCAGAGGGAATTTGTGAATGAAACCTCTAAAGGACCTTTTGAAAGCTATTTTCATCTAATAATCTTTCCACTCAATGAGAAAATAAAGAACTCCTGAAATTAAAAAACCATGCATTAATGCTTGTCTGGATAGCAGTTTAAGTGCTGCTCAGATTCTCGTGGGACTAAAAGCAAAAGGCATTAGAATGATCAACTACCTTAGAGAGAGGAAAAAAAAAGGACAGCTAACTATGACCAAAACACAGCTCTGCTAAAACAGAACTAAACCAGAACTGAACAGACAGAATGACTAAACTGTCTTTAAAAGGAAATAATAAGCTATATAAACCCCCCAGCACTACATTCACTCAAGTTCTTAGGAAAGATTTATACTACAAGTACAGCAGAAGTTTCTGTATGAGCTGACATTCAGCAAAATCCATCAGAAATAACACAGCTCTTGCTTCTCTCACTAGCACCATTAACACCTAGATTTTGTGACCTATAAATACATAAATATTCACATGCATTCTGCAGCAAGCCAAAAAAACTGTCTGAACATCAGCACTTTTCAAACTGGCTGACTGGATATGTAGAAGACTCCCTGGCTTCACACAAAGAAAACTGACTGGCTGAAAGGGCTCTTGCACGTCTCGTTTCTTTGATCCTTTCACGGAAATGTCTGATAGTTGTTCTAAACCTTACACGAGCCACGCCGGTAGCCGGCGTTCTGGACTAATAATATTTACACAGGCAACAGAAAGAGCTACAGAACTTGAAAGTTAATGAGGGAATAAGGGGGAGAGAAACAGCAGCATAAGGGTAATAAGGCGGCAGCTCTGTTCATGCTGAACGGGAAGCGGGCAGGAGACGAGGGAGAACACCGGGAACCAGCAGCAAAAAGCAATGGAAATGCGCTCAGAAAAAATGCTCACAAGGAAAGTTTCTGAAATCAAGTATTACACAATGCATCATCAGAAATGACTCATAACCATGAAAGTGGACTCACTTTGCTAACACAATACGCCATAGAAAAGACATGAAGAATAGGACAAGATGCAGCTACACAGCACTGTCTAGATGTAGGGGCTTGAGGAACAGACATCACTGAAAGAGGAAATCCATACCCACCTTCACCAAATCTGGACTTGATTTTGCATTAGATGCTGAATCAAGGATCATAGATTCGGCATGTATTCTGCGTAACCGGTCTTTAAGATCTGTGTTTTGTGCTATTGCCTGGAATATTTAACAAAAATATTGGGGATATCAAGTTCTCTCAACTAATTTGAATGTGACTTTATTGTGTAAAACGGGGCAAAGAGTTATTTCAAGTGTAGTATAAAACACTACCACCACACGATTTTTTACTGGTTCAGCAAATCATTTATTATAAATGCTTCAAACTCTGTTCCTTATCTCTCAAATTAATATTATTTCTGTGCAGTGAGGGAAAAGACACATAAATGGAGAAAAAAAAGCCAAAGATGGCAGGGATAGTTCAAGTTACCAGATTTTGCAAGCTGATTTAATAAGGTAGAAATTAATTTTGTGCATATTTTTTCTTTTCAAGCTCCCTTCCTTCACCCCTATCTCCAACCTAGCCTCACTCAACATCAACTCTTACTCTTGCCACATCCAAAAACATTTAATTTCCCCATCAGCCTGGTATACTGACAGTTCCCTTTGCCTTCCACTGACAGAGAAACAAGATTTAAATTCAGGCAGGTACAGGTACAATTTGTATCCTATCAGCTTATGATGTCAAAAAACAGAATAAAAAGCCTCTACTGCAAACTCATGTTTGTTACATGTTATTTACTCATTTTGGGTGCATCTGATGGACAGATGTCAGTTAGGGTAGATTTCTAGAAGAGAATGCAATCCTGCCTGCAATGAAAATACCTCTAAAAAAAACCCCGAAATATTGGGTTACTAATTTTGGAACAATGCTGAAGACCTACTGCACATTGTAGTCATCTGAATATATACTAGGATGTGGAGAATCCTGCTGTTTACACATCTGCTTTGTCCCACAGATGCTTCTGATTTAAATAGTAATTTTTGTTAGAAATAGTCTTAAGGGCAGGAAAGACAGTAAGTTCAAAGTGATGATGGAGGGGAGAGAGTGTTTTCTGGCTTTACATACATGTGGTCTGAATCCGCCATACACACATATATCAATTCTGTATCAAGTGTTCAGGTGGACAGCATGGTGTTATACCCACAACATCAAATAAGTGCAAAAAAGAATTTACACAGCTTTCCTGTAATTGCATCTTCCAATTTTCATTGTTTGCTACAAAATGTTTTCTTCCTTCTACTGTCTTCTTCCTCCCTCCAAAATAAAAATATTGTACTTTCCCCATTCTGTATTTGCTTTTCTTAGACTGTGCACAGGTCAAGGATATTATCTTAATGGGGGAGAAGCAGAGGCAGATATGCTAACTTTGTGATGTTTTTTCCACTTTAAATCTGTTCACTTTTCGTCCCCTTCCAGGCTGAGGAGACCAAAACAGACTTATGTTTGATAGCTTTCAACCCCTGAGCCTGATTTTTTTTGTTCCTCAGGTACAGAAAACAAAATGGAACGAACAACAACAAACACTAAGTCAAAGTCATCAACACAGGACTCTCTTGCAAGAAAGTCTTAGAAATATGTCAAGTTTATCATATCTGTGATTCCATACATCTTCAAAGGAAGCTTTTTCATTTCTCCTACAGGATCTATGCTCTACAGGGTGAGAAAATTTCTGTTGGCATCATGGCTTTACAGATCTGCAGGCTATGAATAGCTGTCACTGGTGTTAACCTCTGCTGAAATTGCCAAGGTTCACAGATGACTTCTGGATGGGCTATAAAAGGCTTATTAAGTATCAGATAAGAGCTAAACACATGACTTTCTAAAAACATTTAGAGGATGAAGACAGACAACAGAATTTCGTTGCTCAGAAAAAAAAAAATGTTAAGCTGAGTGTTCACTGAAATCTTAAAACAGATTGTTTTTATATAAAATGGTAGGCAAATAACACTGGAAAAATAAATGTCACCTATTCAAATATCAGAAGTGGAACATCTGAAAGCCAAAAACAGAGAAGTGCAAGTGAGTGAGTATGGTTATTATGCAACAGGTTTCAGCTTTCTCTAAACATCATGGGCTCTAAAGATCTAGGCAAAGAGGCATGTCATACACTTAAACTATAACCATATGCAGCTTTAGTAAAGCAAAGGGAAGTTTTCATATTGATAAATGTGATACAGATCATCTTGGAGTTATCTCAATGTCATGAGAGTCTCCCCTGCCTCCGATAAGGAATTTGCAACAAACACTGAAAATATAAGACCATGGTAATGATGACCCTCATTGCTCTGAATTCAGACCACTGTCTGGTTGACATGTTCAAAAATGACCAACCTAAAAGTGCTGGTCTCAACCAATTACAAAAAGCACATCAACCAAAAATGTTCATCTTTTTAAAGTGAAAAATCTTTTGTCATTTAGAAGTCTGCCCTAACAACTCCGTAGCTGCTTTTAGACGGCTAAGGTTGGAAGGCAGTATGAACAAGTTGTACTTGAATTTGCTTTGCAGTGTCTTGGTGCAGCATGGTGAATCTCTAGTGCATTAGAAGGTACAGCTGAGCGCTTTCAGCCACTCTCACTTTTATTTTATGCCAAGTCATACAGTGAATACTTGAGTGCTGTTTAGGAAAAGAAAAGAAACAAGAAACACAACCTACCAGAACTGAGCAATTCAACAGCGTATGTTTTGAGAGAAAGAAGACTCATCATCACAGAGCAGCCTTCTGATTCTTAACGTCAAATGATACAGATTATACTATACACCTAAATCTATCTATCTATCAAACTTCAGTGATTTCACTATACCTTTAACATTTAGGAAAGAATCTTTGAAAAACACCATACATAATAACTTAATATGATTCAATACTGCAAATTGTAGCACAGAACAGACATAAAGAAACAGAAATTAACTACTATAAAATTTAAGAGTAGTATTTGATGACCATGAAGCTTGCTGAACTTCAGCATGTCACTTACGGATGTTAAGGCATTCTTCAAGCCAACTATTTGTGCAGATGGAGATGAGGATGCATCATGCTCTAGCATCTGCTTCAGCTTTTCTCTCTCTGTAGATATGGTGCTGAAAGCTGACCTCAAGCTGAAGTAAACTAGAACCATTTTGTAAAAAGTGACAATTAAAAACAGTTACCAAATGTATACATACCAATCATGTAAAGTGTCAATGAAACATCGTTTATGGTGACAGAAACAAGAATTTAGGTTGAGAGATCCAGGGTGGGTTACTAAAAACAAGTAATATTAATCAAGGTTATAGGGTAGATTTTTTTAGTAGGACAAATGCTTATGGTGAATGCTACTGTGTTGACTATATTAGCCACAGTAAAAATTACTCTGATTATTTGTGACAGATGGCAACAAAGCTAACTAACCACATCTGCTCTTCACTTGCTTTGTTCCCCAATTAGCTTGAATCTTCAGATGGTCATGACTCTATTCCACACTCCTTTCAGAATTCCAGTGGGGGAGAAGAAAAGATGGAAGAAAAAAAATGAACCAGAAAAAAAAAAGCAGCTATAACACATACTGTGCCACAGCTATAGGGTTAGTAGTTTCCCCACAAGCAAGTCAACTGTGGTGTTGAGTTCTGTTATCTCTTTTGGGGATAAAGAAATTTCAGCTTGTTAGATGATTTAGCGACTCAAAGGGTCAGATCCTGAATGTTGTGCACGTTACACTGCTACTTCTACTCCTTCCTGGCCCAGTATCACCAGCCTGAAACATTCAAATCAGACAACAGATCACGCAGTTTTAAAGTCATGAGATTTTTAAAGGGGAAATGCGCTTTCCTCACTTTTTTACCTTTAAGACATTAAATCTTTCCTTTAACCACAAGGAATAAAAATTTATTCAAGTAATATTTGTTTATGTAGGATTTCAACATTCTCTAACTGGAGAATTTGATGGTTTCTGAGGGCCTAATCAAGCCTTGTAATATAGTCATAAGAATTGTCAATGCAAAAATGTATTCATTTGTAGGGAAATGGAGATATAAAACCTGAGCATGGATGCATGGAAAGGGCAAAGAACAAGCAATATATGATACCTCTCTCCTCTAATCATCCACTCAGAGTTAACCTGAATCATCATCACTTCACTGAGCATGCGATGTAACCTAATTTTCTCTTACAAGACAATATTCTTAAGGTATATTTCAACACTGCAATCCATTACCAAAGCTAATTCTCATACTTTAACCTGTCTCAAGAACTCTCTAACAGTATCATAGAGGGTGGGGAGGAAGGTGTATCCACTATGATCTATTTTATGTTAGCCTTTCATATGTGAATGACATGACCAGAATCTTCAGTGACCTTAAATGTCATTTAATAAATTATATACTAGTATAAATTTTCAAGAATTATTACATACTAATGTTACATTTTATTTAATTTGTATCAAAAGCTAAAGCAAAATTTGTCTTCACTACCCTTTTTCGGAAGGGGTACGGTATAAACCAACTTTGGAAAAAAATTCTTTGTACTCTTAATAAAATGATACTGTATTAAATAGTACCAAGTCAATTGTCCCTTCAACACATGGGTCAGTCTAACCAAAATTTCCCACATGGACATTTCAGGTAAGATTATCTTGGGCAGACGACTTCTTTGCTCCACTTAATAGCAACTTTTCCAGCTGCACTCCACCTTGACTTCTTTTCTCTTTTTGGAAAATATACATCAGTTTTGACTATAATTGACTTCATAAAGTTTACTACTTCAACACATTTCTTACATAATGGAATCAAGATACCTCAGCACTAGAGGGGAAAAACAAGTAAAGAATGCTTGTTGATGACATCAGTCATCATCTTGTGCAAAAGGGGACAAAGCCAATACTCCCGAAAGTCTTTCAGATATAAATGCTTAAGTGCCTTCCTCGCTGAGATCACTTGAACAATAAAAGTATTTCTGGTGTGCGGGTGATGGAGCAAAGCACTGCTAATGAAAAATAAATTTGAGAAGAAATATTTCTAGTCAAGCTACCCCTCTGGCTGCTTTACATGATTTTACTCTTCTGTATTCACTAAAAATAGGTTACTACCATAGCAACCCTTGCATCACCAACAAATGTTGACTCTGAAACACAGTGAAGTACACCGAATATACAAACATACATGTGCTCATATACACACATATGCATGCAAACACAAAAGAGTATAAATCTGCTGTTGTGTTTACAGCAACTGATTTTAGGATTTTTATCTTTTGGCAAAAAAAATACAATCTAGGTTTTTAGCATGTAAATCAAAGGGATGTCCTTTATTAAATAAAAAAAAAAATTCAAATGTGGTGATTAAGCTACTTTTTCAAATTACTCAGGATCTCAACATTTGCAATTTCTCAAAGGAATTAAAGGAAGGGAAAGTGTTTTCTGCTTTTTCTAAACATTAAACAAGAAGCATTCCCAGAATTCACATCATTATTTAAAACATGATGATATGAAACCACATATGAAAGACAATTTCATTTACCTTTATGTGCGATGTGAAATAAGTCCTCTTGCATTTTAGTAAATTCTGATGATGTTTCAGAGCCATCGGAGTAATTTTTCTCCTCTACAAAATCTATTGTAGATAAGTTAGGATTGGAAGCATGCAGCCTCATAGGGGCAGAAAATACTGAAGGCACCTGTAAGGAGGATAGCTATTTGTGATGTTTTTACAAACTGTAAAGAAAATTCTGTTTTATCATACCCACCTGGGCTACATGTCAGACACACCAAAAATGGAAAAAATACTGTCAATTACCAATAGACTTGGAATGGATGACACTTCTATCAAATGAAACCATAGATATAACCTTGCCCAAGATATCATAACTGGAGATTTCGCAAAACTCCAAGAAACAAGCCCATTGAGAGCTATAGCATACACTATACTATTTTTCCCTACTTGTAAGTATTTAATCACATGGCCTCTGGATGCAAATGTGTACAAAACTATCTAGAGAATTTGCAAAAATCTGTACTGATAAAAAAACGCATCACCACAACCCCCCAGATTGGAGGCAGTCCAAAAACATGGGCAAAAAAACATGGCCAGTGTCCTGAAGGTAACAGCACAGATCCTATTGCATATATCAATGACAACATATTTGTATTTTGTCTGATATGTTACCACTTAAAATGAGCTAGCACAGGACACTACTTAGAAAGTATTCATATTTCCTAAACTGGTTACACCAAGAAGTGATCAATAACAAAGATTTGGAGAAAGATGGGCACTGGAAAGACTGAAGTTACCTGTAACATTCCTTTAGCCTCTTTCCCAACAACTCTGGATCGCCACCTCCTGTGTGTTCTCTTTTCCTTCTTTGGGCTTTCAAAAGGTCCAACCTTTTAAGAACACACAGGACAAAAATAATTAGATTGTCATAAAACTAACAGCGCTAAAAAGAAATATCTTGATCCTTTAGGATTTGGGGTTGTTTTTCTGGAATTGCAAGGGAAAACATTTTTTGGTTTTGTTTTTTAGAGAACAAACCTGCATAGCATTTATAGCAGGCGCTGAATATGTCCTGTGAAGAACATCCATGCTCTGTAACAGCTGGTTCATTTCCAGTAGATATGCGTGACAGCTGGAGAGGTCTGTTTTGAACAAAAGAATATTTTCAGTTGCCCTAAAGTAACAGACACACTGAAAGTTTTTTTCTTTACAGGTTAGACTTATTTTGATTGTAGCTAGCACAAGTTATTCATTGACTAAAAGCACATTATTAGACTGGATAAAAAGCTTGCATGCTTCTATCTTCAAGTTCAAATTCAAAATATTGAAATGCATCTATATGGTGCGTATAACGACCATAATATTTTATCCTAGCTGGTTGCAGAAAAATGAGAATAATGTTATAATTACTGCAGGTTAGGACTAGTCAGAGCTCTTCATGGTGAGAGTAACAATGCCATAGGCATCAAGACTGAATTGTACATTCAGAGCTAGAGATGAGGCTCCTCTATATTAGAGCTGAAGCTCACTGGTGGGTAGAACTCTACGAAATAAGTATCATAAAGATACTACCAACATGAGAAAGATATTCATGCTCTTAGGTAAGTATCAAAGCAGAAGGTGACTTTGAAGTGCAAAGATTTAGTGCTTTTTAAATAACTAGATTTTGGATGCTTCAATTTTTTGAATACTCAGCTTAAGAAAGCTCAAATCTTACTACTGAAGGTGATGTTTGTATATTAAAAAAATGTACTGAAATGTACAGGTTCCCTGAAGAGGTTCTCACAATTGATATGCCCACATCCAAAATCATGAGCCCTTTTGAAAACAAGCGAGTAGCCAGTTAATCAAAAAACACTCCTTTCCTCCTTCCGTTTCAGAAAGAACTCTAACTGTAATGACTACTTACAGTGTAGCGCTCTCATTGTCAAGAAAAACTAGGGAAAATATTAGGCTACTTTCAGATTCCTTCAAATATCATTACCTCTTGAGCATTTTACCATGTCTTCAGAAGACTGCAGCCAAGATGAAATCCTAGACTCATTACTCGAAAACGAAAATGACAAGTTACCTACAGCTGACAATGAATTCTGTTTGGTCAAGCTGCCTGCCTGTTCCAAAAAAGAACAAGTGAATTATTAACAAAAAATACATTAATGTTGTATGCATGAATTTTGACAACCAACAGTTCAGGTCCATGATCAGGGACACGGACTGATGACATCAATAACATGGAGGAAAAAACTGTATGAACTAGACTAGGTGTACAGTTGTTGTGCATAATGTCAGGATATCTAACATAACTGCTGTCCACAAGCAGCAGAAATACTAAAGGAACCATAAAAAATTGCTGAAAACTAAATTTTGAGGAAGGGCAAAGTTCTGCATAAATTAAGTCAAGTTAATACAATTAAAGCACCATATCTGAACAAGACCAAAGTCAGACATTCCTGTTCATTCTCCATGTTCCTCAAACAAGCCCCAAAATTAACTTAAATATAACATGCCCATATTTGTTAGTTAGTTTTCAGTGAAGAAAGCAAGATGTACTAGATGTTACTTAGAAATTTTACTCAAAGTTGTATGAATTTAGCATGGATTTGGCTTGACAGGCCTTAATACACATGTGAGCACACACCTCATCTGGGTAAATACTACCCTTTCACAATGACTTAGTAACCATTTTCAAACTTATCTCATTTTCAGCAGGTGCCTACTATCAGATGCTTTGGGAGATGCTGGAAGTTCTGTGCAAGAGCTAATTGAGTAGTACAACTAAATAGTTTCAAATTTCTACCCAATATTATTACCAGTTGATTGTGGCCTATAAAGTTGTTTTCCTCTCTAACATAACTACAAATAATAGCCATTCAAATGGCTAATTAGTTTTAGACCTTACTAAAGCTTTCATCTTTAATAATATCTATGTCAGGAAGTTGCACAAATTACATGCTTTGTCAACATCTTGTTTAAAATTGGTGTTAAAATATTTCATCTCAAGTGCCATTATGTGAACGATTTACTGGTTAAGAGAAAAGGTGACTAAATTGTTTGGCTCTTCTCTAAAGCATACACTTTACAAACTTTGTTGCCTCCCGCTCACCTTATATCAAAATTCAGGTAGTACTAGTTTTAAATCTATTCGTAGCAAACACCACCTACATCTCAGTCAGTTGCAGTTTTCTTAACTGATCTTTTTAAATTTACAATATAAGCTCCAATCTGAGCTGCAGAATGAAGTAAAATGCACTCTCTACGTGATGTCATTCAGTACTATGTCAATTTATATAGTCAGTATGGAATAGTAGTAAGCATCAATCAGCATATTTATTTTTAAAATAATCTGTGCAATTCAGCTATTTTATTCCTACATAAAGCTGTATGAGCTTTAGTCATCTATACATGTATATCCAAATAACAATCCCAATACCCTTAAAAGCACAAGTAAACTGAATTTAAAGATGAGCAATTGTATTGGCATTTTGGAAACAAATCCCACAATTATCTCTTCAAAAATCTGATCTGTCTGATATAAGCAAATCTTCCAGAACTCATATACACGAGGGTCATGAGCAGGAGGGAAAAAGGAAGTAGGCATTGCCAAGAAACAGTCAAGAGAGAGTATCTGTAGCTCCAGTTAGCGTAGTTTTGCTTTTGATCAGCATGGCTAAGCTTTAGAATCCAAGCATTTCACATAAACATATGTAGATACACACACCTACCTCCCAACAACAACAACAACAACACAGATGTGAAAACAGATCAGGTGTTTCTAAAAGCAAATAAAATGCAATGCAAAGTTTACTTGATATATTGTTCTCAAAATAAACTAACTGCTGGATTAATATCAACTAACTACAAGCTAGGGCTGGTGTAAATTGGCAAACTTCCATCGAGCTTCAGCAGAGCTAAGGTGATTAACTGCAGCTTAAGAACTATCTCCTACTATTTTTCACATGAAAATAAGTAGGTCTTCTTTACAGTGCAAATCTGGATTAATAAATTAGAAGTGAATTAAAGTCTTTCATGCTAAAGAAGAAATGGTTAGTTTCCCGATAGTGAGCATAGATTTTAGATATGCTGGTCACAAGGATTCTTTTTTTTTCTTTCCCTTTTTTTTTTTTTTTTTTTTTTGAGAGCACGGTCATAGACGTATCACGGGCTTTGCAGTGTTCCACTTTTGCCCTTGATATTCTTCTGCCCTTCCCCCCCCTCCGATCCCTGCTGCCTTTCGGGAGAAAAGAACTAACCGGCCACAGGAGGTTTGCCATTTCCTTGCAGACTCAGCCTCGGAAGAGCAGGCTGTCAGACCCACAGAGGTGCTGACACCACGGAAAGCATCCAGACAGCTTTTTGCAGAACTGCCCCATTACCGCAGGGCGAGTTACTGTTTTTTCAGCTTCCTAGCTGCCTGTTCACACAGATCCCCTCCCTCTCAGCCAGCAGCAAAAAGCTGTTCAGGCACATGCTTGTGTTCGGTAAAACTCAGTTACAGGATAGTCCTACCAAAGTGATCAGCTGCAGGTATTGGGGAACAAGCTCCCTCAGATCACACAGTAATATAGCAAAGGAAAAGAAAACCTTAGATAGGAGGATAACAAAGAGGCAATTGCTGATTAGGAGACACTTCTGGAATTGACAGAAACTTTTCAGTTACAGTAAGCAATACAGTATTGCTAAAAAAGACGTTATTCTCAAAAAAGATCACTGGTTCTAGACTGCAGCAGAAGAGCTTCTCTGGGTGAACATCAGCCAGTCAATGTGCAGACTGCTGAAGGCACAGAAGTTCTGTTCAGGCACGGAACTCAATGACTCTTCTGTGAGACTGCATCAAAGAGGTCAGTGATGGTGTCGAACTGAGCATTTGTCAGGTCATTTGTGAAACTAACAGTCACAGAGTTTAGCTAAGAAGTACACTGCTGACGGGACCCATCCAGACCCTGTACCCACCTACAGCACAGTCCTTGGATTGGTTTGAATAATGCTCCTGCCTCAGTTAAAAATACAAATAGTGACTACAGGTGATGGCTCTTGGATAATTGCTGTATACTCCTCAGGTAAGCACACTCAGATGCATTAATGTAAAAAGGGAGAGATTTTATTAGCTACAGGATAAATGAAAAAATGCTCAAGGAGGAAAAAAAAAGTGTAGCTGAGTCTGTGACCCAGATCAATATTCACCAGCACATATCAGACAAATACTGATATATCTCTCAAAAAATATAAGAATTCTAACTCAATATCCAGTTCTAAAAGTCATAATGAAAATATAATTTACTGCATTGAAACAATGAGACAATATTATAAAATTTAACAGCATCGTGACAAAACTGCTTGGGAGTAAATCTATAAATAACACCATTTTTCTCTTGACATTTTAGATCATAACTTAAACCTCATCACAAACTTCCAATATGCTCTTTACTTAATAAACACAAATCAGGCTAATTTAATCCCTGATGAAAGCTCATTATTTATAAATCAAAACTATTACCTTTCTACCTGGAGCAGAATCGCAGAAACCAGGGACAGAGTCCGCAGTAGTAGACACAGGGAAAAAAAGATTATTGACATCATGCGGAAACATGGAGATTTCGTTCTGACGGTACATTCTGTGATGACGAAGTTTTGCTACCCATTCATCAAACAGCTCCTGAGATTTCACCTACACAAAATTTCAGGTTTTATAACAGTCACATTCAAAGTCACTAACGAAGAAACTAAGGTATTTTGTGCTCATTAGAAAGCTAGCCAGGACCACCTTTATTGGCACACTATCAGGAAAGTTTTTGTAATGATGCTCCTACTAAGATTCATACTGTATGAGTGTAAGTATGACAGAAAATTAATCACAGGATAAAGCCAAGAAAAAGAGAAACTTCAATTAATATAGTTGTGACTTCAAAAGCAGAACATAATACAATACTATACAATATGATTCTAGATGGAAAAAACCCAATATAAATTAAAAATTATTTAATTTGTCATTTCTTCATTTCCATTTTTCAGGTTTAGTCAAAGTTTAACTAGCCACAAACAGAAATTTAATTTTGGTGATGAATTTTTTAACAATTAATTCTACAAGACAGGATAGATAAATCTACACATTCAGCTGTGGAAAATATTTCCTATAGATAAGACAAAGGGAAGATACTATTACTGAAACGAAAAGCACTTGTAAAACCAGTGCATATCCTTTGCTGGAAAAAAAAAAGTGCTGGGTGAAAAGAGTGCTGTTAAACATGAGGCATCATTAAAGTTTCTATTCAGAAGAGGGTTACTGACTCTGGAACAGTAAAATAAGGCCTCTCAAGTTATAAAGTGTAAAACTAGTCTGGTGAGACTAAAAAGTAAGTTATTAGTGTAACTAACAGACCTTCTACTATTAAAAAAAAAGGGGGTCTCCACCATACACAGCTGTTTGTTTGTGGTTTGGGTTGTTTTTTTTGTTTGTTTGTTTGTTTTTTGTTTTGAACAGTAGGAGTTGGAAGGAACCTCTGTGGGTCATCTAGTCCAAACCCCCTGCCAAAGCAGGGTCACCTACAGTAGGCTGCACAGGACCTTGTCCAGGCGGGTCTTGAATATCTCCAGAGAAGGAGACTCCACAACCTCCCTGGGGCA
>Ga0065711_1034882_pt1 | contig 23106 bp, 14 predicted proteins | sample Hoacrofraction12_FD_59098 | JGI IMG/M metagenome (GOLD analysis project Ga0065711, IMG submission 59098) | Hoatzin crop microbial communities from Cojedes, Venezuela - Epithelial fraction 12 v2 (version 2) | ecosystem: Host-associated > Birds > Digestive system > Esophagus > Crop | place...
CGCAATGTGTCTAGGAACGATGCAAAAACAGTGCATTTTACTCTTATGTGAAACAGTGATGAATCAAATAGAAGTGAAAAAGAGTAGCGTTTGTCTCAGCGAGCAACAGAAGAAGGCGCATAACAAGAAGATGCCAAATGCTGAGTTAGGAACTAGAACATTCGGTAACGTTTCTTTCAACTGAAATATTTTTGTGCCCTTATTTTTCTCACTGGCCAGAAGACTGCCTTCCCTGGGAAAAAGACAGGGAACAAGGAGGAGATTCTTATTTTCTTGGGACTGAGCCCACCACCAAAAGTCTGTTTCCAGAATGGCTTCAAGCATCTACCAATTGCTGAAGGAGGAATGACAGAGGAGGCAGATCGAACCAATTCTTAAGAAGAGAACTGTGCACATACGAGAGGTCAGTGGGAGTTTGCAGAGATTAACAACTAAAGCCATCTGCACTCTGAAAACAATCAGACCCGTACCATATATTGTGTGGGAAATCCATGCAGTAACACCAAAATCCCTGGGGGCCTTATTAGTCAAACCACAAGATAGCCATGAGAAAACAGTTGAAATGAAAATTCTTAGCAGCTTGCTCTCTTTAGCGGTCATGTTCAGGTCCACCACAGAGTTTCCTAGGACAGTTTTTGAAAGAAAAATATGAGATAATTCTCTGTTAAGCTCTTCTGGCACTGATAATAACGTCCTTTGAACCCCGTCAGATTTTTCTATCATGTCTCAGCTGCCCAGATCCATTCTTAAACTTACACATCCTAACCTAACTGAGATGATGTTGATGTAAAGAAAAAAATATTTGTTTTTTAAGATACTATTATGACATCCATATATTATGTATATTGTAAAAGAGAAATTTCTTTAGCTTAAATTTTAAATAGATCAGAGTAAAGCTGAGCTAATAGAAGTGGAAAAGATTTCTTCTGCTGGAGAGAATCTGAAGGCCAGATGCTAAGAAATTTGAAATCTCCCAGTGTTCATTTCGCAGTTGTGAAAAATACTATATATATATATATATGTGTATATATATATAAAAACACAATGCTGAAACGGCTGCTGTTACTGTCTGGGGTTAGGAAATTCCCAGACTTGTCTCAATCCTATTTCATTCCCACTGCTAGACTGGGAGAACACAGAAGTCTCTGACAAGTCTGCCCTCAAGGATTTCTTTCCTCCAACTCCTTCTTCCTTTGGATTTTCCCATTGTAAAAGACCCGTGCACCTGACTGCTTCCTTCTTGGAGCCTTTCCAGACAATATCTTGGAATACATAAGGAGACAGTCTGATGGCAAAGATGTCTGAGGGGTCTGCCACTGTGAAATGGCATGCTGGGAAGGATCTGCTTTAGGCAGTGGTCTGGGTTCATGAGAGTTGCGGGCTTCTTTCTCACTTTTACTAGGGCACTTCAAAAGTAGATGCTTAGAATTGAAGTCCAAGGTGAGCCAAGTCATGCATATATTTAAGGAATGAGATGAAGAAGAGGCTGCTTTAATGAATGGGGCAAGAGGGATGATTCTGATCATTTAGTAGTGCTTGTGTAGAAAACACTCAAAATTGTCCTTTGTGCTGGAGACCTTCTTCCTCATTACTTCTCTCTTTAGGCATGGAAATAACTCCTTGTTGTATGCTTTTGCATATATACAGAATATAAACATATATGTATATATGCTTGTACTTCGAGGTCTCACCAGCCCCTCCGTTCAGATGTTGAATGAAAGGGAAACAGCTCTCATAATAATTCTGAAAACTGAAACCTGTAGCCTCTCTCTGCAGGCTCTTTTTTGCAGAGGAGTGTTGCTTGTGTTATGCCAAGTCAAGTCCAAACCTGGCTAGGATGGAAAACCCCAATACGCACAAAAAACTGGTTTGTTTGTTTGTTTGGAACTTGCCACCTCAAGACACCTTTGTTAGATAGAATTTCTCTTTTTATTCCAACCACTACCAAAAAAATCAATTAAAAAATCCAGGAATTAACTTTTCTGTATCAAACCAAGCAGCTGTCTACAAGTATGAAGACTTGTATGTATGAAGACCACGATTCAGGCACACCACAATCCCACTGTGTGATGAGCCTTGTTTTCCAGCAGCATTACCTCCACGAAATTTTTCACTGGAAATTCCTGCCAGGTCAGCTTCACAAGAATGACTTCAGGCTCATAATATACACCTCTGTACAGAACTAACTAATGCGGTGAGTGAAATAGATGTCAGTTATTTCATTGCAAAGAGGAGTGCAGATATTGCTGCTACAGAACAAAAAAATGTCAGAGACCAGGGTGGTCAATAGCCCTCTGGAAGCACGCTTTGCTCAAGCCTGCATGCAAAGAAAGCCGAAAGTATTGACTGAGACAGCCAGCCTTTAGACATCCACTGCTGGTGAGTAGAGGCCCTGCTTTCCTTGTCAGAAATGTCCATTTGAATGTTTCTAGAACTATTTTCACAATGCACATTTATTATTGGACTTTTCATAAGAATCTATTTGATGCAAAGTCAAATAAAGTCAAATCAGTTTACTTTCTTTTGTAACAAATGGGTCTTACTTGACTTTGCCATTAACCTCTTTATTCCAAAATTAGTGTTCAAATGCAAGACTTTCACTAAACTTGTTAAATTGGCTGTTGGAGGCCAATTACTGTGAGCTTACGCAGAGATCATTCTGCAGAAGCAGACTATTCCTGAGATACTGAATAAGCAGTGCACTTTCAGGAACACTGGGTAAAGACAAACAAGGCTGAGAGTAAGGAAAAGTCTGAGCAGGTTTTTCCCTGCCAAGAAGCAGCTGCTTTAGAAAATGTTGGAGCAAAAAAGAGTAGAACAAAAGCATAATAAGATGGGATTTGGTGAACTCCTCTTTTGTAACTTAATGATAAAGTGGATAAGACATATAAATCAATTATCACAGAAAAATTAAACCATCAGACCAAAATGAATCGGACACTGACAATTTAGAAAATCAATTAAATGAAGGAACTTTGCCTTTGTCGGTCTGGAAAAAGATTTGTGTTGAGTATTTATTGAAGCACAGGCTCAGCATCCTGCCCTGGTTGGGTGGAACTGAGCCTCCCCCCACCCCCTACACATGCAGAGATAAATATATCACTGAGAAGACTCGTAGACGAAGGTAAAACCAAATTCTGCTGGATGCTTGACCATCTTCACCTAGTGCTAACAGGTACATGTTGAGCATACTTTTCCCTGTAATCCACAAGTTTTGGTTGCAGTCCAGTCACCAAAGCATTAATTATCTGCCTGAAAAACTGGCCAGTTAGACCTACTGGGGCAACTGTGTTTAACTGGGCAAAGATAAAACTTGATTCATTGTTCTGCAGTAACTTGTACCTGCAGGAGCTTGCAGTTCACCATGCCTTTCACATAGCTAGCAACAGTAACTTCTGTCCTTTAAACACCTTTCTTTCACTTCTTTCTTTTCTTCTTTTTTTTTTCAGTAAAATTCATGTGGTTTGGTTAATGTCATCCAGATCAATATTCTGCGATACAGACAGAAAGATAGATAGATTCCTAACACAAAATATGACAAGCCTGGGGATGGACACATGTAGTACCCCTCCCTGCATGGTGGACATGATGAGCTGTTCATTCACGTGTTGTGCTTGGGGACATGGGGGTCAGAAGAACAGTATCTTGGACTAACTGCCTCTGAAACTACTTTGAATTTCCTGTTAGTGTGTTCAACATGATAGATAGCTTCTCCCCTTTTCAAAATGATGCCCTATTTTTCTACTGTCACTGCAGAATACATTATCATAAACCATAGTTCTCACATTTATTGCTCTGGACTGTAGAATCATTATTTATAAGAATTATAAGGTTGTCTACATGTTTTATTTTCAGCATTAAACATGACTGAAGTTTGGAATGAGCTGTTTTCCATTCTTACTTTATTTTGTAGGCCAGAAGAGATGTGTGTGGGTGTCAAAATACAAGAGGTTTCACAGTATTCAAAATTACAGCATTTTCCAAGCTATATCCAACATTAGGCTTTGAAATAAGGAGAACTACCACTTCACATGTTTTGTTTTTTTTTTCCTAGAAAATATAAAATTAAAATAATATCAGCTTGCAGGACAACAGAACTTTGGGCTAGGTCTTTAAGTTGGAAGAGACCTGAATACTACAGCAAAACAATATTTCTGTACTTTACAAAAAGTGTTCTGAAAACACTCTTTGAAAGAAGTGTGGCATTTAAACTATGCATCTGCATATTCTTGAAGTATCCAGACAACCTTACCTCTGTCTCTTTTGCAAGGCCAAGCTCTTTTTCTCTTCTTCAGATACGTTTGCCTGTCATTTGGATTCACTTTCTTCCCTTGCAGAGAGAAGAGCTCTCCCACCGAATGACCTCTAGACTAGAGAGAACTGGGCTTGCACTTTGTCTTTACGTGGTGACAACTAATACTAAAAGAAAACCTGAAGGACGAGTCTTGTTCTTTTCTTGGGAGGAAGCTGAGAAGGAAATATCTAACTCGTTCTGGGTATAATTGTAAAAATACAGGCTACACAAGTACAGATCTTAACATTGCTAAAGGAATAAGATCTCTCCATCAGAGGTACAAAAGGGGACTTATGGTCTAGGTAGGGTCAGCAGTCTTGTCTTTTGCTAAGGTTATCTGACACATCCAATTAAGTAAAGGCAAGACTCTGAAGACAAACTTTTCACAGATAATCCCTAACTGCTAAGCTTGAGACCCTGGTACGTGACTGAAGAAGTGCTGAGAACTCATGGCTGCCAAACGTAATGGAGATGAGCCATGCTCTGGACATACGTCTCTGGAGAGAGGTACATATTGCCAAGAGCTCTGAGAAGTCACCTTTTATATCTCTCAGTTGGAGCACCCCAATTAATGTCTCTGTGCGTGAGTGTCCCAGAAGTAAACCCTGACTATCCATCTCTTTTTCATTGCACCTCAGAAGTGCTCTGGAAAGACAACTTGCAAAATCATTGAGATTAACCACAGTGAATAAGCTAGTAAGTCAGGCTTAATACAAACAAAGATTAGTGTTTGCTAAATCAAGCTGAGGCTTTCAACTGTTGTTCGTGTGAATACTGCCCATCTGGTGTCCAGGGTCCTGCATAAAGCAAGGGGATCTACGGGAAAGAAGGTGCCTTGAAAGGTGGGCTCGGTGAGGCTCATGGGTGACCTTCACCCCGGCTACTCTTCCTTCTTGCAATCTTCCTCTCACACCCTTACTGCTCTTCTAAGGTCATTCCCACGCATCCCACCCTCAGAGCCGTCACTGCCGAGCTTGGCTTCACTTGTTCCCAGCAGTGCTCTTTGAAAAAAAATTCATCTCCTCTAGTTCAGTGAAGGGGTTTTGAAGCAATGAGTCAAAGCTGGCCAGGAGGCTTCCTCTGCAGCCAGAGAGGAGGTTTTGCACAGGTGGGATGCAGCATCTTTTGGAAATGCCTGAAAATCCATACACGTGCTGGGTAGAGATGGTGCCTGCTAGCTACAAGCAGGTGGGTAAGATGATGGTAGGTGAGGGAGGCTTGCCTGTAGAGGGAACGGGAATAAGTGGGGTTTTCCCCTAAATGCTGTGCCTGTGAGTGAATGAGTGATGGAAACATTTCAAGCGAATTCCCTGGAGACAAAATGTGGGCAAGTTGAAATCAGTTGCTTTGTGGTCTCTGATGGGTGCTTTTTTTCATGGTAGCTGATCAGCTCAATATTATGACCAGCTGAGAAAGGCAATGTGTCACCGATAGGCTTGGGCTAGTGTTGACTTTGCTTTCCCAGAGCATTCCCATGGCTCTGTTTTCTGTACGTTTCACCAGAAGTCCAGGGCTACAGAAAAGCCCCAGACCTACCCTGGTTTTGTGAACTATGCCACTCTTAACTGTCTACATTTTTACACATAGGCCATGAAGGCTTTTCATACGACATTTTAACAAATTTATTCTCTGAGTATCTGTGAGGTTTAAAAAAGTGTTCCCAAATATGGTTGAGTAAACCAAACAGTCCTTCAAATGAATCCTGCACATTGCAGCATGCTCATTGTATCTTCATTGTTCAGGAACTGCTGTTCACAGTCATGTCCTGCTGGGGAAAATACCACTTCTAATCGTTCTTGTTTGCGCCATACTTTGACAGCATGTTTTTCTAATAGCATACTTTAGCTCAAGTTAACAGTCGAAGAGTAGTAAAACCTCTGGAGCTCACAGACACTTTGTATTTATAAAATTTTAGAGACATTTCAGATTTGTCTCCATCGTACAAATGCTCGAGTAAATGCAATATATCTATGCTGAGAAGAGTTCCTATACTCCAAAACACAATCTGACATTTACTCTCATTTATTTTGAAATGCAAATGCGTCTAGTTTATTCAGGATTCTTTTGCAGCTTACTGTCTTATTAGTGATCCTGCTGATAACTTGAATTTCTGAAATGTTGTTGCTAAGCAATGCAACTTCAGGCATGTAATGAGGCTTTCCAGTGGCTACTTGAAGATGAAGAAAATTATCTCAGCTTCACAGGTTGTTTGATCTTCAACCACATTATAATGGTTGGGTGATAAATAAGTTTTCAGCTTGCCCTCATTCTCCTGCAGATAATTTATTTTTGTATGGTAACTGAAGATCATACAGTATCAGGAAGAAAGTTGTATATTTTGGGATGCAAAGGCAGAATCAAAGAACTTGTGTAGCTCCTTTGTGTAACTTTCTATAAAACGAAGATTCCTTCTTATTGTTCATTACTTCAGGAAAGAGCACAGGAAAACTGGGATGCAAGAAAGTCCCGGCAGGACCCATCCCCACACAAGGTGATGCAGCCCCTTCACCACTCGCAGTGCACAACTCCTGCTGGTGGGACCTGACAGAGGAGACCCTCCAGCTGTGACAGCAGCGGGCAGCTGTGCTGGGCTGCATAATGGGGCAAGTCTTTCTGTATAGGCTTAATCCTTGGGAAGCAAGAACCGTGCACCACCTTGGGACAGGTGTAATTCCTCTGCCGTGCCCCAGCCCAGTGCTCCCTGGTGCGTAACGGGAACTGACTGACGCCTGGTAGAGCTTTTGTTGCAGGCTCTCCCTATGCAGCAGTACCAGCTTATTTTTGAACAATCTTTTGATTGTTTTTCTTCACCACTGAAAAGTCCAGTCACTTAAGCCTGCTGTCATGAATTTGAGCTTCCCCTTTTCTATGAGACCAGCCCAGATCTCCTTTTTTTCTATTCTTTCCCACCCATCCTGCTGTAGATACGATAATACCTGCAGCTGAATTAGATGGGAGCAATGTCCTGAACAGCTAGCCTACTCCTGAGCGTGATGCTCAAGGGAAAGTAGGTCCAGCTGCCCCAGTCAGGCACACATCACCCTGACCTTGCTCTCTCAATGGCTCAGTCACCAACGGAGGCAATATATACAAGGCAGTGAAAATAAACCAGTGTCTGAAGCCGTCAGAAGTGATAACGATGAAGGCTATAGAAAAGGCCAGGGGAAAATAGACGCATCTTTATTCAGAGCTGGTTGTAAAAGTCTGCAGTAGAAAAGGCCTGGGGCTACAAACTGGAGGAAAAAAGGAAATAAAATAAAATATTGACCATCTGCTCAACAAGTGCCTTACCTTCTCCCATGCACTTCACAGCGCAGGGGACCAAGGGATAAAGGTTGTGTAAGACTGTGTTGTAACACAGTCATGCAAGTGGACTGAATTAAAGCTGTGTAAACAGTTGTCACGTTGCCCTTCCTTTCAGTGCCTGGTTTTTGCAGCCTCGTATTATTGAAGCGGCTGAGGGTTTTATGTGTGTCCACAGTATTGGTGTACAGGGCCTGCCTTGAGAATCAGGACTTTTCATGCCCCTCAGCCTGCTGGAATAAAGATGGCTCCTACTACTGAGAGCTGCTTTTGCAAAATTACAGAGCAAAGTCCTGCACTGAAAAATGAAAGTCTAATGTAAAATGATGTAGTTCATGCCCTGAAGAGCTTATTTTTATATAGCTTTTTTTCCTGAGCAGGCCAATGTTCACAGCAAGGCAGCAGTTTCAAAGGAGAATCATCCCCCCCGCCCCCAGCCCAGGAGACATTTTTTAATGTGGGTGAAGAAGCAATAATTTTCTGTCCTCACCGAGACAAAGTTTTGTCTGTTTAACAATTAACAACTTAAGGATTTAGTTCTGGAAAAGAAAGAACATTTTAAAGCTTGTGGTTTTGATCAACTTTTATTTCATTTCTGGCCAAAAAGCCACTAAATCCGTACTTGCAGTGTGTGGACACGAACCTAATCTAAACATCAGATTAATTTCCTTATCCGTGGGCAAGCAAACCTTTAAACAGATGCAGCCGAACATTTACGTAATATTCGGTGTGCTATCCTCCTCACTGCTAAATGTTTGTGCTCCAGGAGAGATTTCTGTCCATTTTGCTTGCGCGTGTTCTCCAGACACCACTGTCAGTCAACAGCTGTATTGTCTGCTGGCCCTTGTTATAGGTGCAGCCAGCTATGTGTTGAATGATACTCAGAAGGAAAAGTGTGTGGGGAAAGGCAGGGTGGTGCGGTGTTTTAAGGAAGAAGAAAAAATTGGAAATTTAAAAAAAAAGGGCTTAATTCAGAACTGTTGTAAATTTGATACATTTGGTCCCTCAGCATGTGTCTGGCTGGGGCTCTGAAGCTCCACATCTTGTCCATCTCAGCAGCAGCCTCTGTGAATCCAAACCAGAGCTTTAAACTCTGGATAAAAACCAGCACCTGTTTTCTTGCTGCAGCAGCATGGAGTATTCCCACTCGCATAAACCCGGCATGAAAGCACATATCCCTGCTTTCCTGTGTGGAGACAGCCAGCTGAAGGCACGGGCTCTGAACGCCTCCGGATAAAGTCACCTCCGGGTAGGCAACGCACCTCGTATTTCAGCCTCGCAGCATCAGCGCTGGCCAAGGAGCTCTGCGACTTTGATCCTCATAATGATTTTTGTCTTATCGCTGCTGTTTGCTGGTGCAGGAGCAATCAGTTGTTATTGGTTTGTGCTATTCCCTTCCTCAATGGTACACACTGTTTGTGGCTCTCAGGAAATGGGATTTATTTTCTATATTGGTGATAAAATATTTTCAGTTAAGTCATTAATCTTTTAGACTGACATTTAACCCAATACTTCTCAGGATTTCAGCAGCTGGAATCCTCTGCATGGAAAAGCTGGCTAATTAAAATCCTCCATTTCCAGTCAGTTACGAGCAATATCTTTTCAATCACAGAAACAGCACTGTAAAAAGAAAAGATACAACAACTAACATTCAATGAGAAGAAACTGATAATGTAATCAAAGATTCTCTCTAGCGTGCAATTAAAATTAAATACCGTGAACAGTGCATAATGTTTCCATCTCTTAACAAGTTCATAAATTCCTTAACCCTTAGCAGCCTGGCTAATTATTCCAGGATGTTAAGCTTGTTTGACACGGTCTAGTCACACACACACAAACACATGTGCATACACTCGCAAAACCAGGAAAAAACAATGCATTTGTAAAAGGAAACTTTTCCTTTTGATACTGTTTCACATTTTCTCTTTGTTTTTCACTCCCACTACCAGCACCTCTGCGTGCTGCTCTGTTCAGACAGCCCGGGGTGTGGGGAGCTCTGGAAGGCGGCAGTAAAGCAGATGGGGTGGGGAAGGCAATGGGTGGTAGGATGCTGTTGATCCCTCGGCAGGAGACTACGCTTGGGACAACAACAGGGTTAATAGGGAGTGGAATATGCTAGGATATGTATGAGAGGAGCACAGGTAAAGAAAAGGTTCCATAGCAGCCCGAGCAGCAATCTGTGTCCTGATACTCCCGGGTCACACAAATGCTTCCTCTGCGCCATATGGGAGGGAGCGACTTAAGTGGTTCAGGCAGGTCTTGCTGAGGGCTCCTCATTCACGAGGAAGCTGATCAAAACAGTCAGGCAGACAGCTTCTAAGCTTGGGGTGAACAAGAGGATTTGTATTGCCTGTGCCACCTTCAAGGTCACTGATTTCATTACGAGGTCAAGCTCATGACAATGATCAGTCCTCACTGTGTGGATGATGAAGGCTGGGTGGAAGAAAGTTTAGCTTCTGGTCCCCTTGTGAATGGACAGAAAGGCTTTTCAGCCATTGTAATTCAAGAATCCAGTCAAGAAGGAGACAGAGCCTCTAGAAATAAGATTAACAGCTAGTGTGCTTCACAAGAAGGCTTGAGGATTGATTAATGCACTGCAACTGCTCGATAGCAGAGAAGTGCTACATATCAGCTTACCCCAGGAACTGCCAATGTTGCATGAGATTAGAGCACGAGTCCATGAGCCTCGGGTGTGCAAGCTTGCTTGAAGCATTACATGCTAGACCTTGTACGAGAGTGAATGCAGACGAAGATGTATGTAGGGCCAGAGACCCAGGTGAGGAGGGTATAGCCCCCCACATTTAAACGCTGCAAACCTTCAGCTAAGGAACAGTACTGTGTGTATTTCCTTCTGCATAAATAATTGATAGCTCATTAACAGCCCATTAGGGTAAAAGCTCACAGGATGAAGAGCACGCTCTCTGTTTTTATTTGAAAAACTAAAACAAATAGAGGAAAAAACCCTTCAATATCAGAGTCTGCCATAGTTCACTGCTCTGTAGCAGGATCTTTTTCCAGCTTCCAACTACTACGATCAGCTGACCTCAGGGAGATCGAGGAGTTCCTGTCCTGACTGTACAATCTCCAGCTCTACTAGGCCCATAACATTTTTGCAGTAGACTTTTTTACCATTTTGCAGTATACTGTCCTTCTTACATCCCCCTGGTCCAAGGAGCTGCTCTTCACAATAGCATAAAATGGTCAAATTGTTTTCTTCTAGCTGAAAACCTAAGAGCTGGTAGAAGGCAAATTCTTTATTCTCAGCCAGTGAAATTCAATGTTTTCAAGTACAGACGTGAAGAGGAACCGCCAGCCCTGTGCTCCCTGTTGCGCAGGGCTTGGAAAGGGTTAGGGACTAAGGAAACGCCAGCCTGAACAGGGAGAACCTAGAGATAATACTGTCTGCAGGAGGATGCTCAAGGCTGACAGAGAAAATGCTGACCACAAGGCTGTATCCAAAATCCTGCATCTGTCTGGCAGGAGCCTCTACCCGCAGGTCAGTGCTGTGGAGTGTACAGATGCTTTGCTGACACGCATCCAAGGGGCTGAGCAAGGTCCCTGTCTTTCAACAACATGGCTGCTCCACTCTTGCCAAGAGTTTGGCATAATCATCGAAGAAATGGAAAATTTAGGTCCAAGTTACACCATGCCTTTACATGTACTAACCATTTTATCCAGTAACTACAATATAAGCTCTGAGACAACACAGTATGAAGGAACCAAACTCAGCTTCCCCCTCTCCACCCTGCCAGTGTCCAGCTGATGGGCTGTCACTATCCCCACTCTTCTCGTCCCAGCTCCAGGCGTCTTGTACACGAGCACAGAAAGTGCAAGTGCCCTTACAAAACCAGCTCTCAAAAGATATTGGGATAAATAGTATACATATTCCAGGAAGGATTAATTCTGTTTGGTTATACATCTGATCAGCCAAGGTGTCTCGTTTGAAAAACAGTCGACAAATAAACTCAAGTTTATGCTAAGTTGATCTCAAGTCAAAAGCACTTACTTTGCTTCAGTGTTTATTTCGCAACAGATCATGGAATAAGTGGAAGACTGATGGAAGCAGGAACAAAAATTTGTGCCTTGAAATATGTCCGACAGAATCTTTGTTTTTCATGTGTCTTGCAATAAAAGAGATCACCATGTCTTCCACTTTTCTAGCATGTAAATCTTTCTCAAGATTTACCATAAATAAATTTTGCATAAACAGATTCTTTTATTCGGCACTGAGTATGTAAGACAAACAAGACATTTAACAATTGTGGTAAAATTATTCATTTCCTCTGACAATTTCTAAAATCAAAGGCATCTATTTTGGAATAATACATACTAACTATGAAAGTAATTTTAAAAAGTCTTTCACAAATGATACCAAATTAAATATAACCTTCAATGCTGTTTCTGAAATGGATACTTGCATGTCAGAGGCTCCCTGTGTTTAGTTTATTGTGTCGTGTTCCTTGTACGTTATAGCAATGACAAAGAAATAGTAAATGATTGCAAAATACATATTTATACAGGAGAAGGAGGTGCGCCAACACTTTCTTCCAAGTGTTTAAATGCTCTTTATCGCCATATTTAGCAGACAAAAGCAACTTCTTGTTCACAACCCAGGAAACTTAACAAAAGGCAAGCAGATGTCATTGGTACTTGATCCCGTAAAATATTCAAAAGGAAACAATGAGCTGCAAGCAAAGTCAAGAAAAAAATCTTTATCTTACAATGAAAGAGAATGTTACTTTTAACAACTGGACCGAAACCAGTGAAACATGTGTTTTGCAAGGAAATACGACAAGACATAATGGAGAAGACCAACGCGGACCTCAGATTGCCTGGGATCAATAAATCAGTAGCATTGTCTGGGGCAGCCTTAGCCGAGTCATGCACAGCAGGTCTACCAGAGCCTGAAGCAAGGCTGTAGAGACAAGGCAGCAGTGGGCAGCCTCTGGCTCTTGAGCCTGACCAAGGCTACGTGTGCTTGAGGAGCTCAGGCTGCACCGTCCTGCAGCTGTGTTACAGGACCAAGAGCAAGAAGTTCTCTTCCTCCCCACAGACAGACATTTCTTTTGAAACTGTGAAAGATAAATACAGAATTATTGATGATAAAGCCTTCAGACTGCAGGGAAGTGTGAGGGCATCTGCCCTGGAAGGCTAAATAACCCTGGAGACTTCTTGTGAAACATGTGGCTGCTTTGCAACTGTGTACTGGTACCCAAGAGACAAGCAGCATAGATTTTGCATCTCACCCCCTTCCAGCCTAAGAGCTTTTTCCCTGAAGCTCTCCTTCTGCTGTACTGAGCACTCTTCTCAGTTACAGGTTTTAGTACAGATTTCGTATTAAGCCTCGTCTAAGATCATCACCAGCAAAAGCATCTGCTGAGCACCTGGAAGTACGAAGAAATTTTCCTTTCATCATAAGTGATTCCACATCCATCCATTATGCAACCATCTTCTCAGATCAGTTTTGACCCCAGAGAGAAACCAAATGAGACAGATGACTGCTCCGATCAAGCATGGCAATTTTGATGGTCTTGCTAACAGAGTTAATGCTCTGCAAATCACATAGACTTGTTTTTTAAAGGTATTTAGGCACCTAACTTGCACTGCAATAAATTTAAATGTCTCTGAATAAATTCTTATGCAAGAAACTCATATTAAGGAGAGAATGCTTGTCTTTCTCACTTAAAATGAAATAAAAGATCTAAAGTCTGCTAATGAGCCCTGATATTCTTGAGTGCCAATTTAAATGGAAAAAATTGCTTTCATTATGCAGATTTTGATGCTGGCCGTGTCGTGACACTGCTTCCTCCAGAGGATTAATTTAAGTCCAGTAAAGCAGAAAAGAATCCCCTTGAAAATGATGAGGTGAACAAGAAGAGAAATTGATTTATGCAAAGTAAGAAAGTCCTGAAAGTGTTGTAGATTATGCAAATGATTATGGAAAAAACAGGGCCAAAGTAATCTGAAATTTTGAGGGGAAAAAATCAAATTACAATGTACAAGAAATACTTAGTCTTCAATTAAAAGACTTATTGTTTGATTTTGTAAATGGATTAAGTTAATAATAACATTAAAAGAAATTAAGAATGCAATGCATATTAAAATGGGCCCCCTGCCTTGGCTGGGACTAGACCTTTACCAACTCCTGTGACAGAAATATTGAACAAGAACACCCGTGCGTGGTTATTTTTAAATAGCATCACTGCCAGCTGGCAGACCAAATTGCACTGCTTTAGAGATTACAGAAAGCGGAATCTGATTAGTATCTAGTATAAGGTGCAAGTTCAGGCTCATTAGCCAGTGGTGATGAAAGCATTAACGCCCTTCAAGGAGTGCATTTACTCTGAACACATTTGCTCGTTAGGAGGATGAAGGTCTTTTTCCTCACAGTGCATCTGAGCTGTGAAAGAGTCTGAGCAAACTGTTGGCTTTACCAGGAGCTTCATGTCCTTATAGTGAAAACTGCAGGGAGGTCCCAGGGACCTGTCACCAGGTGTGGGACTGACTTTCCCCAGCAGTATCACCCACAGGGCAGCTGCCCCTACCCAAGGTGCCAGCTAGGTTTCCACCATGGTACATAGAGAGAAACTGGGACTTCAGGGTGGGACTTAGTTGAGAAGAACTTGGTAGAAATGCCCACTTTAGAAAGCGAAGGCTTGTTGCCATGGCCTAAAAAAGGCATTAGATGGCTATTTTGCAGGGAATTGTCCACGGTATATTTGGGCAGATGAGGTGCAGCCCTTTGCCTGGTACACAGCCATTGCTGCTATGGTATGGACATTGGTGCAGCAGGAATTATTTTCCTGCAGATCATGTTGACATTACAAATGGCTTAACGGCAGCCTTCTGTTCCATCCAGACAGGTAAAAGGAATGATAGAAGCAACCTGAAAGCGGAGTCATCAAACGCTATTAGAGGCAGTCATGAGTTTCTTGAGAAAATGACCTGTTTTGTTGCAACAGAAATGCTACTGCTGATTGCACACATTTGAAAGAAACTCTTGCCCAGAGATGCTTACCACCTTTGAAGTAGGATCAAGCTGGACAGCAAAACAGGCAATGAGCTGCTCTTATCCCTGTCCTCCCCTTCCTTCCAATGTGGGGATCTGCTTCCAGACCCAGCTTTGCCGACTACTCTGTCCTCCTCGTTTTCCAGAGATGAATTCAGAAGTTATCAATCAGAAGTGTGGCTATAGAAAAGGCTCTTTCTTAAATCTCAGTCTCACAAAATTTAGCCAGAACTATTGTGTTTGTTTTCTATCACATGGTGGAGTAGTTACACACATGGAAGAGTTACAGAACAAGAGAATTGTTCCACATTCTTTCAAAGCTACTTAAAGTCTATTCCCCCTCTACAGCCCATCATTGTTCATGGAAATGCGACATACTGACACTCCTTGAGAGCAGCATGGATACTTGCGCACGGTTTTGTTAGCCTGCATACAAGTATTTCTTCAAAAAATATAGCTTGTGAAGAGGGTCAAGATAGAGATATGTTTGCTCAGTGGAAGTTTAGAGAAAAGCAGGGAAGATTGCAGTCTATGCTCCAAGAAGAAAGTACTCTTTTTTTCTCATCCCTCTCTTTCACAGGCTTGCTATGTCTTTGATTATAAAATCTTCTCTGATTGATGATGATGAACTGCCAGCCATTGTGGTGTTGTTGGGAAGGACTCTGTCTTCATCGGCTGTGTCAGTGCTTCTCATTGTGAGTTCCATTACACATAGCAGAAAAATACATTGTTCAGGGGAAGATGCATGTACATGCAACATAAAATCTCTCTAGTGTACCAAACAAAACAAGGGGAATTCTGATAACCAAGCAGATGCATCTTTTTCCACTTGTATTTTTCATCCTTCTGATCTTCTATTAACTGTGCATGGAATATATTAAAGTATTTTATTGTTTCAGGGACTGTTAGTTTAATATAAAGTTATGTATTAATTCATCATTACCAGCTGTATATCTACAAAGATGGTCGCCTCATGGGAATTGTATTTTACGTTACAAGTGGTTACTCCAATAAGAGATTTTTAGTGAAAGGGAATTATACTGATTATTAATGAGTTCCAAATGAATTCAAGTCCCGTGGTAATGATCTTAAAATAACACACAGTCCAAAAATACTAGCTATGGAAAATGGCTGATGCGATCAGAGTTGTATTGAAATGTGGCTTCAAAAAAGTAATCAGCCAGTATTGAGGCAATTCGACGTAAAAGTAATTATTTTGCTTATGTCATATTTATCTATCAAAACTGCTCAAAAAAGGACCTCATGCTTCACAAATATGTTGATTTTTCTACCTTCTCAAAAGGCAAATGAAAAAGAAAAAGATAGGGAAAAAAGAGGGTTGCACATTCTGAAGTGAGGAAAAAAGAGCAAAAGAGGAGTAACAGACACCCCAGGGACACTGATCATTCCATAACCACCTTAAAAGAAAAGAAAGTACAGAGAGGGGTGGACATCCCCCAAAGCACTCCAGTGAAGCCTGAAGATAAATGCAACGTATTGTCAGCCCGGTGCCTTGTTATAAGGAAACCGTTGCCTTTGTCCACCATCCCACATTGTAGGCAGTTGGAGAAGGCAAAGGCAATGGAAGCAAAACTATTAAAAGAGGTCACACAGTGTTTTGAACAGAAGAAACACTAGTTTTCCATTCTCAGAGGCAACTTCTGGCTTTGGAAGATTTGCATCACCAGCAGCCCCAGGCACTACTATTACTGTGAGTCCTGTGGTGGGGAAGCCAGTCGACGAAACTACAGAAACAATTTTGTCCAAAGTAAGGCTGAAGTTCCTGGTATCTGGAATTTCTTCTTCAATGTAAAATGTATTTCTGCTGCTTCTGTTTCCGTGCTGCGATGCGAAAGGCGTGCTGCCTGCACCGCTGAGCCCTCCCTTTCACGGGATGCACCATCGTGTCTCAGGTGCCAGGAGCCCTCCGTCTCCCCTGCAAACAGCTGCTAAGAGAGCTTTAATGACTTGCAAGTGAAGTTAAACAGAAGGAAGGAAAAGAAAGTTTGCTGGAGTGTAAACAGGGCAAAAGCAGTCTCCGTAACATCTTTTCACCAGTGGCCATGCTCCGTCAGGCCTCACTGAGGTGGGTGAGGAGCAACATGCATCCCTGCCCATGGGTCCCATCCCTTGCAGAAGCCTGCTTCCATGTCTGTACTACTTGCAGTGGCAGTGCTGCCTAAAGCAGCTCATGCCCCTTCCCAAGACGCCCTCCCTGTCCCTTGCCCTAGCCCAGCTCAACCCTTGCAGGTGGGCTGGGGGCTGGAGCTGCTTCCTGGCTGAGATTTATTTCTTTCAATGGAGATTAGAAAATGGATCCTGGTATAGGGACAAATGAAGCATCTGGGTTTTATTTGCTATTTCTTTGTGTGGTACTTGCAAAGGGAGTGAGTTTTACTCTTTTCCTGATAGTGGATGCTCTAGTCCCCTCTATGAGAAAAGGAGGCTTGAAGACAACAACAGCCTAAACCAAGGGTGGTGAACCTGCTAGGGGAAGAGTCATCTGCTGGCTTAGTTAGGCTCCATGTACCACCTGGACTTCAAGCAAGTAAAGCATGCACACTGAGGACAGGACAGATTACTGAGGGGTTTAGCATCATAGAATCACAGAATCACAGAATGGTAGGGGTTGGAAGGGACCTCCGTGGGTCATCTAGTCCAACCCCCCTGCCAAAGCATGGTCACCTGCAGCAGGCTGCACAGGACCTTGTCCCTGAATATCTCCAGAGAAGGAGACTCCACAGTCTCCCTGGGCAGCCTGTTCCAGTGCTCCATCACTCTCAGAGTGAAGAAGTTCTTCCTCATATTCAGATGGAACTTCCTGTGCTTCAGTTTGTGCTCATTGCCCCTTGTCCTGTCACTGGGCACCACTGAAAAGAGTTTGGCCCCATCCTCCTGACACCCACCCTTCAGATATTTGTAAGCATTTATGAGGTCCCCTCTCAGCCTTCTCTTCTTCAGGCTGAACAAGCCCAGCTCCCTCAGCCTCTCCTCGTAGGAGAGATGCTCCAGTCCCCTCACCATTTATCATGGATAAATTCATTCTTGAGCAGGCCTCCTGAAAATTCACTTTCTCATTTCTTTCAACTCCTGAGTCACTCGTCCAGCAGGCAACCACATGAGGCAGGCACACCTTTGGACGCACAGCCACTGGGCAAATTATAGCAAAAACTGGTATCCAGTAAATTAGGTTGTTAAAGGCGGCATTAATCTCTGTTGGTGACATAAGTATTCCTGGATAAGAGTGCTTCGTCAGTAAAATTAATCTGTAATTAACAGACTGCTCATCCTTTGCTTTGATGGCATTCACAATTTGGATTCTAATGGCTTATGAAATATAGATATGTCCCTTCCTTTTGCAGGAAAGGGTACTTCCAGTTTGTCATTCCTATTCAGTGTCTTTGAAGTTGTGGGATTTCAAAATCAAGCAGTTGAGCTTCCTGCAAGAAAGCCCCATCTTCACTTGGTTTCTTAATACATGCTAATGTTTTCTTTCATTTAATCGTGGTAGCTCACCCCCTTAGAATTGCATGAAACACTGAGGAAGAATGCTTGTGACTGCTGAATATCTCTGCAGTTCCAGCTGTCCCACGTGGGATCAGATAGTTTTAACTCATAGAAATATGGGAAATGTCAAGAATCTCAGCTCTCTGAAGCACACACAATATGTGCCAGGACACGTAGCTAACCGATAGTGATGGGTGAATACAATAAACCCTCCGGAGAGTACCGCTATACTAAAACACATTTCCATTTGCAACCAGGACCGGCATCTTTTCTCACGCTCTTGCAGATAGACAAGAAATCAGGGTTGCATTTCCTTTTCATGTTGATCTGCATCTCTGAGGTTTTGTGTAATGTTTAACAGGCTGGCATGGCTCACATGACCAAAGGAACCTTCCTCTTCTTCAAAGGGGCAACTGGGCTGAGGCTGGGATCTGTTCTCGGCTGTGTGCTAACGTGTAATGTGCTGACTCTCCGGGGCTGCCTTTCACTGTGCTTACCTACTCCACGATGCATCCATCTACTCATGCACTTCATGGCACTATTGAAATAATTTGCTGATATGTAAAGTATGGTGAGAGATACAAGCCTGCAACCTCCTTGGCCTTTACCAGCCCTTTGATACAGGGAGTTCTGTGTGGCTGCCACTGACATTTTTGCAATATCAAGACTAAGGGAGCAATTCAAGTGCCTGAGCAGAGGGAATTCATAGAATCATGGAATGCTTTAGGTTGAAGGGACCTTTAAAGGTCATCTAACCCACCCCCCTGCAGTGAGCAGGGACATCTTCAACTAGACCAGGTTGCTCAGAGCCTCGTCCAACCTGGCCTTGAATGTTTCCAGGATGGGGTCTCCACTACCTCTCTGGGCAACCCATTCCAGTGTTTCACCATCCTGATGGTAAAAAATTTCTTTCTTATATCCAGTCTAAATCTACCTTCCCCTAGTTTAAAGCCATTGCTCCTTGTCCTGTAACAACAGGCCTTGCTAAAAAGATTGTCCCCATCTTTCCTATAAGCCCCCTTTAAGTACTGAAAGGCCTCAATAGGTTGTCCCTGCAGCCTTCTCTTCTCCAGGCTGAACAGCCCCAACTCTCTCAGCCTGTTCTCACAGCAGAGGTGTTCCAGCCATCTGACCATTTTTGCAGTCCTCCTCTGGACCCTCTCCAACAGGTCCATGTCTTTCCTGTGCTGGGGGCTCCAGAGCTGGACGCAGGACTCCAGGTAGGGACTCACCAGAAGAGAGTAGAGGGGCAGAATCTCCTCCCTTGACCTGCTGGTCACGCTTCTCTTGATGTAGCCCAGGACATGATTGGCTTTCTGGGCTGTGAGTGCACATTGTCAGCTCATGTCTAGATTCATGCCATTTCAGGTACACAGAACACCTGTAGAAGGCTGAAAGCCATGGCAGGAAATCTGCCACATAGCTTGGACCAGCAGCTGGAGATCGCACCTCAGACAGCCCTACATGGCTATGGTTAAGCTACCTGAATCACACCCTCAGAGTAAAACTCAGAAAAGACAAAATTTTGCAAACATAAAACTGAAGTTCTAATGTTTCACTCATAATTACTCTCGCTCTCTCTGTTTTCCCACATTTCACTGCACAATTTGAATTTGTTCCTCTGGGTATTCCCTGACTCAATATCAGTGGGGAAAACTGTGGGCAATGAAAGACAAATTGAATATCTGCTTTGTGCTCGATAAATTCTTTTTGAAGAAAAATATTAACTCACATAAGAAGAATGAAGAACTAGACTGAGAATCTGATACTCCAGATGTCTGTTTCCTAGGTAGAGTTAGCAGATATTCTGCAGTTACCTCTTCTTGTACATATAAGATTATACACACATTTATACATTTAATTTTTTAAATAAGAATTTTTAAAACCATACTTCTATTAATAACTTGTTAAAAGTTAACTTCTTTTTGCCCCTTCTCAGTCTTTTATTGCTGAATATGAAATATTGAAATATATGAATAGCAGTATTCTTAGAAGTGATTTATTTTCTGATGTCAGCATTTTATTTTTTCTTTGGGGAAAAAAAGCTTTTTCATAGCTATTTCAGAAGCTTAAATTAATGAGAAGGACCAGTGACTTTGAGAAATGAAGAGTCAGAAGGAAATGAAAATGATGAAAGGGAGAGAGTAAGCAAGAAACAGAAAGGAGGAAGAAGGAAAGGAGAGAAAGTTAGGGGTGCAGTTTAGGCAATATTTATAGATATCTGTGTTCAGTCACAATTTTGCTTCTAGCAAATTTTATTTTGACAAATAATAAAATGGAAGAAGAGTAGAGAGGTCTGGCTTCAGCTCTCATGTTCATAAGGTATGCAGCTATTTTTTAAAGAAAATATAGAAATGTCAGCTTTTCTATACTCGGGGAAAAATGAGAATTAACAAGGTGACTCGTCACAAGCTCAGTCATCATTACAATTAATCTCGTTTGTATTCTGCAAGATGTTTCTGAGCTCAGCATCCGTTTTCTGATGAGCTCACGCAGAGATACAAGCAATTTACTTCATGTGCTGGTTTCCCCAACCTTCACAGGCTTGTCCCTGTCCCCCCAGCATCCACCAAGTGACGCTTTGAGCAGGAACTACATTATGTCTCATGACATACCTGCTCCACAGGTGGTCATTGCTGCTATTTTTAAGCATCCTCAGGAAAGATGGGATCAAGTGGAGAGAGTTCAGAGGAGAGGGAGCACGAATATCTCAGCAAGCCTGGCTGACCTGGGCTCATCTGGCAGCTAACCTCACACTGGGTTGGACTAGCCAGAGGGAAACCGCAAGCCAAGGGGAGCAGTTTCTCCCCTCAGCTGGGCACCTGCAAGCCCATGGCTGGAGCACCAGCTTTGTCCCCCCGTATGAGAGAGATGGACAAACTGGAGAGGAACCTGTGGGATGGTCAGGGGGACAGAATGCGGGCCGAATGAGGAAACGCTCAAGAGAACTGGGTTTGTTAGCCTTTTAATTGCTGTAGGAACCAGGCATTATCACAAGACAGATAATTAGTAAACTATATATCTGAAATTACAGACAGTTAAATGAGGTTTTAAAGACTTATAGATGGAGCTCACCTCGGACAGTGTGCTCCATCCCGTCCCTCTTGCTTTTGTGCAAAGCCACCACAACACACCTGACCCAGGCTGCAGGAATTGGTTTGTATCACTTAGCACAGAGCCAGTAACGGTGCTTACTGCTTCCACACAGAAATACTACAAGATGAAAGTGGTTTTTTGCTATCATTTTTCCACACTCATGCTGTCAAGGCTAGTTTCTACTGCTTCTGGGTGAGGGGCAGCTGTCCCCAAAGGGGGATGAGCTGGGACCTGACTGTCATTCCAGTGCAGGCTGTGCCCTCACCAGTGGATGCCGTCCTACTGAGTCTGGTCACAGTGGGCAGAGACAGAGGCTGTAACAAGGTCCATCAACCGCCCCTGAGACAGAAAGCGAGGAACCAGGACCAGGGACCACCCAGGGACTCCTGTCAGGAGCTAAAGGAGAGGGAGCTGGAGACAGGACCAGAGACCAGGCTGCAACATACAACGAGGGGTCCCAGCACTGCTGCATCATCACTGGGGCAGGGATGAAGGCCCCAGGCTGGGCTGAAATGGGAGTCCTGGACACACACAGCCCCACCAGAGGTGGGGCAGGAGCAGTGAGACCCATGGCTATCCTTGGGGCCCTGACATCTACGTAGCTGACTCGTTGCGAAGCAGGAGATAGATAGCATGAAACCTGCTCAGTAGTTGCTCAGGGTGCTGCATGGCTTCAGGCACAACTGGCAGAAAAAAAAAAAAAAGGAAAAGTAGGTCTATTCTCTCTCTCAAAGTTTTCTGGTGGATGAAATATGCAGGAACTTATTTTTGGAGGCGATCAGCTAACAAGAGTAGCGAACTCACGTACTCTGTTGTGCTCACTGCACGGAAAAATAGAGTAAAAAACACCCTTAGCTCACCGGCCAGGTAACCAAGAGCATTTAGACATGCTCACCATTTTGTTCACATTTTGCCTCAAAAAAATGGAATATCAAATGGGTTTTCTAGACACATTCCTAATCGTTAGGATTTGTTTTTGTGAAACTGAAAAAAAATCGTGGTGTTTCCAAAAATGTAATGCCCTTACGATCCCGTTCGCTACGTGTGGCTGAGGTGCTGGGCAGGTTCAGAGAAATCCGCCTTGGGCCAGAGCAAAGGAAAACACGCACTGTCTAGCCGCTCCCTGGTACAGAGTCCCCTGCGGCCACTCAGCAGATAGAGGGTGGAGAGCCCCGCCACAGCCCGTGCACCCTCGTAGCCAGCAGCTGGTATCAAATGCTGTGGGTCAGGCCACAGCTTGGCCTTGGACACAGAAGTTGTCTCCTGTGGGGAGACGCCATGAAGCCCTTTGTAGGGTACAGCACAGCTCCTCTTCACGGCGAAGCCTGTGTTCCCACCGCCCCTGGGTCACAACCTCGCGTTACTCTGCCACAGAAAGGCAGCTGGGCTCTGCAAGACAGTGTCCCTGAGGCAGTCTGCCTGTTTCCAGTGGTTCAGCAAAGTTACTCCAGACCGTGGCTGCTTTTGACCTGAAGCACGTCTGCATTCAGACAAAGAAAGGGAGAAGGCACTGAAAATGGATGGCTGGGTCTTCCTGAACCTCACCCTTCCCCAAAAGACGTTTGGTGGGCTGCACCCAGCTCCATCTTCCTGGTGGTGGATGCACAGAAGAAGTGGATGCCCTTGGTGGCTGCCGAAACCTCACCTCGAGCAGCTGCTGCCTTCCCCTCCCTCCCTCCCTCCCTCAAACCCTTCCAGTAGTGCAGTGTGTGCCTGGGGCTGTGAGCTGCCTCTGGAAAAATAAAACTTCTGGCTTGGCTGGTAGCTGGGTGGGTACTTCCCAATGGGTTGTGGGATCGTGTCCCAGCTGTGTCCACAGCCCTGGGTGCAATTTGGGGGTTGATGGGGGCCGCCTGGCACCGGGGCTCAGCCCAGCCTTGCCGAAGCGGCGGGGGGG
>Ga0065711_1034883_pt1 | contig 23106 bp, 14 predicted proteins | sample Hoacrofraction12_FD_59098 | JGI IMG/M metagenome (GOLD analysis project Ga0065711, IMG submission 59098) | Hoatzin crop microbial communities from Cojedes, Venezuela - Epithelial fraction 12 v2 (version 2) | ecosystem: Host-associated > Birds > Digestive system > Esophagus > Crop | place...
GCAGGGGGCTGGACTAGATGACCCACAGAGGTCCCTTCCAACCCCGAACATTCTGTGATTCTGTAATGACAGTTCAGATGCTTAATGCTTTAACCCTCTGGAAAATTCGGCTTTTGTATATTGCCTGCCACTTGCATAACCCAGAACCATTACTAGAGTGCAGGAATCGCTGGTTTTCTGAGGGACTATTTGCCCAGGGATGAAAACAGATAACGTCAACTGGTTTGAGCTGTGAAATTACCACCTGTGTGTTGTAGCTCATCAGTCTTTGAGGGAGGGCTCTCACTGGATGAAAGGGGAAGAGGGTTGCTGCTGCTCAGTCCTTGCCAGAAAGGGAAACAGTTTGGTATATGCAAGACAGATTCCTACTGTCAGCAAATTCCTAGCTCTCCTGGGTCAACCACCCTGTGCCCCGTCAGTCAAAAGGTAGGAGGGGGTTGTCCGGCCCCACAGAATTAAGAATCACTGTTTGCACTCCTGCAGCCTAACTGCTGTCCACTGTCGGAATAGAGATTAATCCTATCCCAAGGGCTTAGCAGAGCTCCTGTAGCCGCCCTTTTCACATGCTTTCAGGAGGACATTATGCGTCACTCGTAGCTGCTGTTCTCCTTTGTTCGGCTATTCTCTCAGGATTTATATGGTGTGTAGAAGTTTTGTGTCACATCACAACGTGTTTATGTGCAGGTCAGGAAATTCATCAGCCAACTGTTTGAACAATTAGAACGATTTTGGCCAGCCTCGCTTCGCTTTGATTCTAGGTTTGGGTTTGTTGTGACTCATCTAGCTCAAGTCACTCTCAACGCCATTGAGAAGCTCTCTGAAGAGGGGAAACACAGCTGGGCTTACCAAAGAGCTGACAAATATTAGCCTCATGCTGTACAAAAGGTTGCTGTTTGTTACCACCTAGTGAAAGCATCTTCTCTAATGATCAACTTTGCCTTCATCCAGGGAGCTGTTCTGCTCCTTCACATGCCCCTTAATCCCCTCACTTCAAGCAACCCAGTTAGTCAATTTAGGCTGGAGGACAGAAGACGCCTTGTCTGAATCTGGCTTAATCCGTGTGCAATTTGGGTCACACGGCCTTTATCAACAAGTGCTTGGTTGTTGTCAAAATCAGCACAAAGCAGAGCAGGAGGGCAGGCTCTCTGCTGGGCCTGGGCTTTGCCCAAATTGCTGATGCCTACGGCGCTGCTGAGGCCAGAGCTAAGGGTGCCTGGTGCGAGGGCAAGCGCTGAGCTCCCGCTCCATCACATCCCGCACATCCCGGAGCTCTGGATCCAGCCAGATGCTCACTGCAGCCTGGCTGTGTTTCTGCTCAAGTCCCTGGGAAAAATGCTTTTCTACATTCGTAAGAAAACGGGGCCCCAGACTTTCGCCAACAGTGCCCACTGATGGGACAAGGGGCAATGGGCACAAATTGATAAATGTTCCCACCTGAACACAAGACAACACTTGTGGTCAACCACTGGCACAGCTTGCCCAGGGATATTGCGGAGTCTCCATCTGTGGATATGCTCAAAACCAAACGGGACATGGTCCTGGGCAACCTGCCTGCTCTCATTGACCCTAAGAGGGTTGGGCTAGATGATCTCAAGTGGTCCCTTCCAAACTAAATGATTCTGTGGTTATCTTAGGCATTACACAACAATATTAAGCATTATATAAAAGCAGATATTGCTGAAAACCTCTCATTGAATAGGTAAAATCATCAATTATAAATGTTTGCAGATAATGTAAGTGTAATCCAGAGATGACTCTTCTGTCCTGCACATCACAAAAGAAACAAACATACCTTTTTTACAACTCCTGTAGTGGCTGCAATTGTCTCTGCTCCTTCTACAGTCTTGTTTGCCACTGTGTTCACACTGGCTACTACAGCTTCTCCCACCATATTGGCCTGCTCTTTGGTCTTCTCAGCAACTGTGATTTCAACAAAAGCAGAAAGTCAATAAGCTAAGCACTGCCAAAAGGCTGCCAAATTCACCACAACTATAAAACAATAGCAGCAAGGTAAGAAAAGAAATTGGCCCTGGTACAGTCCTTATTCAGATTATTTTATATGAGATCATGTCTGAATTTAGACCATGTACGCAAGGGTTTTGTCTGACTCAAAACGCTGCTCGGAGAGCAGCACTGCAGCCTGTCAGTCTTTGTGGGCAAATGGACAGTGACAAATTCACTGTAAGATACTAAGGGACAATTGTGAAAATAAGGTATTTTGCACTGCAGATTGCATATGACATGTCTCTGGGGACCTTCTGCTCGATTCAGTACACTCGGGTAGAAAAAAGTAATCATGAAATTCTTGAGGGAAAGGTTCCCTTCATCTCTCTTCAAGGCAGTCCATATGGCTGCCCTGCCTTGGAGCTGGGGATACCTCGAAGGATCCCTCAGGGTCCCTGACTCCGTGACTGCCTGACGGGAGTCTCCCAAAGACTAGTTTTGGCCGGACAGGATCTGACTTAAGTAAATCCTCTCTGCATGCCGGGCAGCACTCCTGACATTGTGCAATGTCTAAATTGCTGTGAAACATCCGAGTCTGCCAAGTAACATTTGTTAGATTTTCTTTTGACCTGCTGTACTGATTAAACACTTTCTCCCATCCACGTGCACGGCAAATGCCAGGCCTGAACCCTCACTCCTGGCAAACACCCTCCATTCATCAAATGGAAGGTCACGCAGATCAGTGGCGTCCCCCAGAGACCTCCTGTTTGGCAGCAGCGGCAATGGTCTTATCAAGAGGTCCAGCAACACCTCACAGATTTCCACATCTCTCTCAGGGCTGTGCTCTTACCTGTGGTCACACTTTGCACTACACCTTCCTTGGTTTTGGTACCTGTGAAAGGAAACACACGGTCCGTCAGTGCTACGCAGCAAAGAAACCCTGCTTTCTGGACAAGGGAGGTTTTCTGCCCTTACAAGGTGCAGCGGGGAGCCGTGGTGCTGCTGGCACCTCCTGCTAAGACATGAGCCATTTGTAGAGCCGGCAGAAGGGACCAGCTTCCTTCCCCAGTAAAGCCAATGAGTACCTTTGTGTCAGGAGTTGGATAACTCCAACCACAAATTGTCTGGACATGCCTAGACCTGAAAAATCTTGATTATACCATGCTGAAGTACGAAAATTTGTCCCTGGAATATTCCCAACGTGAAAAGAACAGTCAAGCGGAGGTAAATCAATGTTAAGCTAATTGTAAAAATGAATGTATAGTAAGTCACCAGGTAAAATCTCACCTACTTCAGTCCTTCAAGACAGGGAGTCCCATCCGTGACTCTCCCCTGCCTTTCAGCAGGATACCTGGCTGCAGTGGTCATTTAAAGCTTCCTTCTATACCTCTAATAAAGGCTCTGGAGAAAGTTGAGCCTGAATTTACAGAACATCCACCCACCTACTACATACCTGCTTACTAGATTCCCATTTCGGTTCCTCAGCCTAGGCTGTAAGGGCCTGCTCGCAACGATACACAGAATGCAGATGTTATTATCTCAGATTAAGAAAGCACACCATTTGTGTGCTTAGATTGTAATTTATCTCACTGCTCTCCAGGCAGAAAAGCTAACAGGATCTGAGGGCATTCAGTTTGCAACACAAGAAACCCTTAAGGAATAATTCATCTCTGTCATTTTCCTCCAGGCTTGAAGCGACCTGCTATACACCCATTCTATTTGTATACCGCAGCACGTGTGTTAAATCACATGGTAGATGGGCAGCCCCCACGGTAACTAGATGATTCTTTCACATTACAAAGATAAAGGATCACATTTATCTCTGTTGGAAGTTGAATAAACACGTACCAAAGTTTTCCGCTGGTCGCACTTTACTGTATTTTGTAAATCATCTGCATCTATACAGGCTCTTTTCAAGTTTCCCATACTGATACAACAAAAGGATTTTTATGGCCACCTGTCAAAACGATAGGAATAGAGAGCCAGGCAGGTCTTTAACGCCATGGTTACTGGAGCATCGACGGGTGTGGTGGGAGAAATCAGCTACAAACCACACCTCGTTCTCATTAACAGCCTGAAAAGCAAAACGGGTGCAGTGCCCTGATAACAACCCATCCAGCCCAGCTCTGTTCTGCCTGATACATGTTATGTATTATTGAATGTAATATTGAATGTAATTCTCAATTGTTGATTTATTTTGGTGGCTGTAATGGTTGCCTGCGGCAGAACAAAGCCATTCTACTGCAATATGCCCTCAACATTTCACCCCACCCTCCCGAACTCTGTTAAAACAGAAGCGATGAAATCTTTGTGCTTTATGCTTGTTACTGCTGTAGACTGCAGTTCCCAGTGGTGCACACGACACGCGTGCACTGCTGTAAACTGGGTTTGATAACGATGCCCACGATCCACAAACGCGTACAGAAGCGCAGCAGTGAGCAGAGCAGATGCAAAGTCTCCAGCGACAAAGGGGAGCTCCTGCACAGGCCATCTGCACACTGTTCCATTCGCATGCTGTGTGGCTTCAGCTTCCCTGTCGGTGCCACTCCAATAACAGACTGCCTCAATAGCGATGTGACATACAAGATCTTCTCTCGTCAGACACAGATGTTCAAGCTTAGCCCTTGTTTGCTGGTTTTTGGTCAAAGAGCAGTTGTTAGGTAAGCAATGTAGATAATTTTGCTGCACTAGCCTTGCATGCATCTTAGCATTGCAGTAAACATGCTTAGTGAGACAAGAGCTGTGCTTTTGATAATTTTTTTGAGAGACTTTTGATTTAAGATGACTGTCTGGGCTCAATTCTTTTCCAGGGGGAGGGGAATGCGTGGGTGCCATATTTTCTGATGGCAAATAATTCCAGAAACGAGGGATGCAGCTAAAGGAAAAACACCTGAATCCATTTCACGGCCGAAGCAATGGCACTGGGAAGTGCCACCGCGGCAGCTTGGGGAGAGCTTGCCTCATGTTCCTAAGCCAGTCTCCTGACCGCACCCAGTGACTCAGGCTCAGCATCCATTATGCACCACATGAAACTCAACCTTCGGGCGCATACCCTTGCCAGCAACCCGCATCTGTGGAATCAGAAAGCGATCACCTGATGCTCAATCTCATTTCGCTCATTAGTCCTTGCCTGCGGCTTGTGTACACAGAATTAAAAGTTCACGCATCCTGCCTCTTCTGAATGCTCTGAGTCATCTGTAAGAGCTTTGGTATCGCAAGGGTGCGACCGAGGTGGTGGAGCGCTTTGCAGCGGGAAAAGAGTCGTAGTAGAAAAGGATATTATGATGTGCTGTAAGTCCTGCAGGAGTTCGTGCTGGAGTCACTTTGTTTAAGTAGAGCTTGGTGTGTTGGGGATTACTGCGACACGCATGACTGAAAGCCTTTCTGGAAAACTAGAAGTGCATTCTTTGTTGAGGCTTCCTGAATTATAGTGTTACACAATACTAACAACTTTATACTCAATACTCTGACGCAGCTTTGCATTAACTTCTTTAATAAACTTCAGCATCACTTATCCCCCTATTTAAACCAAATAAAAAAGACAGCCCATTGAATCAACTGCTGGATACACATTAGCTGTGCGAGAACCCACAGCCACTTCTGTACGCCCAGAGGCTGTTGCAATCTGGAGAGCTGACTGTGATTTCACTAGGTGCAAAGGTGGCCCACACTACAGGGTTTGTCACTCTCTTGTCGTGCACCCTCTTCTCTGCCTACACGGTCAGCAAGCCACGCCGCAGGGCAGGAGCACCCCACGCTCGCGACTCCCCGGCGGCGGCAGCATCTCTGACCAGCCCAGCTGTGAACCGCATTGCAGGGCTAGCACAGGAGGGAGGCACCTCGGGCTCTGGCACGGGTGGTGGACACAGAACCTGCGTGGCTCGGAGAGGAGGGACGAGCTGGCCACAGTGCCCGATGACACTGTCTGCTCCAGGCAGGTGCCTCTGAACGAGAATTATTTGTTTTCTCCTGGGGCAGCAGCAAGTGACTCGCCAGATGTGGTGGTTGTGCCCAGACATCTGGAATCCTCCTTGGACAGTCAGTGATGAGGTAACACAAACCTGAAAAAAAGTCAGGGATCCCCTTCATCCACCCTAGTCTTTGGGTTTTTTCCTCCCTTTTCCTGATGTTCTGGAAAGACCTTTAAGCTTTTATACAAGTATTAATTTCTCCTAGCATCCAAAACACTCGGGTTGTGTCACATAACGCTCTAGACCAAGCTGCTGGGACAGGGCTCTGTGAAGGAAGGAGCCATTCAGGTCTGTGATTAACTCTTCATGTGGCACCGAGTGAGAAAAGCCAGCATGAACAACATGCTAATCATTCTAGGTTTAATCAATATACCTGGCCTCCACCTTCTCTGCTTATTTAAAAAGTCAGTTCTCTGAGCTAATCAGCATCTGGCCTTTACTTTTCCTGCCTGTGAAAGACTGAGTTTTCCCCAAAGGGCTGAGCATCCCGCAGTGCGCAACAAGAACCGAATCAGTCCCAAGGCAAAGCACTACCCAGCGCATGACAGGGTAGGAATTGGCAGTATACCAACGAACCAAAACAAAAAAATAAAAGGAGAAAGCACTTAATATTCACCTTGATCCTTATTTGATCCTCATGCAGAGATTGAGGTTTTAAGAAGTCTTTTAGAAAACTTCACTGAAAAGGTTTAGAATTTCATGAGCAGACTCCGTACCCTACAGCTGTGTATAAACGAAAACCAGGTCACAATATGGAGATGTACGACATGACTGAACAGAGATGTGAGGAATTAAGTATAAAAATTTGGAATGACCCTTTCTGACACCACTCAAATCAGGCAGCAGGCGGAGCAGCGGTGATGCTGCAATCCGACACCCAGCTGTGACGTTTCGCAGGCTGGTGTTTCAGTTACTGTGGTTCGTTTAGCTGTTTATAGGGATGCTGTTCACCTTTTTTTTTCTTCTGAGTCAGGTTCAAGTTCAAATGTGAACTGTTATATAGGTTCATTTACAGCCTGCCAATAGCTGAGTATTTAAAATTTCAGGATGAAGACATTACCAGATCTGCTACACATAAAATTTGTATTTAATTTCTAATGTACAAATATATATCCATAGCTATTGTCAACAGAACTATTTTAAATGTAGTAGCTACGTACAGCTGTGGATGTCGCAGCAAGACAACAGGAAGAGCCTGCATGTAAACTTCCCTATTAAAAAAAAAAAAACCTCCATCCCACATCTAGTAAACATCAAAAGCTGCGTGAGGTGCAGTAATCAGCAGTGAGGTGATCAGTCTTGGGAACCTAAGGCTTCATAGATTTTTATATTATCCGGAATATCTGAGCACCCAGCCATATAACTGCATGCGCTAGACAGTGGAGAGAGCAGGTTTGAGGGTGACCTTGACAGGGGGGGTTCTGAAGCAGCACATTAGCTGTCAGCAAGGACTCTAGCAGGACATCAGATCCTACCCTTCAGGCAAAAATTAATGTGGGTGTCCCTCGTAAAACAAGATTAATGTGTGCACTGGGGATGAAATAGGTTGGTGAATAAGGGAAAGATTTCAGGATAAAACAGTATGTAAGTGGGGAAACAGATGCATCCTGCAACCCCCACTTACTAACGCTGCCGACTCCTCTCGAGGACCTCCTCAGCGTGTCTCCTGCAGCGTGGAGGGGAGGCGGAGACCAGCAGTGCTCAGATGCTTGGAGAGCGAGTGGCTCATCCTGTGAACACTCAGTGAACAGTCAGAACAGAAACCTTCCACCTGGGCATCTGCTCCTTCACCGTGCACTAGTTCTGCCTCCTCTGAAGCAGTGGCCATTTCTATGTCTAATTCACAGTTGGGAAAACTGAGGCACGGGGAGGATGTGGCACCCCAGGCTTACCCAGCCACTCGGTGACAGAGCTGAGGATGTTATCCAGACCTCCTGCCATTAACTCCCAAGCTTTAGCCACAATATAATTTCCCCAGACTTTCTCAGAGACAGTCTACGCGGCAGTTCATGCTCAAATGGAGATTGAAAACAGCTCTCTTACCTACGTACATCACCCCTTCTTTAGTCTTCTCTGCAGCCTCTGTCACTCCCTGCTTGGTCTTTTCTGCAGCAGCCACCACACCTTCTTTAGCAATGGAGAAACCTTTCTTAAAGACATCCATTCTTGCCGATTGCTAGGGTATCACCTGGACAACCGGAGTGAGGGACAGCAGCAAAAAGCACCTCAAGACCACAACTGCAAGATGCAGCCCCAGCCTTGGCGGATTCCTGGTTTCCCTGCCGGTCTCTGCCTTTGCTCTTACTCCTCCGCTGGATGAAGGCAGTGTGGCAAACCTCACAGCCTTCGCCGGCTCTTATTGATGAAGCGTGCTGCAGTGTAGCCAATGCCTGTGAACAGCTGATACTGAAATATTAATGATATGGATCTGCTTGGGAAGATTTAAGAAGGGAGGGGGAGAGGAGGAGGACGACTTCGGTAGGTAAGAGACTGCCTGGAAAATTTCCAGACAGAAAAAGCTTTTAAAATATGCTGCAATGCTCTCACTCGAGGATGCTCTCATGTGAAGAGCGAGACTTTTTATCTGAAGAGCTGAGTTCCTGAAAGGGCATCTCCCCACAGCTGCAGCCAGAGGCAAACACAAGCACTCCTGGGTGGGTTCCCAGAGGCTGGAGAGCACATAAAGCTGGTGGTGTTTGTAGCAGACAAACAGGGTCGGGTTTCTTGGGCTGGCAGTTATCAGAACCCATCCTGCACAAAACCATAACAACAACAGTATTTCTAGTAAACGTTGCGAGAAAAAGGGAAGCAGCTAGAGCTTGGTGCTCAAGTGAAGGGAGCTGGAGGTCCCCCTTGCCCTGTTGGCCAAGTACGAAGTTGGTTCCTCAAGGCATTTAGTAGAAGTGATGGTTTTTGCTCAGCTGCACATCCTGTTACAACGGCTCATTTCTGAAAAATCAGATGCGTGTTGGGGGAAATCCTGTTTCCTATTTGTTTCTCCGAGTTGCTGGAGACAGAGCTCTGCTCCGCCGCTGCAGAGCGAGACGACGTTTGACACCGACGCCGTGGCTCACGTCGGAGGTCTGTGCTGCAGAGCACAGCGGGGCGAGGAAACCATCCAGCAGAGAACTGCTCCGGGGGATCTTGGTTTGCATCGAGGATCCAGCCAGCCTCCAAGGCCTCACTAGGAAAAAATACCACAACATATGATCAGTAATCACAGCTGGATACCCTCATGTGCTGAAAGTTAAACTCAAGCTAAATTGTTTTGTGAAGTAGATCCCAGCGGCCCAAATCAGCTGCTGTCCCACTAGCAAACTGATTTTCAGTGCAAGGACCTGTGAAAGCGATTGCTGGTGCAAGAAGGTGAATATTTTTTATTTTTTTTAATAGTACCATATCTGAAATTACAGAAGCCATGGAGCACCAGCCTCTGAGCACAAACCCTGACCAGCTTGGGCTGCTTTTCCTTACCAGGCAAAGAGGATACGAAATTCAGAGGTTTGACTGCGTTGTGGGAGGGTAGCACACTGCAGCCTCATGAAGCGTAGTGGTCTGTAAGCCACTGCTGCCACAAGTTATCAGCCAGGAAGTGTCAGATGGGGAATGACTATACAGAAAAGAAAAAGGTCTGAATAAAAAAGGAAATGTCTGTATGCACATGCAGACATGTACACAGACACAGTTCTTACTGTGGAACTAAGAATATTTCTTTAGGTTTTGGGAGTGGTTTTTTTACTCCATATCTAAACAATTGAAAACCTGTTGATCTGGAAAATACACATAGATTTCTTAACCTTTTTCTCACACATAATTCTCCTTACCTATAAATCAAGAACAAATTTCCATTTGAATGTAGACGAGTCAAATCTCTGACAAACACATTTATCAATTGTTAATTAAAAAAAGTGTGAGATTCAAAGGAAGGCCATCACAACACACCAATTACTGTAAGAGCTCTCTTTGTTCTAGACTGCTGCAAGCAAGGAGTAAAAGAAGGTTTTTCTTACCATCTTTCCAAATTTCCTTTAGGTGGCTGGTTGACCACTATCCAGAGTGCACAGCTTGTGCTCGTTTCTGCTCCCAGAGTGTTCATAAATTGAAGATACGTGCATCTTATTGTGCCATACAACCAGTGGTTTAACCTACCTGCTCTTGGAGTCAGTCACAAGGCTCCCATTGATTTCATCAGGCACAGAGCAAGAGTCTTGTTATTACTACATTTGATAAAAAGTGAATTTACCATCTTTGGAAATAGCTGCTGGGCCCATTTACTTTTCACTAGGCTTTCAAAGCCCATTAAAGCAGAGCACAGAGCTTCCCAGGGTTACGGGTTTTACTGGTATTTTCAGGAGAACGCCCAGACTGATAAGGCTGAGCTAGAAGAGTATTTTGATTTTGTTAAGCTATTGTTCAGTCATTGTGATTTGTACAATTGTATTCTACACATTTTGCATTGCTATAAAAGGTAACACATGAAATATCAAGCCACCCTGCGATGTGAAACATGACTCATCACCGGATTGAATTAGCCGGTACTCAAGTGGGATACTCCTTTCCTGCCTTGTCCTCTCCCAATGACCTTCAGAAAGAGCTCACAAGAGGCATTTAAATGCTGCTGGATCCCTCCCAGGGCAGCAGGCCGTTTGCACAGGCATTGTTTTACCTTGAAACCCTTTTCAGGAAAGCTCTGGACTCAAGATTGTAGGTGATCTATATGAGCAGGCATCAATAACGGCTCCTGAACGCTTGCCACCCTGTAGGAACTCTGGTACCCTATTTCTATTCTAAGCAGAGGATTCAGTCCTGATCTGTTGCCAAACCTGCCTCAGGCAAACCTAACAACAGGAGTTAATGTAAGCAGCCTTGGCTTTAAGATTTTGCTAGGATCTCAACTTTGTGCCTGATAAATTTTTCCCTCGTATTAGATAACAATCAGCAGCTAAAGAGAAGCTCCTCCAGTGAGCAGTTCAGAGAACCCAAGTTCCTGTCTCACCTGGCAGCAACCTCTTTTTCTCCGCTTTCTATCTTGGGACACTGGGGAGAAGTCAGTTAAGCTAGACATTAAGTTCCCATTTTTTTCTATTGAGTTTAACTCATGCCCCCTTGTAAAAAAATTCCTCTCTCACAAACGTTTAGCTGACCTGCATAATACCAAAAGAAAGCCTTGACCTGTGCAATGACAAGCCATCCAACTGCTCTTCATCTAACATCTGGATTCTGGCTGCTCAGGCTTGCCGATCGAGTCTCTTGCTGGGGAACATGGCAGTTTCTTGAGGGCCTCTGAAAGGTGCAGTTCCCCACCTCCCATGTGCCCAAACCTCCCTCGGGGTGCTGGTGGCCAGTGTCGGGAAGCAGGCCTGTGCAATGCCCGCTGGTAATCCCGTGGTATGGGCAAGGCAAATCCAAACCAGGTCTACCTGTTCCCACAGAACCGATGCAAGGGAAAGAAAAGAAGGCAAAGCAGAAATCAAGCTTCCCTGTCCTCTACTGACTTCTTTGTGTCTGCAACAGATTAAAACAGGATTTTACTTAATATGTGTCTCTTCCCTCTTTAATTTGCCCAGTTGCACGTTAGTCTGCACACAAAACCTTAACCTTGTCCTTAAATGATGAACTTCTGCTAGAGACTAACAGCTGACAAAGGCATCTTGCTGGGTGAAAGGAGGGGGATTTGGTCGTATTCTACTGAAGTATCTAAATGGTGCATGATGTCATTTGAAAGACAGGTAAGGAGAGGAAAGACAGAATGCTTTTGTGGCTGGTAAATATCCTTTGTTCAGGAAGGTATTTATGGCGAATAATATTAACATTAACAGGATCCAACCTTGCTCTATATAAACAGAAATCCTCGCCCTCTCTCTCCATTTACAAAAACTTCAAAATGCCGAACGGAGAACTGTTTCAGATCATTCATTTTCATGCCCTAACGAAAACAAACAGTTCTGTCTGACATCCTCTTGGCAAACAGCTTAGGACTTGAATCCCTGCGTGTACGCTTGCATAGTTAATGAGTAATTTCCTCCGCCGGGGAACGAACAGGGTGAAGGCTGACGGATGAGCCATTTTTAAGGCACACATACAGCAAGTGGAGCTCTGCCAGTGCAGCGCCCAGCAGTCTTTCGTGACTGCTTTCTGCCATTGAGGAACATTGACAGGTTTCGAACAAACTAATAAAAATATAGCTAACAAGAATTCATCTTCTTCCTCTGAAAAACAGACCACTGAAAGGAATCCTTCCTAGCCCAGCAGCCTGCCTCCCGACACGTCTCTGCCCGTGCTCTCCTTCCCCGGAGCCGCTGCACACACACGTGCGCACATCAGCAGCGGGCAGGGAATGAAACAGCATTTTCCAGATCTAAAAACCAGTGCCTAATGAGAACTTCTTCCTTTGCTGTGCAGCTAGCAAGAAAACAGCCCTCTTCATCTTCCCAGGCATAAAATCCTTTCAGCTATTAAATCTCCTTCAGCAATTTGGAGCTGGGATATATGAATCTAAAGCAACATGTGCTTATTAAAATAATTCCATCCAAACATTTTTACAAGGATTTTTTTTTTGTTCTTTTAAATACACATACTTTGAATTTAAGTCTATAATTAAGAGCATTATGGAGTAGGCAGTAAAGATACAAAAGAAATAAACAAAAAAAAAATCTGAATCTATTAATGGCATATTTAATTTCTAAGGGTTCTTCCTCCAGAGAGACACTGGCTGGAAGACCCAGCGCCTTTGCTTTCCAAGTACGTATTCACTGTTTATCAGGCGTATTGTTTGGAGCTGTTCACCGCGTGGTCACCCATCTCCCATCTGAATGTGGCTGCAGGGCTCTGACTCCAAACACACAGAAAGGGGCCGAGATGAGATTTTTACATCTTACGCAGATTATCCAGAGACGGTGCTGGTATTTGACAACTTGATTACGGAATGGCAAACGGGACATTGAATTCTCGGGGCAGGCAACATTGGAGGGGGTCAAGAGCCGTGTTTAATGGAAATGGTTGTAATTACCAGACAAGGCATAAGTAGTCCTGACAGTCGTCTGCAAGATCCCAGGGCATACTAATGAATCTGGCAATACCAGCTCTTTCCAGACTAGTTTGAATGGTTTGAAGGAGTATTTCTCAGAAATACTTTGGGGAAAAGTACTTTCATGAATAAGGGCACATGAGAAAAAAAGCCACTAATGACTGGGGACCAAGAGTGGAGGAACAATATCTGTCACCTGTCAAATTTAGTTGCCAAAACAAAGAGCAAGTGGAGTGTTTTTTTTTGGCTAGCTGTTCTGACAACTGCTAGAAACTTCTGAGAAGTATCAGGGCAGCTCCAAATATCTTCACACCACTATTTTCACATCACTTATTGATAGGGTTTCAAGTATTCTTTTAGAGTAATGCTTACAGAATCACAGAATGGTAGGGGTTGGAAGGGACCTCTGTGGGTCATCTAGTTCGACCACCCTGCAAAAGCACTTCCAAATAATTTCCCAAACTATGTTTGAAATTTGATTTGTCTCACCCATTTCTTGCATTCCAGCAGTGGTACCCAGCTCCGTAAGGTACACCAAGCCTAAACTAGGCAACTGAAAAGTGAGTAGATATCTGCTGGTGTTAGTTGGTGCACAGTTGCCTTTCTCATCTAGAAACAGCTACCTCCTAGAAGAGACTGACCTCAGAAAGCAATGAGCAAATTGTCACAGCAGATGACCTTGTATGTCTGTTTTCCCTGGTTCCATGCTGAGGTACCAGCTCAAAAAAAAGAGGCAAAGTTGTGGTGTATCTTGTTCCTAAATAGGTACGCTCCTCATAGCTGTTCCTCTACAGATGTTAAAGCAAGAAAACTTACAGCTTGGTCTGCCAATAAATCTAATGTTATGAACCAACTGTACACACCCCAAATCAGACCAGCTATTAGACAGAAACCTTAACTAGTGTTCAGCAAGGAAGGTACTTTGAATCATTCGTGCCTTCCATGTGTTCATGGCAGCATCCTATGCTATGCCCATCACAAGGAGAGAGACATCAGGCCAGTCCCCAGCATGCTCAATATTTTAGCGCCTTTTATAACTGCTACCAAAAAGTCACGCTAAATTATTAACTTGCAAATGGCTGAGCGACCTGTGCCTCCCGATCGCTGCACTCGTAGGCAGCACCATTACAAAGGTACAGAGAATGAGTTCTTGCACCTGATGGAGCAGAAGATGTTCCAAGCCAGGAGGACAGCAGAGAAACATTGCCCCACCACTTGGGAGGTATCACAGCTGCAGAGAACAGAGATTTAATGGATGAGTTAAGACTAAGTGGAAAGGTATATATTGAAAGACAAGTCCAAAGGGTTTAGAAATAGGTCACGAGTGGGACAACTTCAATATCTGCACAACAACACCACTTTTCTGCAAGCCACGATCACACAGCAGTTCAGGCTATAAGCCTGCTGTGTGTTTTGTCTGATGTTTATTTCAGTTCCTTCCCAATAATGGGTCTTAGTAAGTAAACAAACATAATGCTGAGGTCACATCCAGTTACTTGTAATAAAGGCATATTTGTACATGAAACATGGCACAAAAAATATCCATGCACTAACACTTATTATAGCAGGATGCACACAGTCCTGAAATAAAAGCACAGCAGGAAGGAAGAGAGGGAAGCTGCTTATTTCTTCCAGTCTTCAGAACTTGTGGTTTCATCTCCCTGGAGAAGTGACTACAACAGCAAGAGAAGATTTTGCCCTTCAAACTATCAAAATCTCTCTCTGCTTTGCCCCACATGCCACTGTCTCTGCCCTAGGGCTTAATGGCTCTCACCCAGTGGTGCCTTTCACACATCAGTAAGGGCATTTCTGCAGTTTTCTAGGTTCTTCCATTAAGCATCAAAGAGGGGCAATCAGAAAGACAGGGGTCCAGATCCAACCGGTGAGAAGGAGATGCAAATCCACAGCATTCAATAACAAAGCCTTCCAAAATCCCAGAGAGATTTTATCCTCTATTATTCAGCTGGCATTGGAATGACTCCAGAAAAGCTTTACATTTAATGCTCTGTGGGACGCGCTGAACTTTGGGCTGTGCACCTCATCCTTCAAACTGAGACATGATCTAGCAGTCCTGTGTCAGAATTCCCACCTGTTTTGTCGGTGGAGCATCATTTTCCCTTGTTTTGTTCTTAAAAATGCCAGGGTGCATCACCCTGCAAGACAGTGAGAAGAGAAATACAGTTTATGACAGTAGCAAAACTAAAAGCAGCAGAACTAAAAGCAAAATCAGTAAGAAAACTACATCCTACCTCCACACCCTTTTAAAAGTTATTATTAGGATGTAGTGATGGAGGTAGCTTTGCACAGCAGCTCTTGGCAAGTGTTTTTTTGTAACACTAACCCAAAATGCACAAAAAACTAGGCGTGAGATCCAGAGATGACTACCCAAACAGAAATTCTTAAAAATCCTCAAGAATCCTGATCTCTCCAAAGGGAAAATTAAATGAAAATCTTGCACTTTGACAAGAACAGTGTGTGATTCACAGAGCTACTTTGCAAAGGCCACACAGAAAAGGATTCCTATAAGCTCTTTTTTGCTGTGCATTTACTCCGAATCCCTTAATGCCCATAGTTTGTTGTACATATCACGAACATTCTGCTGCTAAAGCCAGCGTACTTCAGCCTTTAAATTGTAGAAAAAAACCCCATGTGCAGACACTGGAGCAAGCAGGTCTGTGACTTTTTCTGGCACCATAATGAGCGCCTGTTACACCACTCACTATTTTCTTTCTTTTCTTTTCTCTTCCTTTCCTTTAAGCTAACATCCTTTTCCTGTGCCTGAGGGAGAAGGCAGTTGATAAAAGCTGAGTTCCTGTTCACAGATAAGTTTAGAAGGCAGCCAAGCTCAGAAGTTCCTTGAATAAGCTATATTCCTACCACCTTTTTTTTCCCCTCTGACAGAGGCGTTTGAGCCCCACACAGGAACCAGACTCGCATTGTTCAATAGCCACGGACGTTTCCACAGTAGCTGGGAGGGACGAAAGCTTTTTCCGCTCTTTGTTAAAATTATGGTTTTTTTTTTTTCTTTTTCCTTCCTTCTTCCAACTTTCCAGTTAAAGAATATTGCTAGGGCATTCCTGAATTAATCCGGGCTGAGCTTCAGAGAAGAGGAGACAGGTGTAACGGGGTGGGAAATAACCCCACGATGCTAGTGAAGGTTTTGCTCATCTGTAATACAATAGGGCTGGCAAAGCTGGGCAAACACTCCGACCATCATGGATATCGTGATGGTTCAGTGCACAAGCCACGAGTTTATGAAAGCTCTGCCTACCCCCAGAGGACTCCCCTGGCACACGCGGAAGAGGGTTACTGGGAGGCAGCAGGGCTCAGGGATAATACTCAGGATTACCCTTCAAGCGCGATCTCCTCACGGCAGGAAGAGAGAGAGGATTTTGAAGCTGCGAGCCCACAGCCCCGAAATGGGTAAGTACCCCAATGCGTCTGCCTTACACGTAACGACAGGGCAATCCTGCCGGATACCTTTGCTGATAAAGGACCATTTTCGATAGAAGCTTCTCATTAAAATACATCAGATTTTAGGGATCGCTCTATATCCAAACAGGAGGGGTTTAAAGGTTTTAACTACAGAAACAGAAAGCTAAATTGCTTGGGGAGGGTGAAACCACAGATGGGACCGGCTCTCCATCCTAGTCCAAGATGGCAGAACAGGCTTAGCTCTCTGCATACACTCGTCAGGTGCAAAGCCTTCCGGTTCTGCTGCAGCACCATAAAACAAAACGCTATTTCTGGCAAAGCAGAACTAGATGAAACCCATTTACTGAGTTTTTCTCGTCACAAACTAATGCTGATTATTTTTGCTGATCATGGCAGCCTTTGCCCATCATTGGAATGTGCCTGGCTGCGGTCTTAAGCCTTGGGAATGCAAAGGGAAAGAGAATGGTGGGATGTTAGCAAAATAAAAATAGTGAGGAGTAAATATAACAAAGTAAGGAAAAATAAATAAGCATGAAAATGGCTACAAATTCAACCGTCCCAAAGGTTTTCAAAGCAGTGAAATGCTTCTTATGGTAATCTCTAGCAGAAGAGTAGCCAGCCTGAGCGGGAAAAGGCATATACTTCACCTGAAAGATTTCCAAACACTATGCTTTTTTTAAAGTTTTACAGGGCATGTAAGTAGGTCTTCTAAATGTTTAAAATAGATGAAAACCAAGCAGGACAGTGAATGAATCTTTCATAGCCCTGACGGGTAGGTACTGCAGTGCCCTGTTTAGGAGAGCTGAAACGGCAGCACAGCAAGTGCTGTTCACAGCTCAGTGCTTTCGGATGCCCTGGCATTTTTCCCTTTAAATGCTCTTGAGGAAAGGGAAAAAGGGAGATGGAAAAAGACAGTAAAACCCTGCTCATGCCATGCTTCCCTTACATGTAAACTGAAGTATGCAATCTTGTTCTGAATCTCTTCTACATGTACAATTCAGGCCTCCTGCCTGCACGTAGCACAGTGAGTGTATTAAAGCCCTGTTGCCCTTCGTACTACATCTTCCCACGAATCTGTACCTCCCACCATTAACCTCAAGTCATTTTCTGAAGCCCGTAAGTGTTGACTTCCAGTTTCCTGATGGGTAGTGTTCAATAATGACATGCACTGTTAATTCACCAACCCCTGGTTAATGCATTTCAGGCACTGTCAGAGGCAGGAAAACAAAGCCTAAGTGGTGCTCAGGACTTCCACATTATACTACAAGGTGGTATTCATTTGATTGCTGGTTGAAATGCTGAAAGCATGCTGAAAACTATAAATACTGTGAAAATTCAACGGTGTAAAAAGGTGCATGTCTATATCGGCAAGATGCTGTAATATGCTGTCCTAACAGGGATTTCTTTCTTTGCTATGTAACTTTGTTCAGCACCAGCTTGTGTAATTCAGTTCAGCACCAGCTATTACTCATCCTAATTTCCTCCCAAGAAGAGAAACACTTCCTCCTTTTATGGAGAGAGTTGCATAATGAGTCAAATCATAACATTCTTCCCAATTATAAAGCTATGTTGATGACTACAGGCAATCAAAATCTAGCCTGGCAGTAGCTTTAAGGTATTTGTCCCTTCGCTAAAGCTTTTGCATTTATAGTGTGCACAAGCCCAGGAAACTGGTACGTCTTATGAAAGAAATCTGAGACTTTGAGAGGAATTACATCCAAAAGTGAGGGAAGAGAGTGCGAATACGCAGGGACAGCACAGCTCCCCTTGTAACTCCAAACTCTAAAAGTCATTGCAAATGGTCGAAGCAATGTACCTTCAGAGCCTGACGTCCTCAAGCGCACGTCAGCTGCTCACGGCTGGAGTACCCTGCAAGAAGGTGTCAGGAATCTGGCATTTCCTCCCTACGAGTGTGACACATGCCCTGGAGAAAACATCGAGGAACTGGGCTTATATCTCTAAAGGGGACAGCAAGAGGAAAAGCATCAGGAGTTGATCAGGAATTAAGAGATACAGGGAGATAAATACATGCCATAAAAAAGCCCGGGGTGATGGAGAATAATTTTCTACCAAAACTATGTCCCACTTCTAGATTGCTTTTGAAATAAGAAAATACTTTATTTTCAGAACTAGGAAACAAACAAACAAAATCTATAGTAACTTTATCTCTGAGGCAAAGTTTTGACTCCCATCATTTTCTAACAAAAATGAATGTTATCATTTGATTCATCATTTTCTAACAAAAATAATGTGTTCTTTTCCAACCTCTTGCTATTTTCCCTATGTATTAGCAATAGTGGTTGTTTCAAAATATTCTTAGACTTCTAAAAAATTTATAGTATTATTTTTCTTATTGCAGTTATTCGAATAATTGATACTATCATGATTAATATGTCCAAGGTAACTAGTCAGATAGTATCCTCTGGTTTCTGTTTCAACATGTAAGGAGAAATGACTTATTAGATCCCAGACAAATGATTGGATATGTCACTTTACTAATAAATTCCTCTCAGAATAACAAGATTATTTTATTAAGAGTTTTAAATTAAGAAAATCAGTAAGAAGTCAGTGGCCTTTAAGTAACTTTTTTACAAAGAGAAATGTGTGGGTAATAATCCTAATTTCAACTATTCTTTAAAGGAAAAACTATGTAACAGTTTAGTATCTCAGCTGTTGCTTGTATCTGAGAAAACTTCTATCTGCATGGTCAAAGCGGACAAGCGCTTGTATGTGCTACTTACAAAGATCAAAACGATCAAGAGAGGCTAATTTTCCACAGGAAATCACCTTTCTTTTTTTTCTTTTCTCTCTAGCAGCTGTACCTCATATAAGCTGATCAGTTTGACTTTAGGTATTTTACTCTATGGCTGAGGCAAATGGATCCACATGCACCCCAAACTTTCAGGAGAATTACAAAGGGAAATGAAAGTACAAGCATATGAAGAGATACATGCTGTGAAATTGCTGGACTACGTTAGCGTTTCTTTTAGCAATGGAAAATGAAGAGTAAGAACAGTAAAAACAGGTTCTGGAGTTCATAAATACTCAATGCACAATACCTCAAATAGATAATAGATACATTTTCACTTTTCATTTCCCATATAAAACAGATGCCTAATGCAGAACTTCATAGGAACGCTCTGTTGTTACTGATGGCTTTCCTGTGTATGGACACAGGCAGCTAAAATAAGGCTTGAAAAGGTGCCTGGGACAAGACCAGGTATGCGGAAATTCTAAAAGTGACTCAGTAAATATCAAACGAGCTTGCATTAGCTTTGCATTAGCTCATCACCTACTCTAACGCTTACCACTAAACGTAACCAATTCAACTGCTGTCTGACCAACTCATATTGAAAGGGATAATAAATGCATCAATGAGATAATACACCTCTATTGTTAACCTGACAATTGCTATGTGGATGACACAACTGATAGCTTGTGAAAACTTCACCTAAACTGCCAAACCACCCTGGAGATCTTTCTTTAGAGCCGCTGCCGTCAAATACTTGGTAACAACAAATGCTTGAGCAAGGCATGGCTGTGAGCTGACCTCGGGGGAGCTGGAGGAGAGAGCCACATGAGTATAAAGCTGCGTGTCCTCCCTTCGGCTGCACAGTTCAGACCTGGGCAGACAGAGCTGGACGCACACGTCCTTCTCCATGTGGCTGTACAGGGGCCAGGAACATGGCGAGCCAGGCTTTGAAAGGAAAGGCTCCCTGGCCCTGGGAAGATCACGGCGTCTTCTCTATAGCCTTGCCATGGACTTAATTCTGTTGATCCGAGATCCTCAGAAAGACGTCTACTGTAATTATACTCAGAAGGGCTTGTTTTCTCTCCCTACAAACAGATCATGTCTCAAATCAAGCAACGCACTGAAGCACCATTAGCAGAGCACTGTAGCCCAAGGCTCCTATCTTTTCTCAGCACTGAGCAGAATCACTGGCAGCTGACTTGAATCTAACCCATGTGCCTGCAACACCAGGAACTGTCAGGCTGACAACTCAGATTTCATGCACTTAATGCTCATATTTCATTAAAAAAAGAGATATATGAAGCATCTAAAAGGTGCAATCCCATCACATGCTAGCTCTTACAGCAAAGCCCAAAACTGCCTGCACCCTCAGTTGGCCTGACCTGCCCGTCAAGTAACACTGTAAACCAGATCACTTCAGCACTCCAGGTTAAAAATAGCCTTGGGAAAAAGCAGAGGTTATTTTTAACTTCCCCTCTCAATAACCACACTGATAGAGTTGGTCCCCAAATGGATGACTCACCCAGTAAGGAAGAAAGGGACTGTGGTGATGAAATGGGAAGGAGCAGAGCAGCTAAAGTTGGTTTCCCCACCTATGACAGTCTCTCAGAATGTCTCTGTCTTTCCAAAAGCGTTATGATTACCGAGTAGCCCCTGTTTTGGATTTGCCCTCCAGCTGGATAGGTGGTTTAGCTTTCCTTCCTTCTCTCTAATACACAAACACACACTCAGTCTGTCATCTACTGGGATTTTTCTTACAATTATAATGTGTCTGCAAAAAAAAACCCAACGAAAACAAACAAACCCCCCAAATCCCCAAACCCCACCACCTGAACTACAAATAGGAAAGGCAGAAATCTGCAGCGTAACTAACTCCTTAATCGCATTAACACATTTCGAGGGTTGGACACACGGTTCTGTGAAGTCACCCTTGATTAGAGGAAGGCTTCCCAATGCCAGCCAGGTGCGTTGTTCTCTCACTGAAACACACACCTCTTCCTCTCATGTGGTGCTGAGATAGCCATAAAGAAGCAGACCGCTTTTTCTGATTACCCAGGGTGTCAAAACAGCAAACAACTGTCCTCTGAAGTGTAGACAAGCACAGAAAACCCAGATTATTCTTATTCTAGGGAAAGGCAGAACAATGCTCAATCTTGCTAGCTTATCTTTTTTGTCTGCTTTTACAGGAGAACATCCATCGATTTAATTAAGACTCATTTCACACTGACTCATCTATTTCTTCAAAACTAGACAGGGACTTTCTTAGGAAGCTTATGGGATACTGGAAGTTCCCCAAAATGGGCATAGATCATATGCTTAAAATAAAACAGGTTTGGATGAAATGTAGCTAAATGTGATCTTCAGCCCCTGACATCCTGCAAACAAGTGGAATGGCCATTCGGTGCTCGACCATAGCTTTCGCAGTGCCAAGTTCATTAACAGAAGCAACAGTTTCCTACCAAAGTTAGGCATTTGGCTCCTTTCAGGACTTTAGGAAACTCTCTGACATTTGGCTCTTGTTGAGCTGCACAGCTGCAGGTTTGATAGCAATGTCTGAACTAGCATGTCTGATGTGACACAGCTCCATCGCATGCGATACCCGAGTTACCGAAACCTCTGTGCCCAAAAGGTTACTTTATTCCACAGCTCATCAGTGCAAGCTGCAGAAATTAATTCTATCAGCGGCTAGCAAGGGCTCTCTCATTTCAGCACAGCCACAGAACCACCACCAGCACTGTTACCACGCGTATCCACCACCTTCCTACTTGTGAGGGTCCATACCCCTTGAACGAGCGGCCAACCCCAACCAAAGCCACACTCCGGCCCAAAACATGACCAGGGCAAACCTCGGTGCGCGCTGCCTGCACCCTGCGCGCGTGCCGTTGGGAAGGTTGTCTTCCCGCGCATTTTTGACTTGTTGGCATCAGCCCAGATGTGGTGGTAGGTGGCCACTGGCTGCGATTCCTGCTTCAAGGAAAGGTCTGTCTTAAAACTGACAGGCATAGTCCTAGTTTAGATTAATTTAAATGTGATATTTTACCTCTGTTTTATTGAGGCTGCTTTTCCTTACCAGGGAGAATTTTGCACTGAGGGAAGAACAGAACATCGATTATTCCATCGCTAGAGCCCCATACTTCTTTTCTGCCTCAACTGGTATGAATCAGGAGTCGTTCTGCACAAGTTAGTGGAAAATTGCCTGTTTAAATTAGAAGAACACAGTCCTCTGTTGTCATCTTGTAGCACATCTAAGCAGCACTAATCTCTTATCTGGTGCCTTTTACGCTGTATAGAAAAGCAAAGTGTCACGCACCTGAAAAGTTTTGTGCTCTGTCAGTGCTAGACACAGGAATGGCTGGACTGCAGTTTTCAAATTACAGCAGTTGGCTTCCTTGAGAATAGAAACCTAAGGAAACTGATGTGAAGGACAACTCAGTTGTACGATTACAGCCAAAGGAACAACAAAACTTACGGAAAAACAATGTCCTGAAGTCCTGAAGGTTTTGTTCAGGAAAAAATTCCACTGAGCTAGGAAGTGTCTAAAATTATGCATTGCAGTGCCAGTCTGAAAAGAGAGTACCCCATGTTCATCTGAGCAGAGCGATAATTACCGCAGATCAGCCATCTCGCTTTATCTCCCGGTTCTGGGGGTTTTACTTTGTTTGTTATGATATAAGGTGGCCCAGTCAAATCCTAGAACCAGAGGTAGAACCGCCTGTATCTTGCAATGTTTCAGTAAAAGCAAACGTAGTATTCACCATAAGAAAAAAAAACAATAACATTGTAAGATCAGTTTTTAGTCTAAAGACCTTAAAAGTTCAAATAAAAGGAGCCTGAGCTAACCTAAAGTTCACACAGAATCACACAGAATGGTCGGGGTTGGAAGGGACCTCTGTGAGTCATCTAGTCCAACCCCCCTGCCGAAGCAGGGTCACCTACAGCAGGCTGCACAGGACCTTGTCCAGGCGGGTCTTGAATAT
>Ga0065711_1004556_pt1 | contig 23105 bp, 13 predicted proteins | sample Hoacrofraction12_FD_59098 | JGI IMG/M metagenome (GOLD analysis project Ga0065711, IMG submission 59098) | Hoatzin crop microbial communities from Cojedes, Venezuela - Epithelial fraction 12 v2 (version 2) | ecosystem: Host-associated > Birds > Digestive system > Esophagus > Crop | place...
TTGTTTTTTTTTTTTTTTTTTTTTTTTAAATAGCTGCCTTTTTGTGCTCCAGTTGTCCTAGCCCAGTCTGTTGAAAATGTATGGACTACTTGCAGGATCAACAAACAGAAACGCCACTTATTGGAGGCTCTGTGGCTCAGCTGTGGTGGGGCAGGTATGAAAGTCTGGCTTCCCCTGTTTCCCAGAGATCACCGAAAACCACATTCCTTTCTGTCAAGACGGATCATGCTGCCTTTCCACATCAACATATACCCATTGGCTGTTTTGTTTGAAGATGCCTTGGTTCTTGGTGCTGTTAATGACACTGTGCTCTATGACTGTTTATACACTCAAACCAGTGCTAGAGAACACTTAGAGGTTCTCTTTCCTTTCTCCATTGTTGAGAGAACCTCTCAGATCTACCTCCATCACATTTTACGCCAGCTCTTGGTTAGGAACCTCGGTGAACAAGCCTTGCTTTTGGCCCACTCCTGTGCCACATTACCATACTTTCCTCACGTACTAGAACTGATGCTTCATGAAGTGCTGGAAGAAGAAGCTACCTCGCGGGAACCCATTCCCGACCCTCTGCTTCCCACTGTGGCGAAGTTCATTACAGAGTTCCCCCTCTTCCTGCAGACAGTTGTTCATTGTGCTAGGAAGACAGAATATGCCCTGTGGAATTACCTTTTTGCTGCTGTTGGAAACCCGAAGGACTTATTTGAAGAGTGCTTAATGGCCCAGGACTTGGACACAGCTGCCTCTTACCTTATTATCCTGCAGGTAATGGTACCTCATAAATTGCAAGAGAGACGATTGTAATGGTTTAACCCAGCAGCCGGCAACTAAGCACTTACTAGTGTTGAAGTATTTAAAAAGTATTGTCATACTAAAGTTACACATGCTAAACAAATTTTTAGTTTAACAGCTTTCTATTGAGATTATGTCCAGTTATGAAGTGGGGGAACATCATGCAATGTAAGTAGTTAGTTTACTGTTGTAAAAAGGAAAATCATGGCATGAAATCTGCTTATTCTGATCTCTGGTATACTTGAATATTACATGATGTCACTCCACTTAAGAGGACTTTTGTTGCTCCATGGCGAAAGCAAATTACTGAATTACACTTTGTTACTTGCAGAATATGGAAGTTCCGGCAGTTAGCAGACAACATGCTACTCTCCTATTTAATACTGCCTTAGAGCAGGGAAAGTGGGATCTTTGTCGTCATATGATCAGATTTCTCAAAGCCATTGGCTCTGGAGAAACAGAGACACCTCCAGCTACACCAACAACTCAGGTTTGTGATGAAAATAGTAAATACTGTGCATCAAACCATGTATGATTAATCTTGCTATTATCTAGCATGTTTGCTCCTTTAACTGTGTTTGGGTTTTCTTGGTTTTAGGAACCTAGTTCAAGTAGTGGCTTTGAGTTCTTCAGACATCGCAGCATTAGTTTATCCCAATCAGCAGAGAATCTCCATAGCAAATTTAACTTGACAAAAACACTGAGTATGCCCTCTGGCCCATCTGGAAAAAGGTAATTGGTAGTAATGTCCTCTCCTTCCCCACTGTATTAGGTACTGTATGAACTCTTACCAATTTAAGTTACAGAATTACATTATGAGATAGTTAGATTTGTCATAGTCTCCCTCCACCTCCTTCTGCATTTGTGTTTTACTGACTCTTTGAATGTGTGCACCTCTCTTACGTTCTTGGGAGAATATATTCTCACACGTGTAAATACATGTGTGTGTGTGTTTGTGTGGATATATAGACAGACATGCTTACATCGATATTGTTGACCAAAACCCTCTGAATCCACTGGATGCACATGTAGTAATTTAAATAGCTAGTGAGACTGCCTGCCTTACATTTGAAGGATCTCTTTTGATGAAAGATATGTCTTGAACAGCTCACAGTACTGCAGCGTCACAGTATACATTGCACTGTGACAGTGTGAGCATCTTGATCTAGTACTGTGTTGCCAAGCCATAAACAGAGATTTTTACACTTTCAGATTAATCCCTCTCGAGTTTTGATAGGAAGAGTCCTAGACTAGTACTTGGCTTGTTCTCTAAACCTGTTTCTCAGAAGCCACTTTGCAGTGGCATCTGCCTTTTATCTCTCCTTCTTTACTTTTTTCCTGGATCACTAATAGTTTAATACTCTACGGACATTCCTGCTGTTGTAACTTCTTTCCCTTATGTCACTTACCTGTTGACAGAGCGGGATCTTCCTAGAGAGCATAAATAGCAAGGAATGGTGGAAAGTGCTTTTGTTGGTATACAGAAGGCTTCCACTACTACTCTGGTCACTCGATGTACTGTGGTTGTGGCCAACAGCCTTTGCGACTTGATTTTATAAGTCTTCATGTCACTGTTATCTGGTCTGTCTATAGGTGGAGTAAAGACAGTGACTGTGCTGAGAACATGTACATTGACATGATGCTGTGGCGGCACGCTCGGCGTCTGCTGGAAGAAATCAAGCTGAAAGACCTTGGCTGCTTTGCTGCACAGTTAGGCTTTGAGCTGATTGGCTGGCTGTGCAAGGAGAGAGCCAGAGCTGCCCGCGTGGAGGATTTCGTGTTTGCGTTGAAGAAGCTACACAAGGATTTCCTCTGGCCATTTCCAGTCATACCGGCTTCATCCATTAATTCACCTTTCAAGAATGGAAAGTACAAGACAGGTGCTGTAACATCTGAGTAGATTTGGACTAGGTTTCTCTCCTGTACTCCTGCACCCATCAGTCTGAATCTTCCTTCCTCAGTTCAGCCAAGCAAGAACGGGCTGAAGCTTGCCACCTGCACAGCTCTCTCCCACTGGGTGTGTTTTCGGAAGGGATTCCGTTTAGCAGACAGCATTTCTTGTGTAGTCTCATTACACTGCTGTTTCTGTTGAGGGTTTCTTCTTCCATCCTCAGCTGCACTGAACTGGGATCACTTTGTGCAGTTGTTGAGTTGAACATGGATATTGCTCTTTGAAGTAAATTTTGCTGTAGAAAATTACTAAAATCAACATTTTTGTATATCTTTAGATCAGTATTTGATTAACTTTTGTATATTTAAAAAAGAAATGTTACTAATATCTAACATTTTCTTTATGTTAAAGGGTAAGAATTTTGAGCACTTGCTGTAAACATCCTTTTTATGAATAATCTATCAGTTCACCAGTTTATCTTTTTAGGGCAGAGTTGATACCAGCTGCCAAGTCTTCCTCTTTTTGGTAATAGCAGCACAATTATTTAGTTCCATTGACGCTAACAATCAGTTGATACTACTTTTATGCCAGTACTGACATAAAAAACTGATTAGAAATTCCTGAAATACCTAAACTTGCTGCATTCCCTTGATTTTTGTGATGTCTCAGCAAACTAATTGACTTAGACACAAGTTTTAGCTTCCTGAAATACCTGGAGAGAACTTTAAAAATTTCCTTTTTGATGGTTACATGACTTTCCTTTGGTGGGTTCTTTTCTTTAGCTGTGGGGGAGCAGCTGCTAAAATCTCAGTCTGCAGACACCTTTGTAAACATGGAAATGGACACAGGGATTTCAAACACACCTCGGAGTCGCAGCTGGCTTGGCACTATCAGCTCCTCCCAGAGAGAGATTGACACAGTTTCGTCTCATGGACCACACATGCAAGATGCGTTCCTTTCTCCTTTGCTAAGTAAAGGTTAGTCACTCTTACTTCTGTCTGCTTGTCTGAAAAATGCAGCTGGAAGTATGCACTTATATTTTGATATTTGCATGCCACTGCTGTAGTGTTGCTTCTCAACTGCTCATAACCGTAATTCAGAGAAGAAAAAAAAAAAAGAGGACTTGTTGAAAAGCGAACTGAAATTTTTGCAACAGAACAATAACGCCCATGTCATACATCTTTAAGTACTTGAAATGGAATATGGAATTGGTATTTGCTGAAGTTTCTGTCTGTGGTGGTAGCTTGAAATTTAGTGTTTTTACAGTCTGGCTGGCAAGAGTGTTCCAAGTTGTTTGTGGGTTTTTTTTTTTTTATCATCTTTGTCTCTTGCACAGGTCAGCCCCCTTGCACTCGTTGGCACTGTTACAATGCATGAACTTTCTGGTTTTGGATTTCTTCAGAAAGATATTAGATACATTCTTTACCGAGGAAGTTGAGGAAATTATAGTTCCATATAGTTTTCTTTTTTTCCTATGGCTTTGTTAAAGTTGCTTTTCTGAAAGCTCAAATGTATGATCAGCTTATGAAAATACAAAGGGGAATTTTATTCTCTGTATCTTTTCTGACCACAGTCAGAGACAGGAAATGTTTGTCTAACCATTGATCTCTTTTTTTTTTATTTTTTTATTTTTTTTTATTCCCTCTTGTCCTCAAGCATAGAGCAATATTTTCAACAGTATCTACATCATGTGATTTCCACTTCATTAGGGGAAAGACCTAAGTACCTAAGTGTGAACTATGGTCTCCCCAAGATGGTAGGGCTTCCTGTGAGAGTCAGAGCACTTGGGAGCTGCTACTTAACAAGTTTACAGGCTTTAAAATATGAAGAAAGAGTGAGGTTCTCTCCCTCCGCTTGGGCACTGCCTCATTCTATTTTCACTCGTGTTTCTCTTGTTCATTACTTCTGGAGACTGCAAGAATGTATTAGCTTTAAGTAAGTTTGTTACAGAACTCTCCAAAAAAGCATAATTTAAATGAGGAGAGAGGAGAATTTATTTCTCTTTTCATTGCACTATCTTGTACTGCTGTCTGCCACTACTGCTGTTTCTATAAACAAGTATCTCATTTGTTTCTGAACTGGATGAAGACCTTTGAGTTCAATGGACTTTGGTGTGCATTTTTTACCAGTTTATTTCTAAAGTGAAACTAAATTAATAGTCTTTAAAATGTTGTGAGCTGAATTCTAATAATAATAATTTTGCACATAACTAAATCAGCAGTGGTGTTTATGGGCAAGAAGCTAATGAATTAACTTTCTGACTTTCTAAACATTTTCCACAGAAAAGATGCATCTGCTTTAGTATGGAAACTGTTCTGGAGGGTGGGTGCCTTTATGACTCCTCACCTCTATAATGGTTTTAGTTTTGCTGCTACTGTGCCTGTGAAAATTCTGTGGCTACATCTACTCTTCAGATTTTTATTAGAAACACTTACTTCTTTTTGTAATTTGTGCAGGTAAATATTAACATTACCATTCAGAATCTCCAGGGTTTTGTATGAAAAAATAACTTGCTATTGCATCTTCATTTTTAACAAAGTTAAAGGTTGAGAAAGCAGTATCTCTAGACAGACTGCAACCCTTCCTACAGACTTCATTCTAGGATTATAGTATGCAAGAGGCTGTCACCAGGCTCTTACAATGATTGCTAGCACATCTTCAGGATCCCTTATTGATATCATTCTGCAGAATTATTTGTATAGAAAAACTGCTGCATTCCTGCAATAGTGCTGCTGTGTAGTATGACAAGAGGAATGCTGAAGTGAGATGGTCAGTATGGCTGAAGTAATGTCTCAGCACTGTGATACACAGCAAAGCATTACTGTGTAATTTGTCAGTTTCTATAGGAAGTAGTTCAGAAATTCTGAGTCTTACTAAAGTAGGTAGTTTCTTTTTCTCTTATGTTTCTGAGTGTTTTTGATAGGTGACGAATGCAGCATTGGTTCAGCAACAGACCTGACTGAAACAAGTTCTATGGTGGATGGTGACTGGACCATGGTGGATGAGAACTTCTCCAGTCAAAGTTTAACTCAGTCGGAGCTAGAACATATCTCTTTAGAACTGGCTAGTAAAGGGCCGCACAAGTCACAGGTCCAGCTGCGGTAAGTAACGTGATCTTTGCATTTGAAACTTAAAATGACTAGTGCACAGCATTAGAAGAATTAGGAGAAAGGAACACTGTCTACAGAATCACACTGGGATTTTGTCTTCAGAGCGGAAAAAGAAATAAGTGGACTGTTTTTCCATGCAGGTACTTGTTACATATCTTCATGGAAGCAGGATGTCTGGATTGGTGTATTATCATAGGCCTTATCCTCAGAGAATCTTCAGTAATCAACCAGGTTTTCAGTATAATGCAATCCTCTGATATTGATGGAGAAATCTGTCAGAATATCAAGACTGGCCTATATGCTGTTGACAAATGGGCTTCTACAGATTGGTAAGTGTAATTTTCCACCTTCACTTTAATTCTGGTTGTAGATAACTAGTTACTTAAAAAGATAACTTTGAGTTATCTCAGCCCTAGCTGAAACAAGTATTTAAAAGCACTTTTGCAGAATATTTCAGGACAGTCACTTAATACTGTTGTGATCACACTGGGGGGGGGAAAACCCACAACCCCAAAACAACCAACCCACCAGCTTTTATTGTTTGAGTACAGTTGCCTTTTTCCCCTCTGTTTAAAAAACAAACAAAAAACAAAAAAACACCTAAGTTTCTGTATAAGAAGGATTATAGAAGATACTTACATTCACCATCTCCCAAGAAATGCTGCTTTTCAGGCGTTATGACAGAAGTACTATTTTTTTTAACTCATGGTGTTCTGTACCATTATTTTCCTAGCCCAGGGTACAAGCCATTTCTAAATATCATCAAACCACAGATCCAGAAACTAAGTGAAATAGCAGAAGAGCAAGTACAGCCTGAAGCTTTTCAGCCAGTGAATCCTTCTAAGGTTACCGAACAACCGAACCCCAGAGCTGAGGAAAGCAGGACTTCATCTAGCCATGGCACTAATCCTCAGAGTGATGCTGGCAACAGCAGTGCAAGCAGGCACGAAGAGGACAGGTCCAAGACTGAGGATGAGGATTCATTCCAAGAAGGCCGTTATGACTGTACTGTGTCTTAAAAGGAGGATTAACAACTTCCCAAACATCAGGTGTGAAAGGAAGCAAACCAGCTCTTAGACATGCTTCCATGTTTTGGATTTGAACTCTCTTTTTCTTTTTTTTTTTACATATATATATATATTTCAATCTTTGAAATCTTTAGTGGGGATAACTAAGCAGCAGTTTCATCTAATGATTTCAAAAGGAGGCAAGACTTTTTTTTTTTTTTATCCAATCTTCAGACTGCAGCTTTAGGTTTTGATACTTCCAATAGTGTTGAGAGGCAGTGAATACATAAGGAGACAGGTTCAGGTAATGTTCATCAGTACCTTTACATCACCAACACATGTTCTTGAGAAACTACTTATCTCTGGCTTGAGTTTAAAAGATGAAGAGGGGATTAAATTTAAAAACTGTGATCCTTCGCAGCTTGCCTGCCTAAGAAATATCTGATGAATGCAGTTCAGATTGGTTTGATATTCGTATTTTGTATTAAAGGACTGTAAAATACATTGTATGTTTTTGTGAATACTCTTGTACAAATACTCGAGGATGTACCATATTTGAAGGTACCTGTATGTATTGTGCATGTTTCTAGATGACTAGTAAAGTTAAAGCGGAGTTGCACTTCTTTCTGGATGAGGCATACTTTACTGACCTAACAGTGACACACGGTGGCTGACCTGTTTTTTACTGCCACTTACAGATCTTGTAGTTGGGTTTAAGGGATTGCTGAAGGTTATTTATTTCATTGTAAATTCTTTTCTGAAAAATGGATTTTAAAAATGTAAATAATCATCGTATACTCTTGCTATGGAAAATTAGTTTAACAGCTCATACTTAAACATTTTTCAAATATTTTATAATACGCATACTTGCAACTAAGACATATTTAACTTTCATACAATGTTATGGAAAGCTGGCTGCAGAAGTCTGTTGCTTTGAGGTACTTATTTTTTCTAGCTGCTGTCCCTATGTAATAACTACCTGTAACAGTATTAATTTAGATATTAGCTTGTTTGTACTGTGCAATCTGAACAAAAAATGCAACATTATTCATTTTATACAAAATAAACTAGTTTATTTTTTATAACATCACTTGATTACTGACATGGACCAAACTAGTCATCATAGGGTAGTTACAGCATCTGTTGCTTTTCTAGTGTAGTTACTAAATGCACATCCATTTAAACTCTGAAAATTAAGAATATTCACAGTTAAGTTGAAATAAATTGTGTTTTTATCATCTTTAGCTCTTTTGTAGATAAGATCAAGTGCTTTAAAATGTACAAATATGAGAACTGTTGCTTTAGAGTGGCTTTACTAAGCCAATACAACCAGTGCAAGTGCAATAATTGCGAGTATTACTTGGAAGGCTGGAGATTTTAGTGAATGCAGCTTGAATTTCCATTTAAGAGTTGAAGCTAATTTTGAAGTTAAAGGAAAAAAATCTGGTTTGAGAGTCGCAGCATTAACCTTAGTCTGCATTGTATCCACTGGTTACAGGTAATGTCTATCATACCTACAAGCCTGTTGTGGTCTGACATCAAAATCCATTGTTGTTATAAGGGGATACTTAAAGCTTTTTTATGATAAAAAAACTGCTTAATCTATGTTAAAAGAAATAAAAACTGTGCTTCAAGTTAGTATTTTTCTGTGGTTCTGTGGTAATGATGTAAGCGAAGCCCATCCTGATCAAATTCCTGCTGTTCAGGTTTTGGATCTGTACAAGTAAAAACATACATTAACTGATATACTAGCATTCTTAATATTAGTCTCTTACTACTGTGCTACTGTTGTTTAGCAGTTAAATCTTTTTAGTTGTGAAATTTTAGAAGTTTGTACTTCTTTAGTAGTAATTATCTCTATGCAAATCTTACGTGCTAATTTTGTATTTCAATTTCACTGCTGTTATACCTATAATTAAAAGACAAATGTATTCAACTTTACTTGAAGTTACTCCTGTGGAAAATAACTATTTCTGACGTCAAGCCATTGACAGTAAATTATTGGAATTCAAGCAGGTTGTCTCAGAGAAACAAAGCTCTCGAAGAAGCGACCTGATGAAGATTGTTTTTAGTTTGCCACATCATACCCCTGTGGCCTGTTGTACAGGATGAAGGCATCAAGCTTCTAAGTTAAAAATCGCCTTATTAGTACATCTTTGAAGCTACATCCAACTGTTGTTTTGAACAGAGGCATATTGGGTCTAGGTGGCAAGGGTTTGGTAGCAAGGGAGGCTGCAGGTGGGGCCTCGGTGAGTGGAGCCCAGGAGCTGCCCCTGTGTTGGGCACCCACCACAAGACACAGCTGAGCCCATCAGCCAGGCTGGTGCCGCCTCTCTTAATACATTTAACAAGGGGTAAAAAAGTGCTGTGCAGCAGCTGTGAGAGAGATGAGCCATGAAAAAAAGATGTGAGGAACAGTCCTGCAGCCAGCCAGGCCCATAAAAGAGGAGATGCTCCTGGCACTGGAGAGAAGATCCCCTGCAGGCTAGGGATCTGTGCAAATAAACACAGACATTAACTGGTGTGCTAACATTCCTCATAGTAGTATCTTGCAACTGTACTACTGTTCAGCAGTTAAATCATTTTAGACCATGGTGAAGCAGGCAGTCCCCCTGCACCCTGTCGAAGCAGATGATGCCCACGCTGCAGCTTGTGGAGGACCCACCCGAGAGTGGATGAGCCTCGAAGGAAGCTGCAGCCCACGGAGACCCAACGCAGAGGCAGGTCTTCTGGCAGGACCCATGCTGGAACAGTCTGTTCCTGAAGCACTACCCCATCTTGACTGGAGCAGTTGATGAAAGGCTGTATCCCATGGGAGGGATGCCATGCCGGAGCAGAGAAACAGCGAGCAGGAAGGAGCAGCAGAGAGGAACTGTTATGGACTGACCACAACCCAACCCTCAGCTATCATCCATGACCCCTCTGCGCCATTGTGGAAGAGGCGGTAGAAGAGTGAAGTTGAGTCCGGGAAGAAAGGGGAGGTTGGGGGAAGGTGTTTTGTTACTATCCTACTTTGTTTCTAATTGGCAGTAAATTAAATCAATTTCCCCAAGGCCAGTTTGTTTTGCCTATTATGGGAGATCCTGTCTCAACCCATGACCTTTTTCATCTTATTTTCTCCTCCTGGCCTGCTGAGGAGAGGGTGCAAGAGCAGTTTTGTGGACACCTGCCCGCCAGCCATGGTTAAACCACCACAGAAGGTTTATTCATCTACAACAACGCACTATTACCTTGACCTAAACATAGGAAAAAGGGGCTGTTTAGCCAGCTGAGGGTCAACATTTTCTATGGAATTCCAACTCAGTGTCTCCTCTCACTTTGCTTACCCAGCTCATGTAAGACTGGCTGCCCCAGTTCTTGCCAGCCTGGCCTACTTAAGCATTTAATAGCACCTTCACCAGCATTTGCATATCATCAAGTCTTCTTGATCTGGTTTTCACCCTGTACAAAACTGATTGCCTCTGAAAAACAACAATGCTGGATTCCTTGCTACTTGTTTAAAAAATCCTCTCATGCAGGGTATACTTGCAAAACTGCTTGAGCCAGGTCATATTTCTGAGGATTATTCTCACCATCACTTTTGTTAACCAAACGAAGCTAATTATTCACCAGTGTGTTTTAGTCCAAAGCAGCCAATTTAAAGTTTTGAAGCTGAAGTGTCTGTAAGCTACAGGTTGAGATCCCCTGCTAAGTAAACAGAAATACATGAATACATCATCTAGCCAGAACCTGTACAAAAAAAGGTCCCTTCTTTTCATTATAAACTGGGGGGAGAAGTTGTCTGCAGCTGTAATGATATTATAAAGGATGATGGGTAGCTCACTGAAGGTGGCAAGCTGGCTTCAGCTGAAGGAAGGAGAACTTCATGTCTCACCATAGTTTCCTACCCTAGAGCTGAAGACAGCTCAGAATCTAATGGGCAGGCGAGATGAATGCCAGCTTACGGTGAGTGGCAAAAGTAGTCTCAGTGCTTAACCACAGAAAAGGGAGGAGCTGTCTCGTACCACTTTGAAAGAAAGACACAAATTGCTCTTGCTCAGCTTCATGTTCATCATGTACCACCTGAAGTCAGTAAGCTCAAGGATCTTCCATCAGAGAGCACCGAGATGTCACAGAAGCCCAAAACCGGAGGCTGAAGCTAGCTAAACAGCTCAGACATGAGGCACTTAAACCACTCTCTCATAACTTTTTTCAAACTACTGTTGCCTATCAAAAAAAGGAACACCCCACAGAGAAAAAAAAAAGATCCCTGAATAAACCATGCATGGGCAGCTTTCTGTGACAGTTACTTGTGTTCGTTCCAGAGCCTCTGACCAGACCAACAGAATTACTCCTTTCTAGAAGAACTACTGCCAACTTCCAGGACTGATTCTTACACCTTTCTCAGACTGAAATTATTGTTACAAAATGTTTTAATGGCCAGTGATGCTCGACACACTGCTTGAAATGTGGGTAGCAGTGACCAGATCTCCCTGAACTTGCTTCTACTTCCTGCTCAAGTCTCAGCTTTATCCTTGGCGTATTCTCCAGCTGCATCTGCAGCTTTGACAGAACCATGAAGTGTCACAGCACAACAGAACCTCTTCTGCAGTCAACAGGGAAGCCAGACGAATTTCTAGGACTATTTTATCCTCTGAGACTGCAACAGATTTTCATGAAGACTGAGAAGTCACGTTCTGGCTTCATAACAGAAGTCACACTTAGGCAACTTCATGCTGCCTAACGACACAGCTTTGTGACAGCACTTGGGGTTACTGATCCTGTGTGGCTTTTTAACCATCCTTCACCAAGGCTGCACATCAAGTTCTAAGATGCATCATCCTGCAGGCTCCTTTCAGATTATCATCAAGAACCAGATTAGGTTTAGCCCTGAAGGAAGAAAGTACTGAGCAGCATTACCACGCAGGGAAACTCTTCAGCACCTACGTCCCGTATGCTGAAATTAGCCCTGTACAGACTTGTTAGATCTTGTCTATTTGATTAGTGTTTTTCCAGCAGGCTTGCAACCCAACCTAAGAGTGAACAGACATTAAAGACAGGTCTTGCTAACACAGAACAGCTCCACTCAGCACAGCAGCCTGTCACTTTCTGTATGATAGCTGAAATTCTCCTGTTCATTGTACCTATCCCAACACTTTCTTCAAACGCGTACTCCTACGTGACAGGCAATCTGAAGGTACGGTGACACACACTAATGCTGCATTAGATTGTGTAACCACAACCTGTACAAGCCTCCTTTGCAACCACATGCTTAAATTGGTAAAATACTTACTTCTGAATGTCTTTTACCTACAGATATGTAAGAGTACTACCTATGTTAACAGAGAACATAACAGATTCTCAAAGCCATCCAAAGTCAGGGAAGAACTCTAGCATTAAGGAAGAGTAAAGCAATTTAGAAAAACCTACTGCTTGCTTTTTGTATATCTCGCAGAATAAGACACACAATACTTTTTATGAGAAATAATAAACCACAAGAGCAGAAGACTAATCCACTTGTACTGAATGGGGAAGCAGATGGACATTGAAACTGTTAGCAAAATTTTACATCCTGTTTTTCTACCTGTGATCAACAGTAAATTTGCACTCACCTACCAGTTTTGCAGAGAATACTTAGCTTTGCTATCAGCGACTCTTCCATACCACATCTTGTTTCCAGAACCCTCCTCCCCAGGCAACCAGCCAGGGCTGCCATTTTAACAGTTCTCAGGTATTTTTTACATTCTTTGGCCATGCGTATCTTCCACATAGCTCTTAACTCTAGCTGTCTAACTCCATCCATCTAAGCATTTAGCATTTAGAATATTAAATGTTTCAGCATTCTAAAATACTAATCAGAATTGGTACTTCTAAGACTTCAGAAGTATTTCTACCCCAAGCCTAAATAAAACATCAGCGCAATGAATAAAACTCAAATATGCCTTTAATCATGATGAAGATCAAGCTTCACTGATTAAGTTTTGATTTTATTTACAAAGGCAAAAAATTACAACAAACTAGACTTCCCTCATAATTAAATTATTTAATAAAGGTTAAATCCTGAGTTAACAAAAGTTCCTGCTTCACTGAAGTTTCAGAAATTGCTACCAGGCATTTTTATATTTTTGGCTCCAAGCACGAATTCTTCGCACAGCACTTTTGCAAAGCTTTAAATCAAAGGCAAAACACAAAAATCAAAACAGAGGAAGACCGTAAGCATCAGTGCAGCTTAGTTAGATAGCTGTGCATCAGCTAGAGTACAGTACAAAACATCTGCTGAGATTCAAGACACAAGAGTTATGAACTAAAACTCTGCTTTTCAAATCATTAATAGCACTTTAAGAAAAAAATGCATAGTATAGGGATTGTAGTTTCAAGTCAGATACAATCGAGTGGTGATTAATGCATGTTAATGTAGAAAGACCCACTGCTTTTAATATACTGATAGCCCGTTCATTATGATTACAGCAATTAAACCTCTTACCGTAGTCCACGAGTCAGATGACAATATTTGCGAATGTACCTTGCAACAAAGGAAAGTGGTTCTTGCCACTACCATACCAACTACAGAACAATTTGAAGAAAAAATACCTGACTGGGGAGCTGCTGTCCATCACAGCTCACACAGATTGAAGTGTCATAAAATCTTCTTTCATATGCCCTGAAAACTTCCCAATACGAGCACGTTTTTACTCGAAATTGATGCATGCACAAAATCTGCTTTGCATACGATTTGGCAATACTCATGAGATGAACAAAATGCTTAACTGTACGATTTGTAGCACAGTATTGGTGTCATGGAATGTTCTATATACAGTTTAGAAAAAAGCACAAAGAAGTTTCTTTGGGTGCACGAGTTCTTTGAATTTCAGAAACTAACATTAACTAATACACTGCACTGAAAAACACCTGGGAGTATAAAAAACCCAAAGAGATCAGTGGCTTCTGAACTCAAAGCTTCTCAATTAAAACAGAAAGATATTCTAAATCACTCACAGTCATTTATAAAACCAATCCTGTGGAAATAAAACAATAGCAATCAAGAGATACTAGACATCTTTTAAAAGATTACTCTTCTTGGCATTTTTCCTTATGGAAAGCAAACCTTATTTCAAGAAACAGTTAAATGTATTAGCAAAGTGCAACACTGTCACATTACCAAAAATCTCTCCAGAGGAGATACCAAAAATTAGCCAGTTCTAATAAATTAGAAGATAACTTGAAATTTAGAGTAGATTAATCGTAAGATATCCACATAAAGGAGTGGGAACTTGGCACTCTTACATATAAGAGTGCAGGTCACATGGCGTGTATGCTGATACTGAAAGATCCCAATGGAAACAAAACCACAAGATGACAGTTAGGTCAAACTTACCCACTCAAGCTGTAACACTGAAGCGACAGACAAAAGGGTAGTAATTAAGTTTTTAAAAGAAATATATTATTTGGAAAAGATAATCTAGATAAATAATTACCACATTCCACCACAATATCGATTTCTCTGCACTGTCCATTTACCAAGGACTGGGAATGCAACCTCCACAAACATCATAGCTTTCAGTGACTTCATCCAGGGACAAAAGTAATGTTTAGGACGTTGCCCCCTCTGCCCCCCCACCATGTGAACAAGCGTCTTTTAGTTAAAGGTCTTACTTTAACAGGATGGATAGTATTGGCAGGCAATAGTCCCCACGTATGCGTGAAGTACAGTTATATTTTACATAACATCAAAATAATTTCATGAGGCTCTTTCATTACAATTGCCATCATATTAATCCAACGTTACATCCTCAAATACAGTTTTCATTTTAAGAAACCCACTAGTCAAACTGCCATTTCTGTGGAAGAACCAAGGTGAACTGTATTCACATTGACACGAAGTATCACTATATCCCCAAAGAGAGCAGCAGTCTTTAAATAGTCAAACTGCCAAAGAAACACCATTTGTTGGCGAAGTACTTCAAATTTCCTGTGAAAGTCTCCAGCATCTTGTTAGAAAGTGTTTGGTACAACAGCACTCTGTGTCAGAGAGGTCAGATTACCCTACTGGCGCTGCACTACTGTCAACGTTAAAAAACAAAAAGGTCGTAAGTGCAGGACCAACCAGAAGAAAACATCCAGTTTGGAAACCTCTCCAGTAAGGCACGGAGTTGAGGTGACTTTTGATCTTCCCCAAAAAAGTAATGTGCTGCTATGGCGAGGGAGACTATTCCATCAGAACGCTTTTCTGGGGCCTGAAAGTGAGAAAAGGGCAACACAGTCTTTATGATTGTTTATGGTTTTTAAATATAAGATCAATCCAGATATACTTTTCTACAGACTTAATATGTATGCTACAAACTTCATCCTGCAGCTCTTTGTTCTATATGCTAAAACACTTCCTATCTTCAAAGGTATCAGTCTGATTACACGATGAGTTCAACTCGAATTGCACTTGCAACTAGGTGTTTAGATCACAGTGCCTCTGACATATTACAATGCTTGTACATGCTCTAACTTCAACATTTGTATCTGTTCGTTTTGCTGAAAGACCAAGACATGGACTCCATCACCATATTTATACTGATCCTTCTATTGTGAATCCTTAGGATGAAAAGCCTTTTCTGCCTAGTTTTGCCACTATCAATCTTGCAAAGCTTGTTGCGCTGCAGCTTCCTGCCTGCCTTTATCAAGTAGTCTCAGAGGATTATTTGGTTAGTGTCTAGACTGCCTGATCCAGGAAGGCACAAGGGACTTTCTGAACTTTCAAAGGTTCTTGTAATATTTACTCAAAGAATAAAACACTGTTAAACCTACAACAAAAACATACATGTCTGGAAAAAGTTCTTTGTTGGCAAGTTAACGGGGCAGGGGCGAGGGGGATCAGAAATCCCACTGGAACAGCAATGCTGGAAGCCTTGCTTCCAACTGAAAACAATGCAAAAGAAAACTTAGAAAACAAAGCTTTTACAACTCTCTTCAGCTTCAAGACAGGTGAGTTTCCCACCAAGGACTCCCCTGTAGTTACCCAAAACTAAGCAAACAAAATACATGAAAAGGAAACTACTAGGAAAAAGAACTCTGAAATAACAGTAATAAAGATAAAACTTCAAGAATTAGGAGGTTAAGATCAGAGAAATCCAAATTTACGACCTAAGATCATCAAGACAATGAAAATATTCTCCCTTTGGCTGTTTGGCGACTTAGTGAACTAAGCATTAAAAATACATGTGAGCTGATACATACAGTTGAGGGACGAATTAAAAGAGGGAAGCTACAATTAGGATCCATCAAATAAAGCACAGCTTAAGAAAGTTGTTTTGACATTTTTCACATCAGAATGCAGAAATGGTGACAACAGGGCACACCAAGGGCTTGCTGGGTTTCCAGCAGCCGCACACCCACCGTCAGCTCCACCCAGAAGCGCCACGGCATAGCCTGCAGCCCGTGGGAGTAAAACACAAAGTAGTCTCCTCCTGAGCTCGCAACTGGTGTACCATCCCCGAGAGACCAGGTGGACAGAGCTGACCCCTCGTGTGGCCGAACATACAGAGACATGTGGCTTGGACCTGCAGAGACAGGGACATGCAGCTAGATGTACCAACAGGAGGAGGTAGAAAAAACACCTATTTTCCTACATAGTAGGATGTTATCTGTGTATTACTATTTGTGTCTTCCAAAACACAATACAACAGTCTACTCTAGCAACAAGCTTAAATTATTTCCAAGCGGTGAGATAAATGAGAACATGATGTAGGAGAGGGACAGACCTACAAAATGGACTAAGAAAGGACTTGCCATAAAAAGATCAAGGCTTACTCAACACAGACAAGGTTATTAGTCTCCCAAATAACCACTTCAACACAACACCCACAGCTTCTAGTGTGTTATGAAACTGAATTAATTCATGCTAATCTCACAAAGCTCACTACCTTGGGAATGGCACTAGAACCTGCAGTACTGGAGTCAAAAGCTGATTTACGATGGGCATAAAAATAAACAAATCACAAATCAGAAATTTCAGTCACTCACCAGATACTTCAAAGCTTAATCTCACGGAGCTTGAGGGCATCAACTCCTTGGACAGAACTTTAAAGTGAATGGGGCTTCTTGGAAAAATTTCTGGAGCAGGAAGATACCAGTTTTTCCTGTAACAAAAAAAAAAAAGTAGTTTTAACTTCTGCCCAATGCAACACTCACAGTTACTAAATATGAGAAGCCAAGAAGAAGTTTTTGTATAGTATAGCTGACTGTGCTGTTACTAAATGAAATATTCAAAAGCTACTGATTCTAGATGAAGTCAGGCAAAATTAGCAGCTTGTGGTCAGACAAATATTTAAAGGGCATATTAATAGCATAATAGTCACCAGTGTGTTCATTACCTTCATCTGCCTGAATCTACAAAACAACAAGTAAGAATATTTGCATCTTCAAAATCCTACACTTTTGCTCACAAGATTCTTGGGGTATGAGAAACAGTCACAGCACCTAGTTTCCTTCTGTGGAGACCAGCTACTCTCGACTTCCTCTGCTGTCAGCAGTGGCGAGGGGGGGAAGAAGGGAAGAGACATACATACTCCTGCTCTGAACTGCCCTTTGGAAGGCCCCCCCCCCTTCACCTTTTTCTCCACTGGCGCTGACACTGATTTTTTTCACACATCATCTTCTACAGCTCCTGCAGCAGACCCAGCAATCTCTTGCAGAGATTCTGGCAGAAGACACTGCACCCAGACAGAAGTTTAAGCGTCTTCTAAAGTGGAAGGATTACTTACTTTTAGACCAAGATTAGCCTTAACTTGTTCTTCCCTTACATAAGCGAGATTGCATAAATGACCAATGTGCTTTGGCAGTAAGTGCTCAAGTGAAGTAGTGTTCACACCAACCGGAACATGAAATGCACTGGCAGAATCCAAGGAAGGCCACAGAAGGGAGCATGCTCCTCGCATGGAGTTCTAATGGTGTCATTGATTTCAGGTACGTAGGGAGTTATGTGAGATATTCCATTATAATCAAATCCATTAATCCATATACCAGAGTCACTTTTAACCACATTTCCATCTACATCATGAAATCTTCTGTTTGTGTGCTACAAGAAGAAAAAAAAGACACACAGAAAGATGATGGAGCCTGTGCAGTTTGCAAGAGTCAGCAACAATTCTGAAATACCCTCCCTGCCAACACTTACGGTCTATACAGCGTTTGCACTATGCACTGAACACATATCGGAGTATTTATGAATAAATACAGAGAGAACTACTCAGATAAAAGAACCACACCATAAAAAACATCAACATTCAGAAGATGACTGTGCCTGTAAGTATTTGCTCATTGCCCATCATGTTCGCTTTTTAAATTATCATTACTCACTCAACTCTCCCACTTAAAACCCCCTGGTCTTCTGACACAGATCAACTGAACACAGAGACTGAACAAGGGGAACTTTACCAATTCTTTCAAATCCACGAATAATCAGCAGAGCTTTTCAAGAAATGGAAGGTTACTCTTTTTGGGGTGGGGGGGTGGCAAGGATGAGCTTTGAAAAAACCAACCACTCCTGCAACCAACAGAGGCAATACGATCTAAAACGCTTTTCTTACCTGGAGAAAGACTCGCTTAGGCTTTGGATTAGCGACATCAGAACTGTAAGGAAAGAAGATTCCACTACAAACGAGAATCAGAGTGACTACAAACATGGTAGTTAAAGTTATTAGCGTCGTTTTTGTACTTTCGACAAGGTAAATGAAGTTAATCTAGAAAACAAACAGACAACCCAGTTATACACTGCAAGACTTAAGACACCATTCGTTTAACTCTAAAATCCAACTATGGAACTGAAGTACATTAAAAAGGTATCATTTTAAAAGTACTATGCGACACGAGACACTTCTTTGTAATGTCAGTATTTAAAACCAAGAGGAATAAAGCGAGTACTTACTGGAGCTTTCAAACATTTCCTTTTTTTTTTTTTAAACATCTGCCAGAAAATCCCTTGAACCTTTGTAGCAAGAACAGCAAAAAAAAAGAAAACAAAAAACAAAAACCAAAACCCTGGGAATTTTTTTTGTGTAGTATATGCATTGTTCAGCCACATACTATACTCCACCTAAAATGAATGTCTATTCAAATGCCTCCAGCATTACATTGCATACTTTACATAAATCTTTACTGCATCATCATAGAGCAGATACATTTTTGTAATCCCTGCTTCAATGACTTTTCTTTGACTAACACAAAACATAGAATCTTTGACACGTTTCCTAGAACTTTCCTGTAACATTTAAGATATTATCAAATTACCATTAACTTAAAGTATTAATTTAGAAAAACATTGATTCTAAACTCTAGAGAAAGTTTGAAACTTTTAAACAAGATTTTCAAATTCTACTTACAAAATAGGATGACAGAATCATGGTGATGACCACAATAAATCCTGCCAAAACCACATCTGGTGGAATTTCTGAACCACTTCGTCCCATGATAGGTGTAAACATTTCAAATACAGTCCAACTAAGATATATCATATACAGATAGGGAACAAACATTCCCAGCATGTACATCATGACAAACTTCACTGTGGCACCTATAGGGGACAGGAAAAAAAACAAAAGAAAAAAAACGTAAAAGCTTAAAAGGACATAAACATGCAGCTGTACTAACACACCCATATACTGCTGCAAGGCCAAATACACAATACTGGTCCTCATCCTTGACATCGATATGGAAAGGGAATCTCATTTTGCATAGCCAGTAACTCTTTCAAAACCACCACAAAACTATTCCTGTATTACAAAAAAAAAATTTAAACAGGTGTTCTGTCCCAAACACTGTTTAATAACTCCCTTTACTGTCCATCAAAGTATCTGATCACTTATTCATAACCTCACATAGTGTTGTTCTTTTAGCCTAAGATACTGGATGTTTTCCAGTGTATTTTTTTGAAGAGCTTCTCTATACTTTCAAACTGTGTTTAGTTCAAGAACACCACTTCTTGTTACAAAAATGCCACATGGTTACTTTAACTATTCAAATTCAAAGTTTGGCATTTCTTTTAAGTAATAGATCTTGGAGGAAAAGAATATACAATAGTAGGGGCAGATGTTTCGAAATACAACCTCCCCCCCTCAAAACTCATACCTTTCTGGCTGAATTCTTTATGGATCATCAGCTTAGCAAGTAAAGGAAATGCTACCCATAATGTACAAACGAATGCTGAACAAAGGCCCATGTGAGTAATCACAGCCAATGCTATACACCAAACCATCAATGAGGCATCAAAAAAAACATCTCCCAGGTACTGCTCATTCATATTCTGTAACAAAAAAAACAAATACACTCATTACAGAGCATATTCCAAATCTCACAAGAACACACAGAAAAATCCTTATTTCTTGTATGTAATTGTTTTCCTTGGACAAAACAATTTTGACAAGCATCATCTCACCATTCCCTTACCATTCAGAGTTATCCGTGACACTGTACTTTTAAACAATTTTTCAAATCTGCTCTGACATAGCTTGAAAAAGAGATTACATCGGCTGCGGCAGAGGGAGGAAGGGAACATACTAATGACAATACCAAAAAGATGGAAAGCTAACGTTTCAGGTACACAGGCAAATAGTGCCTTTTTATAAAAAACACTGGTATCTGTGAAGCATATAAAAACGTTATGTAGTACTTCTGTGTGAAAAAATTGTATCTCCTGAAATTCTAAACCTGTTTTTAACAGCAGCTGTTAATACACTTCTTATACAACCACAGTTATTGGTGCATAAATACTATACTGGTGCCTTTGTATGTCATGCCACAGCTGCCACTTCAGAAGTATGCTTTTTTAAATATATTATTTGTTTTGAAGAAAAGCCATGCACGGGTCAGATAATACCAGATACATTTTCAAACAAGAAGGAAATTTAACCATCAAGAACATGGTTTGTTTTTGTGTTTTGTTTTTTTTTAAGGTACATGGGCAATGCTGCAGTGTTTGTAGTGCAAGATTCTTAATTGTGAACGCTGCTAGTAGCAAGAAGGACTGCTTGCACGAACAATGGCTACCAAAAGGCACCTAGTTCAGTTTCGAGCTGAGGAGAAAAAAAAAAAAAAAAAAGATGAGGAGGAAGAAACCTATGAGTTGCCAAAACTATTTCAAAACAAAAAGCTTATTCATTCACAGCTTCTTGAGTCACTAATAGAAAATACCTAGGCATTGCCTGCGATAGCCAAATTTTATGCAACTCTAAGTACAATGCACGTTACAGAGGCAGCATAAACTGTATGGTGTACTGCAAGCTACAGCATGCAACAAAATTAAGAGACTCATGATATCAGGTGGGTTGATCTGATCAGAAGATCAGCAGGCCAGAAGCAGATCCAGAGCCTGGAACGGCTGAACAGTTAGCAAAAGTATGCTCTCTTGTCAGCTCTTAGAAAAGACCAGAAAATGGTAACATCGCATCTATTTTATAAACGGCTCATCTTTTCCACAAAAGGACACCACCACATACATATATTCTGTTAACATACGCAGAGCAGTTAACATTCCCCTTCCCCGGACAATTAAAAAAACCCCTTCCAGTCAAAGACATGATGGATCCACACAGAACTTTCCATACAATCAGGCTTCAGCGAGTTCTTAAAACTTCTTCAGATACTTGGATGAAGCTGGATTTGGCTGACAGCTTAGGTTTCCTAAATTTCCTTGCCCAAAGTTGTACAAATGGTGGCGAAGATAAGCGACAGCAAGCTGAACGACTCAATATTGCTGCACCTAAAACCTAAACCCAACAGGCTCAAGCAGTCAACTTCTGCCCTGGAAGAGCATCACCTGTCAGACACCTCAAGACACCACCTCCAGGCCCTACTTGTTTTTAATACAAAGCCATTGAACTACCATCTATACATACAGGATTGTTATGAGCTATAATTATAACATTATTATGCAAGCTAAATCGTGTTGGTTAGTCCATAAAAAAGAATTCTAAGCAAAAAAGCTAGATAAGACAGTAGTCACGACAAACAACAGCAATGGAAAGGTAACACACAACAAATCCTCACCAAGCCTTGCAGGGGCCTGAATGACCTTTAGCTATTGCAGAAAAGAACATGGACTATAGAGAGCTCTGTTCCATCTCCAGCTGCAGTCAAAACAACTAACAATTAGAATAATCACAGAGGGAAGGCCTCGAATTTTTACAACAACTTCATTTAGAAAGCTCTGTACAGCACTACATTAGAAGAGCGCATGACAGAACTAGAAATTCTGACGGATGTAAGAAAAAAGTTCTCCTATGAACCATCTGAAAAAAGAAAATTGTCTTATTTGCTTAGAAGGTTATGAATACAAATGACATCACCAAAACAACACACATGATAAAAGGACAGAACAAAACAGGGAGAACTGGAATTCCAAGTTTCACAACAAAATGCAAACAACAAATTAGATTAAATAAAGAATAAAAATATTGAAAGACACATAAGGAGGTACCGTACGAAAACAAATTATCAGATTTAGGAAACCTGTCATACAAGTACATTCAGAGACAAGAATCTGGTAAGATTCAAAGAACAATCGAGTATATATGTGCATTCAGTAATTACCAAAAACATTGAAAGGTGTAAAACCCAAAATTCTCCAGCCATTGCTCTGCTCTCTTATTACTGAAGTGATGGCAGGAAGAGAAGGTGCACAACGCGAAAGAAACAGCACCTTATACTGTATTCTACTAGGCTTTTGCCTTTTTTTCTGAAGCAGTTCCTAAAGGTCATTAGCAAGCAGAAAGTCTTAAATCACAAATTTCTTAACTCTGATTTAATAGAGCAATCCCTATGCTTAGATGAAGCAGTTTTTACAGCAACATTTTAAATACTTCTGTCCAACACAGAAAACCTTTTGCATCTTTTCAATCAACTCAAACACTACATTACCCTTCAACATTAGCAACAAAGTCAAGCTCACCTTGTAGAAGAACTTCTTGGCTAGCGTATGCACCAGAATGAGCTTAGCTGCAGCTGCAGTGCCATAGAGAAACACAGAAACATGGAAATGGGTGTACCAAGAGAGAGACCGTCCAATGATAGAGATGAACACTGCCACGAGAAGGACTGTGACCAGCGTGCAGACCCAACTTGTCAGTGTTAAGCTGAATGCAGTAAAGAATTTCTTCAAGTTAGGAACAGCTATGAGGAAGAAAAAAAAGAAGTTTCATTCAACAGTCATGTATTCTGCTGCAGACTATCACAGAATCACAGAATGGTAGGGGTTGGAAGGGACCTCTGTGGGTCATCTAGTCCAACCCTCCTGCCAAAGCAGGGTCACCTGCAGTAGGCTGTAGAGGACCTTGTCCAGGCGGGTCT
>Ga0065711_1007837_pt1 | contig 23105 bp, 11 predicted proteins | sample Hoacrofraction12_FD_59098 | JGI IMG/M metagenome (GOLD analysis project Ga0065711, IMG submission 59098) | Hoatzin crop microbial communities from Cojedes, Venezuela - Epithelial fraction 12 v2 (version 2) | ecosystem: Host-associated > Birds > Digestive system > Esophagus > Crop | place...
TATTCAAGACCCTCCTGGACAAGGTCCTGTGCAGCCTGCTGTAGGTGACCCTGCTTTGGCAGGGGGGTTGGACTAGATGACCCACAGAGGTCCCTTCCAACCCCTACCATTCTGTGATTCTGAGTTGTGATATAGCGATTCTCCCTACCATGCAAGATAGATAGTTTTCTACAGTGAAGCGAATTGCAAATCTGGTAGTATTTTTCTAAATGGGCAATTGGCTTGGTGGTATGAGGCACAGGTTCCCAACAAGCACCACAACCAGTAGCTTACCTGGGAGGAGGGCAGGGAGCACAGGCTGAGCCAGTGATTGTATCTGTGCATCTGCAGAGAAAACCCATTATAGAGGATGTATCCCTGCTCTTACCTGAAACAGCAGGTTCTTCTATGATTTGGGATTTATGACTTGATGTGGCACGGGAGAGAGCACTAGAGTGGGTGGCAGGCTAGCTGCTACACAGGGGCTGTTGCCTGCACAGAGGAGTAATTCCTTATCAATAGATGGACAAGCTAAGTGCTTGCAAAGTATAGGGGTCTCCTGGCTTTGTCCAGAGTAGTGCCTTCAGTCCTTGCAGGTGTCTAGAAAGACATAAGCACCTCTTTGAGAGTTAGAGGGAGAGCAGCTGGGTTTCCCCAGAGTTAAAACCCTGCTGTATTTAAAATTATGTTCCTATCCTTTACAGAGATGCTGAGAGTCAGCTGTGCCACTAATGCTGTTTTGCAATGAGTTTTATGTGTTTTGGGAATTGTTTGTGTCTTCAGTATCGCACTTGTGCAATGTTACTCAATTATTGCCTACATTGCTGTAGTGTTTTGAGTGTTGTGTATGCAGATTTTATGTCAATTGGAAAAACTTACTGATAATGCTTTTACAGTTGAAAAGTTTTAAATTCAAGTTGATTTTTAAAACAAATCTGTTAATATTGGATTGGAGAGAAAGAAAATTAAGAGGTTGTTGTTGGTAATAAACGGTTATTGTGGTGGGGTTTTTTTAATTAATTCACCGCCTAATGAGAATATAGCCTGTTCTTTGCCATGTAACTGTAAAGTCCTCAGCTTTCAGTTAATAACATCCAGGATTGTATGGTGTTTTTCAGTGTGGTGCAGGCAGCTGTGGGGATTGAGACAGGGAGCTAGTTAAGCTGGCAGTGGTGGGACTGCAGTATTGGCATAGACTGCGATCAGTGGTAGGCAGGACTTAGTTGTAGCTGGTCATTACAAAGAGCTGCCGTTTCAATGATCATGGCTAACACCCTGTAACAAGGGCTCTTTAATAATGTAATTCGTATGCTGGTTCTGTGATTACCCCACATCCTTTTCTACCACTGAGGCCTGTGCCTGAGCAGATAGAGAACTTCTTATTAATAGATAAGGAATACCGCTTGCTTGTACTTAGAATCCTCTTATCTGGGTTGTAGAGGGTCTGAGTAAGATTATTTCGCCTTTTCTCACCCTCCCACCATTTTTATCTTCAATAAGTCGCCTGTGGATGGGGCTGCACAAGAGAAGTCACTTATCAGAGGCCAGGCAGCCTCCTTATTTTAGCAAAGCAGCCAGACAAGAAGGAAATCTGCCCAGATGCAGGGGCTGAGAGATTATTGTGCAACCAAAGACTGGCTGCTTCACAGAACCATGCACTTGAAGACAGCTGATTTCGTCTGTCATTAGTGAAGTTTTAAATGAACTGGTTTTTCATCTTCTTTTTCTAGTAGGGGTTTGGCTGCTACAGCTCAGATTTCCAATACTGCCCTGGAAGAAGGAAATCTCAATTACAGCAGCAGTCAGCGTTGTTGCTTAAATGAGCTGAACCAGTCTTGCATGAACTACAGTTGTAACGTTGGCCTGCGCTTTGCTCATCTTTCTGTTTTGGGAAGCTGTTCCAAAAAATTCCTTTATTCTGTCCAGAAATACATACTTATGGGTGTTGCTTCACAGTGTTGAGGTGTAACATTAGGAAATGTACAGCTGCAGTCAGTGACAGTTCTCCAGGGCATGGTTATCCTGATTGGCTCGCTTAGGGATGGAAAATTCCACTTACTATCTTGGCTAGTGTCACAAGCTGGAAACTTTGACTTTTTTTGTTCAAATACAAAAAACATTTAGCTCTTATTATATTGTGGGTTTTTTTAAAGTCTGTGATAAAACTGAATATGAGTCAGTTCTGTCCCTTGCTCCAGATCTTTAGGCAGACAGTTTCTGTACTATTGCTTGCACCAGAACTTGGGTAAGTTTCAAGAGAGTGGAAATCAACCAGTTTTTATCAATTTCATAGATAGTTCTCAGGGTCTTTCTCTTTCCAGAGCCGGGAGGAGGGATGTTAAAGCAGTACAAAGGTTCATCAGTGCTCCAGCAAGTGCAGTGGAGAAGCTCTCCTCTCAGTGCTGTGTTACAGCATGCAGGGGAAAAAAAAAAAAAAAGCTGTTTCTGGCTTCTAGAGAGTTAAGTTGGCAGAGAAGCATGGAAAGCAAAAACCACTTTCAGGTATTGCCAATTACCAGCTGGAGACTGGTAAACCAGAGCTGCTGCCTCCAGTCTTTGTACAGGTGTAGTACTATCCTGAATCCTGTCCCCTGACCTTTTTCGCCTGAATAGTGCCATTTTTTAGTTAGCTGATTGCAGTGCATGTCCTGATGCAAGGGAGTGAGGAAGACAGCTAGAAAACAATAAAAAAGGGAATTATGCTGCGTTCACATGTATACAGAGAAGTTTGGAATAAAGAGTAGAAATAAAAGGAAAGGAAACACTGGAGACAAAAAGTCATAGTACAACTTCTTACAGGAACGTGTAGCAGAGGGGAGTACAGTCAACAAAGAAAGGAAAATATTCTGAGAAAGAGCAAGAATGTGGTTGTACATTGCAAGGCAAAATAATTCAGTGAAAAGATAATGCAGTGCTGGGTGGATCGTACATGACAATGTGTGTGTCACAGTATTATGGTAAATCTTTGAGATAAGAGTTAGAGTTTTTCTCTAGAACTGGGAACCTTGAGGCAATTTTGCTTCTTATCAACCTTACCTTTCTTCCCTGCAGTTTAGCTGGCATTTCACATCTTTATTCTGTATAGAAAAAGAAAATTATTATCCATAGTTAAAAGTTACACAGTAAGATGGCAGTTTCAGCCTGTCAGTTCAGGATATGATCTTGGGATTTGCAAAAAACAACCTTCATTTCCTTTCTGCAATGAAGATTTTTACTATTATTCTTTGTACTACTGCAGCCGCTAGAAGTCCCATGTAAGGAGTAGGCTACCCCAGCCAGCAGCCAAACCCTGACCCTTTCCTGCAGGATGGAGTGAAAATAGAAGTAAGGCAAGAAGACCCATGGATCGAGATAGTGGCAGTTTTGTAAGGAAAACCAAAGCTGCACATGCAAGCAAAGTGAAGGAGGAATTCATTCACTACTCCCCATCAGCAGGCAGATGTTTAGCAGCTTCCTGTAAAGCAGGACCTCAGCATTTGTAATGGTTGCTTGGGAAGACAGATGCCATAACCGTGAACATTTCCCCTTATACCTCCTTTTCTTGAGCTTTTATTGCTTGACACAACGTCATATGATCTGGAATATCCTTTTGGTCAGCTGAAGCCAGCTGTCGTGACTGTGTTGCTTCCCAACATCTTGCCTACTTGGCGTGAGGGGAGAGAGAAGAGAGAAAGAAAGCCCTGCTGCTGTGCGAGCACTGTTGAGCAGCAGCCGAAAGATTGATGTGTTATCAGCACAGTTTTAACCACAAATGCAAAGCACAGCACCATACGAGCTGCTGTGAAGGTAGTTAGGTCTATCCCAGCTACACCCAGTACATCACCACTGTATGGGGTGTTTTACAGGCACAGTGGGAAAGGATAACCCTTACTCTGCAGTCATTAATAGAATTGTGAAAGAACAGCTGGATATGGGCAAGTGATAATGTGCGGTACGGAGGAGTCAGGAATTGTCAAGAAGACGAATAGTAACCTTAGCATTAAAGACTACACTTCCAGTTAGAAAACAGGAGTTTATTTGCAATGTCTTGTGCATGGTGGTTTTTTTGCAACACATGATATCAAAGTCTACTGTAAGTAAATAAGTGACAGTCAGGAAATAAATACTAATTCCCATTTTTCAGTGAGCTAGGACTCTCATTTTTATTTATCTTATATGGTGTAATGGCCACAAATCAACCAAAAAGCAACCCCCAAAAGACCAACTTTTTCCTACTGTTATACTTTTTTCTGTGGCTTCCTCCTTGGGTGTTTGTTTTAGGGTCATTCCCACACATATTTCCACTCATGCTTGTCTGTTACATCTGTGATCTATTGACTGTTGCTTGGGGGAAGGAGGGTGTTTCAGTGGGCATCTGTTGTCATTCACTCTATAAAGGAAAACAGTCATCTTGACCTACAGGTTTATTAACAGTGCTCAACATTTTTGCCTTATTTTACACATCTAAAGTGTTTTGAGGGTGAAAGACTTTAGCATGATGCATGTGAGGTCTTTATTAGCTCTCGTTTGGCAAATGGGGGAGCTGAAGCAGCAAAACACATGATTTACTGAAGTTCAGACAGTAAGAAGGTTACAAAACTAGGGTCAGAATTCAAGAGCCAGTGACATTCAATTCCTCCCTTGTTGTGTTAGTGTTTGTCTGTGGAAGTGTATCTCTAATTCTCAGTTCATTAGGCTTTCCTTTAGAACAGGTTGTTGTCAATATTGGAGATCATGCTGGATTTATGTTTGTGCGGGTGGCTGTCTAAGAAAAGTTTTGTTCTCTCCAAATGTTACAAAAGAATTAAGTATTGGTAATAAAGCCAGAGATTTATTTATTACATCTAATAAAGCGGGACAGTAGAAAAACTTGCACAGATTGATTCTTGGGTTACAAAATTGTTCTGTGGTCAGACAAACTACAGTCTTCTACTGCATGATCAGCAAATACTTAGTGGTGCCAGCTGGCATATGGGTACATGGAAGGCAAAATAAGTCCTTACTTATGTTATGGTTCCTTCATTACCCTCAGAGCACTACCGAGGAAAATGTATGTGTAATCTCTTCTGCCTGCCCATTTACTGGAGCAGGTGATTCTCTAGTAAGCTACTTCGAACTTGCTGACTTGGTCCAGGTTCTTCCATCTTTGCTGGTCCACGATTGTGTTAGTGAAGGGAAGTCCAGCCTATTAGTTCTGAGATGCAGGCAGCTCTTGGGCAGTTTCACGGTGGCCCGCATGACAGATGAAAGGGCTGGAAACTGCAGGAGGGTCTAGCCACCAGCGAGGCTGAGGATTGTGCTGCTGGCTTGCTCTTTGTCCCAGCATCGTGCCCAGTCCACTTCTGTAAAGCTAGGATATTTGGAGCTGAGCTTTCTCTGTTAAAAATTTGCATCTGCAGAACTACAGCCAGCCAAGAGTAAGTGCAGGGAGTTAGGTGGAATTCCAGCCATGTAAAATGAGGAGGACGACAGCATCTGGGCCTAATGCCACGGGGCTTTTCTCCAGTGTGCATTTGCCTTAGGAGTAATTAGAAGTTGGATCTTCCTCCTGTATTTAATCTCTTCAAAATACAAAGGCATTATTCCTCTCCTTTCCTTAAGACATTATTGAGTTTTCCGGCAGTGGAAGATTGACTTCCTTGAAAACTTGGTACACATTTTCCTTGTTTTTTACTGAGTTTAATCGATGACCAGTGGACTTTAAATGCTCATTCTTTGACAGGGACAAGAAGAAACAGGGAGGAAAACAGCTGATTTTTAAAAAGGAACAGTGTTTCCAGGGAACACTTCAAGTAGCATTTTATAGCACAGGGAAAGAGATTTTATCACTCTTGTCCAGTCCTTCCCTATCCTCTCTAGCTTGAGAGACACAGAAGGAAAGTGTGCCATTCTGAACAGATAGATGTCATCTCTGTGGGCAGGAAGGAAGATCCGGGGGGCTAAAGGCTGGTCAACCTCACCTCAGTCCCTCAGAAGATAATGAAGAAAATCCTCTTGGAAAGCATTTCTAAACACGTGAAGGACAAGAATGTGATCAGAAGTAGTCAGCATGGATTTACAAAGGGGAAATCATGCTTGACCAGCCTTACTGTCATCTATAATGAGATGACTAGTTTGGTGGACAAGGGGAGAGCAGTGGATGTTGTTTACCTTGATCTGAGTAACATTATGGTCTTCTGTAACATCCTTATATATAAGGTATGACTTGGATAAGTGGGCAGTGAGGTGGATTAAAAAGTGTCTGAATGGCCAGGCCCAGAGGGTTGTGATCAGTGGTGCAAGGTCCCTGGAGGCCAGTACTGTTCAACATCTTCATTAATGACCTGGACGGTGGGGCAGAGTACACCCTCAGCAAGTTTGTAGATGATAAAAAAACTCAGTGGAGTGGCTGATGAGCCAGAAGGTTGTGCTGCCACAGAGAGGGACCTTGACAGGCTGGACAGAGAGGAATCTCATGAAGTTCAACACAGGGAAATGCAAAGTCCTGCATCTTGGGATAAGCCCCTGCACCAGTACAGGCTGGGGGCCAACTGGCCAGAAAGCTGTTCTGCAGAGAAGACCCTGGTCCTGGTGGACAAGCAGCTGTCCATGAGCTGGCAGTGCATTGTTGTGGTAAAGAAGGCCAGCAGCATCCTGGGCTGCTTTAGGAAGAGAGTTGCCCATGGGTGGAGGGAGGTGATCCCTGCTTGTTGCAGGTGAGGCCATACGTGTGGTGCTGTGTGCAGTTCTGGGCTCTCCAGTGCAAGAGAGACTTGGATTTACTGGAGTGAGTCCAGCAGAGGTCCACAAAGATGATGAAGGTTCTGGAGCGTCCTTCACATGAGGAGAGGCTGAGAGAGCTGGGACTGTTCAGCCTGGAGAAGAGGAGGCTCGGGGGGATCTTATCAATGTATCTAAGTACCTGATGGGAGGGAGTGAAGAACAGGGAGCTGGAGTCTGCTCAGTAGTGCCCAGTGACAGGACAAGAGGCAGCGGGCACGTGAAAGTCAATCTGAACATCAGAAAATGCTTTTTTCACCATGAGGAAGGTCAAATACTGGCACAGGTTGCCCAGAGAGGTTGTGGAGTCTCCATCCTTGGAGATGTTCAAAACCTAGCTGGACTCGGTCCTGGGCAACCAGCGGTAGGTGCCCCTGCATGAGTAGAGGGGTTGGGCAAGATGACCTCCAGAGGCCCCTTCCAACCTCAACCATTATCTGATTCGGTGATCCTTGCTTTGAGCATGAGACTCATAACTGGATCACACCTTGCATTTCTTGCATAGCTGGGACGCACATTGTGCTGCTGCAGCCCTCTCTCACCCCGCAGCCCTGCCTGGGCGTGGCTGGTCAGCCTGGCCCATGCCTGGCACACGGAGCGAGCAGTGTCATAACACAGGGTAGAAAGGGTCTTCATCCTTCCCCTCATCACTTAAGGCAGCAGCAGCAGCATAATACCTGGCCCTTCTTCACTGTGAAGATCAGATCTCCCAGCCCATGTCCCATCTCCCATTAACATCCTAGAAAGATCTGTGCTTCTTCACCCTTTTTGAGGGGCTGTGGGTTGGCTTTTGAAGGAAGACCATATCAGGAAAGAGCAAATTATGTTTCATTTTGGTAGAGCTGTGCTCACTTCAAATCAGGATGAAGTTTAGACTTGGGAGTTTATGTCAGTGCTATTCAAGAGCCAGCATTTTCCACAGGCACATTGCGGAGCATGTGGTTGCCTCGTCTCTGGCTCAAAATAGAGAAGAGAATGCAGACTCTTGCCATCTTTCTTTTATGATGTCTCTTCTGTCTGGTAAGGTGTTGAGTGCCTCCTGGCAATTGCTGACTGCCCTTAGTTCATGTTGGCTTCACTGCAAGATAGTTCCTGATACCAGTGTTCCTAAACATGCTTCATGACTCACTTCAAGTATCTGGTCCGATGGAAAGTCAAGAATTGGGTTAGTTTAAGCCGATGAACTTCTGTGAAACAGAGTAAATATGGAACTTTATTAAATCCAAAAATCCCTCCTTGGAGTTTACTGATGCATATGTTCTTTGTTTTGCTTTTCGCAAACCAGAAAGCGCTTAAATAGTAGTGTTCTGCAGTGTGTCCTTCACTGCTTTTGTAATGCAGGTCTGAAGCCTGGATATCATTTGTGGAGCACGTTGAAATCTTCTGAGACTGACCATCATTTGACCTGTACTTCTGGTCTGACTTGCTTGCTGGCTATGGGTTACATGTCTGCTGCTCTCACAATCTGTGAAATACTGTACTGAAATGGAAATGGCAGTGCCCTATTTTTTTTGTACCTCTAGTTTTTATTTTTAAGGTATATTAACCTACTTCCCAGTGCACAATGCATAAAGAACAGTCATAATGGGATCATTTTAGTGCTTTGCCATTCATTTCTCTCACTGTGCCACGAACTGACTTCTAAGATATATTTGAACTGTATCCCAGACAGTTATATATTAATCATTTCATCACTCAATTTCAATTCTCTGGAAACAGGAATTCCAGGGGGAAAAAAATACAGTTATCACCCGTTATATCATGATAAAGCAATATCTGGTGAAGAAACATAGGTATTTGTCACTTTTAAAGGACAGATAATATTATGTGGCTCTATTTCCTACATTTGTTAGCATTCTTCTGCAATAGGTGAGTTTTAAACTCTGACTGTACCTGCTAGCCATGCAGGCAATATAGTGTGGCAAACATGGTATAGCTTATATAAAGTTGTTGATATGGTCTCCTTTGCACCTCAGCTGCCCTGTGAAATAGCTTTATGTGCCTCCAATCAGAGACCCTTCTTTAGAAATGGCATGAAAATCTCATGTTGTGAAATTTATGCTAAGAAAGGAAATCTTTGAAAGAAAGACCTCTTGCCACGCAATGATTTCTTCATACCTGTGTGCTGAGGCACATCTAAAATCAAAGAAAGGAGAATCTTTACTAATGGTTTTTGGAATTATTTTAATTGTGAAGTACACTTGAAATGGAAAGCATATTTGTTCAAATCCACGTTTCTACCCTGTTCTTAGGAGCTGAGCAGACTCTTCACTGACTGGTTGGTACCTTGTGTCTTCTTGTTTCTGAGGAGTATAACACCTCAGATGAATTTTCTGACTTTGTCCTTGGAGGGCTCACATTCTTCTTTATGAATCTCATTTTTTTAATACTTTTTAACTGAAAAAATGAAGTTCAATGAACTGGGTCTAGTTTAAGCCAAGTTTTTTTTAAAAGTGTTTCTTATTATTTGGGTGGTGGTCCTACTTCAAGGATCCAGTCCTTCTTATCTTTTGTAGACAGTAAAGAAGTTGCTAAAGTTAAGGATTCAAGTATGAAATGAACCAACAAGCAGATTTAATATTTCTGTGAATTAGCACTTCCTTCTTGATTTGTACAGTGTAATTGAAACTGAGAACTGATTATTGTGAAGACACCTGAACAAGGGAGGCCCCTTTTAGCCTTTGCTGGTTAGAGGAGTGTTTGTCCTCATTCCACCTTTGTCCAAGAGCAAGATTCAAGCTTGCTGTGACTTCTTGTTGAGTCTTCCTATAGAAATGTCATTAAATTTAGTATTCATTTTCTTGTGAAAATAATAGCTGTCTCTTGCATCACTTCAGGTGTCCCCCTACATTATAGGGTAAGTGACCTGCTGATCTCCTGATTGTGCAAGTTACCTAACAGCTAAGTCAGATGACTCGTTGTTTAACTGATGTTAAGATTCAAGGAACCGAGATGGATGGTCTGTGGCAGCCTGAGCCAACGTGGTTACTGGCTGCTGCCATCCTGCCTGCTCAGTCCTTCCTATCCTTCACCTTGGAGTCCTAGCTTCTCCCTCACATTCCCTTGCTTACCTGACCCTGCCTTGTGTGTTGGCAGACTCACAGTAAAGCTGTTTGCTTTTTTTACTAGTTCCCTTTTCTGCTGAGTTAGTACACTGAGGTGGCTCAGCACAGATGAGTGAAGGAGCTAGTACGTGACAAGGATGACAGAGTGAAGTCGGGGTGGGAAGGAGAAGATAACAAAGGCTATGGCTTCTCATGAAACCACAGCTTAGTGTAGACCTGGTGTACGTAGACATAGATTGGACAGAACTTCATTGAAATTATCTCAGAATTGAAGAACTAGGACAGAAGTCTTTAAATGCTGAATTGTGGAAAGCATTGCTTTGTTGTCTTCTAAGAAATGTAGCGTCTCAGAAAGCTCTGCCATGCACAAGGTGCAAGACTTTGTGCATTTAGGGTGCCCCGGTGGCTAGGCTGCGAGACCCAGAGAACAGGCATGGTACAGACAGAAGTACTAAACATGCAGGATGGTGCTATGACACCCAAACCAGAGCGCAGGAACATATTTGGGGGGACACATACTGAGCAATACCACATTTTCAAAAGCACGCGTAACCTCTGTTCTTGAGAAGCATTGAACATTATCTAGCCCTGCACCTCAAAGCTCTGTCTTCCCCACTCTATATCTGTTTCAAAGGTGGGAGGAGATGTAGGCTTACTCTAGCACAGAAGCGTGCTACTGGCTTGGAGTGAGCATCACTTACGATGCTGTTGTCAACTGCTTGGACTACCACAGTAAATATAATAGAGTTGGACCAGATCTAACAGCAGCTTAGCCACTTGTGTGGGAAAGGATCCCAGAGCATGGACTTTTCTCTTTGGAGCCACTTCTTTGAGGTGATTCACTGTTGCGACATTGATGTGGTGGTTTGGATGGCATTTAGGCAAGGTGCCAGTTCTTGCAAACTTTTTGTGAAGTTGTGTGTGAATAGAGCTTTTGGTTGCCGTTGAGAATGCATATGTGTAACCTGTCCGCTTAGATCTGAGCAGGTGAAACTCAGTTAAAATTACAGCAGGGAGAATCTAAGCTATGTTGTTTGGGTGTTGGGGTTTTCTTGCCTTTTAATCTAAAGGAAATTATTCTGATAATAGATGCAGTTGCTTGGGAGTTTGGAAGATGAGTGTGCAGGGAGGGATGGTGCAGTCTTGAAATGCTGGCTTCCTCAGATGTTTTTTTTAACATCTTGGAGAAACACCTGAAATGTGAATCACTACTGCTCCTGGCTGACTTTGGATGAACTAAAAATTACAGTGGCTGAAAGCATGCATTGACAAAGTCTATAATAAGAGAATATTTGGATATATGCTTGGTAGATTTACTTTTATCACCAGGCTAGCCAGGCTGGTACAAGCAGCAAGATCAGTAAAATAAACAGGTAGCTTTAGATTAAAAAAATAAAATAGCTTTTGTCCTTTGCAAGCCTACAACTGAAAGAAGTTGTACAATAATGCTTTATACTTTCAAGTGACAATGTTAACATATTAAGACTTTGTAAGTATTGTATTGGGGTGGAGTGCATCAATCAATTCCTCCAAATCCTTATATTATTTGCTATGATACTACCTTATGGTCTGCTAATGCTCCTGCTCTGTAGATGGCAGAAAAGGAAGAGTAAAACCGTTAGCTCAGTTGCAGTCAGGTCCTCTGATTTTGCATGTGAGAAATCTCACTAAATGGAAATAAAGGCGCATGTGTTCATGGGCACTTTTGTTTTTACAGCTTTCAGTGATTTCCTTCTGAAAGTCCGTGGGGTTTAGCTGCTTTAGTCACTGATGCAACTCCAGGCATTCAGTGCCTCTTCTCTGTTTGAGACCCCTTGGATTGTACATAGAGACTTCTTCAGGTTGGATTCTTCAGGCTGAAGCTACTGCTTTCCTTCTAGCAGTTGGCTTTTTCCCCACTCTTAATGGTTGTTTTAGCTCAGTTAACAGCAAATTTTAAAATGGTGTTACCATACTTGTTACTTTGTCCTCCATTTTGTTGGGACCATCCAATTTATATTAGATATTTGTCTTCTGTTTCTAAGTGACATTTTGTTGTGTTTAAAAGCATCTCCACAGCCCTCTGAGCACCATTGCAAATATCTTTAATGTGCCTTTTGTCTTTCAGATCTCACTGCTGGTTGGATTCATCAGTGTAAATAATTCTCCATGGACGGATTACAGTGCATACAGCTATTTTCAGATTGTCACCATGTGTGACTTGGTTATGATTTTGTTCTTCTACATGATCCACATTTTCAGAATCTACAGGAAGCTCACTTGTGTTAGCTGGCCACTTGCGGTAAGTCAGGGTTCCTTGCCTTTCTTGTGGGTTGATGTCTCGATTACTTAGTCCATTTTCTTGTTCTATCACACAATGATAGGCAGTCTTTTGTGTAATCCTCTTTTGTCTTGTATACAAATCCTTTTGTTGCTTTTGTTATTAGTATTCAGTTCAGCGGGTGTTGTAAGTTTTTCAGATGATTTGGATCTGATCCTGCACTCCTTTACACAGATAGAAATCCAGATTTACTCCAGAGAAGGCAATAGTGTTATTCTGAGACAATTGAAAAGAAGCTACTGATTATCAGTCCTTCAGCAGATGGATTCTAGCTCAGGTCATTTATAGCAGCAAAGGGATTGCTAGAGTACCAAGTCACAGCATTAGAATTCATGTACTACATCCCATCCCAAAATAAAGCCTATGAGTGCTATTTAAGCCAAATATGTCTCTTTTTGGTATTGTTTCAGGTAACTTACACAATAGCCAGAAATAGGTGATGGCCATAGCCTCGCCATTCCTGGGATATCCTGCAGGATGTTCCTGCCTCGTTCCCACATTTCCCCTGTACATCCATCTCTCATATCCTAGCAGAGAGCTGACAAGCAGCACAGAAAATGCCAGACCTGAACTTCCTCACTAGCTTTGGGTCAGGTCAGCTAACGAAGAGTCCTGCACCCTAGTGTGGGATGACAGATTTTAATAACCTCTTAGAACATGTCTCCCTTACACATAGTGACATGTTAGTTCCATAGAGGAAGGAGCAAAGGGATGAGGAAAGGTAACTGAAGAGATATAGGAAGATTTTGAAATCCAAGAAGTGGTTGGATGGTGTTTAATGGAAGCTATGTAAGCAGTTTGCAGATCTAAGATAACTGTTTGTCCATCCATCCGCTTCTAACTAGAGAGAAAAAAATTAATTTTCCTTGTAGCTCAAGATTATGGTTAGACTTGTGCCCCTTTTTATTTTTTCAGATGTGTGCCACCACTGTCTGTCTCTAGAAAGTACTTCTTTATCTAGAGATAGTACAGATGCAGGGATTGAAGTAAGCCAATAAATTAGTTTTGCAAAGCAGCATTTAGGGTGTGCATTGCTGTAAGAAGACTGTGCCATTTTGACCTCTGCATAGGCTGCTTTTGTTTTTTGCTGTGTGCTTAATCATTCCTAAATGTTCTAGAGTCACTAGTGAGTTTAAGGCACTGCAGTTTGTGGCTGCTCAGCTACAGATAGCTTTATGGGATGCAATGCTTGAACATTGCTGCTCTTTTACAACCAACCTCATTCTCAGTCACGTTTAAGTATCCTTGGAATAGAATAGGAAGGCCTGTCAGAGACTTTGGGAAACTACAGCCGGTGTTTGTCTCGGTTTCCTCACAGGATCTCTGCATTGCAATCAGGGGCGTTATTTGCAGTCAGTAAAGTTGTGGTGGTTCGAGAGGTTCTTCAGCGCTGACACATTTTAAAGCTGGGAAGTATGTCTCCAGAGGGGCACTCTCCCAGTCGTGCCAGGGGCTCGCTCTCCATGTAATTTAGCCTTTGATGATTCTTTGCACCTTTGCCCATCCCTTGTATTCCTCTGAAGTAGTGGCCTGTGTACACTGCAATGGAGGCAATGGCGTGCCTAATTTGCCTGCTGCATCATGGACTAGCCAGGGAAGCCTCCTGATGGAAATAATTAATTCTAGCAAAAGCAAGGGTTGAGATCTTGATTACCTGAAACAAGGTTACAAATGAGGAAAGTAAGTTGCAGTCTCAGAGCCTACTTTATGGCAAAGGTCCTCCTCAGTGGTTTGGTGTGATGGTCTGTTTCTCTTCTGGTATTTCTTGAATTGGGACTATATTCTCTCTCCTTTCATTTTAGACAGAATATTTCCTCTGCCTTATGCATGGCATTTGCTTGGCTCGTGCTGGTAGTGCAATGCAGATAAACTGAGCAGATGCCGTCCTGCCCAACCCACCACACAAAAGAAACAACCCGTGTTCAGTTTGCAAACACCCATATTGATTACCATAATCGTTGTGAGGATTCAAAACTTAAATCCACAAATAACCCCTGCTTATAATAAGGTAAAATTGACTCCTGACTGATACTCATCACACTGGAGAGGAGCTTAAATGTGGTGACTCAGTGCTCTCTCAGAAAAACCTGTGGCATCATGTTTTAGTGCAGGACAGCTTGCAGCCACCCTTACAGGCTTAGGAAGCTGGGTGTTGGTTATGAGTGTCTACATGGTTGTGCTTTTTGTGGGTTCTCTCCTGTTCTCAGACTTGGCTGATGTAAATTGTTAGTAGATCCAGCGGTAGATCCACTGCTTGCTTTCTAAGATTATCAGAAGTAGGAGCACTTGGTTTTCCACTTATGCCATTTGCTGCCATTTATTGCCATTTCATATAGGCTAGAGAAATATGCCCTTAAGCCTTCTACCTTCCTGCAGAACTGTCTCTGTAAATAAGGGGCATACTTGATGCAGTAAAGATATGTGTTTCACCTTCAGTAATGTACTAAGTTGAACTGTAAGGATTGTGTCCATATCCAGTAAGTAGACCTTACTTGAGTGGCATTAGTAGACCTGGAGATTGGCCCTCTCTCCCTTTTTGAACAAAAAGTCAGGTATGGTACAAAAATCTGCTCACAACGTGTTTTTTTTTTTTCTTTTAAGCTTTTTTTTTTTTTCTTTTGACTCATCTTTTGTCTTCTGGGTTTGAGTAACATCTGCCAACTTGTTTTCATTCTGAGGCATATTGAAATGCTTTTCTGAAAAGTTTCCCTTCTGATGCAGGCTGTGCTTGTCTTTACAGGAGTTTCTTCATTATTTAATTGGTACAATTCTGCTTCTCATTGCATCTATTGTAGCAGCATCCAAGAGTTACAATTTGACTGGACTTGTGGCTGGATCGGTAAGACTGTGTTATTAGTCTTGGCACTTTTATAGTTGCAGTATATATAAAGTAGAGCATTGGAAATCTATTACTTATAATTTTATTTTGTTACAGAATTGCCATGCTTGTACCTTGGTTGGGTGAACTTCTCGCTACCTTCTAGCTCATTTCAGTGAATGTTCTGTAACACAATGCCAACAAAAACGTTTAGTTGTGAGACTCCAGACTCGCCACTAAAGTGGGTGTTTATCCTGTCAGAGAGTTGCAACCAAAGGCTCCTGTTTGAACTCATAGGAACTAATATGTTTAGGGGAAGAATTAAGACATCTCAGTTTTGACAAATGGCTGTTGTGGCAGCTAGAAGTAACCTAAAGGATTTCAGTCCAGTCTTTGTCTTTTGATGCCTCCTGCTCCTGAACAGAGCCCTGTTTAAGATAATTTCTGCTGAGTTGAAACCCACTGGGGTCCTGGGCTGAGTTACTGGAAGACAGTCTCTGCCTCTGTTGGCTGGAGGGCTTTATAGAGAGAGGCATGGCTTCTAAGTGTGGGCAATAGTATTTTCACAGCAGCAGGACCTGAAATACAACTCCTCCAGAATAAAGAATTGCTTTCAGAAACTTAGTCCTGATGATGCAAACGGACTAGAAGACTTACCTGACTTGTTTATTGGGTAGATGGCAGGGAAAGATTTGTTTGCGTGGGGCAGTAAAAGAGCAGTAATCAGAGGTGTTAGAAAAAGTCTTTTCTTTGTTGCAGAATCCTAGTGAGAAGTCCGGAAGGGGAGACTATGCTGCTGTCCAGCTTTTTCTCCCTCCTTGTATATGATTCTCAGTCTGTCTTTCAGTCACTGTTTTGACAAAACATAAGCTGCTATTATACTATGGAAACTTTTTTTTTAGTATATTGGCAGAACAGAGTAAAAAATCACTTTTTTTGGTCTGTTAATGTCTTAAAATACGTAGCTGGGTATACAAGAGCATCCATACATTCATGGACTATGTGTCATCTAATGTTCTGCAAGTATTTGTGGTTTGTTTGGTTTCTCATCCAGATTTTCGGGTTCGTAGCTACGATCCTTTGTGTTTTAAGCATGTGGTCGTCCTACAAGGTTTCGTGCATCACGCAGTCAACAAGTAAGTATCACACTTAGTAACTGTGAGAATGCTTCCCAAACTGAATATTTACATTTTCTGCCACAGGGCTGTATCTGCCTGGATGGATTTATTACCCTCCTGTTCCTTCTTACTCAAAATTACTCACAAAGCAATAATTCCACATTTTCTGTCAACACAGACATATCACAGCTACTGACAGCTGTTAACAACTAACCACAAGAGCAAAATAACTTGCTTCTAGCAAGTAGTGAATGTATTGGTGCTTTCTCTTCTCCCTCCTCCACCCCCTATCAAGAGAAGGTTTCCCGTGTGTTCCATAATGAAGTACATGAATTTGTTTGTGGCAACTCAAGTGACACTGTCTTCCTTTTTCAAAGATGCATCTGTATGACTCCTTCGTCTCTGCAACACGTCTGCGTTACAAAATAGGGTACCAAAGAGGAGCGTCCACTACTGAGGAGACAGCATGGGTATTTTGTTACTAGCCTGGACAGCCGGTAGCTTTTGAAGATCTGCTTGAATGCCTATGCGAAACAATGTTGTGAACCAAAGTTTTTTTGCTCACCCCACCTCCACACCCGCAAGAAGTATATAATGGAGAACCTGCTTTTTATGAGCTTTACAGAGAAAGACGACTTCTGTCTCACAAGCTGGGCTGTGATCATTTCCAGCTATTTGCAGTAAGTGCATTTAAAACTCATTTGGAGAATCATTTGATTCTCCTTTCAGAAGGATGGAAAACATGCTTCTGATTTCCTCCATCTGTTTACAGAAGGGAAATCCTGCAAATTCCTACCTGATTCTTAACTTCCAAGGATGATTTGTATAACAAAAGAACTGTTACAAACTGATTTGTGCCTGGATAAGCTGACCCAAGTCTTTCTTACCTCTTTACATCAGAACCGTGGGCTTTTTCTAGCATCAGCTCAGCCAGCATCAAAAATCATGAACTGCAACTTGAATACATCACTGCAAACACTTCCTCCTAGCCCCAGAAGTACACGATGAAATCAGGTTTTTTTCTCCATGAATTTTTACAGGTTGTTAACAGTCAAAGACTATTCTTAAAAACTTCCATCTGCCAAATACAGGAAAATACATACCCAAGAATACATGTTTATTGGTTTGTGGGATCTTTTTCTTTCCTTTTTACAAATACCTGCTTGTAAAATGGGTATTTGTAAGACCTGTTCTGTAGAAAATTTCTGTGGATTTCCTATGAATTATTCTCTTTGGAGTCTAACAGTGTTTATGGAAAGCCTATTGTGAATGGAGCAATGTGCTTACTTTCTCTCTCTTACATACGGTTTGTCCCTTCCTCTGCCTCTGCTGGGATCCATGCTTTTGGGGACTCTGCCCAGAGCTTGCACAAGCAGAGCAGTTCCGTGTAACTCCGAGGCTGAGACAATGCCTTCTTGGCACTTCTGTCTTTCTGTTCTTTTGCAGTCCATCCCTGGTGAGCTGGAAATTCTCTGCGGCAAAAAGGGATGTGCAGGCCCCTCCTTCTTGGCACTGTCCCCTTTCATGTCTAGCTGTGAAGTAGAACTTATGAGTTGGTCTCTTCTGCCTGGACAACTGCATGATGGTGCAGCAGATTTCTGCATAAAGTAGGATTTATACAGTTTACCAGGTCCAATCTGGAGGAAAAAAAAAAGCATTTTCTGGCCTGCTATGCATTTTTCTATTTGTCTGAAATTCTGCATTGATACTGGTAGGTAATTTAATGGTCCTCTCAGAAAATTCTTTTTGTGCCTCATAGCAGATCATCATACATTGCCATTTGTCGTCACCTTATTTTTTTCTTTCATCTTAATATATGTATCTGTACTTTGGATTTTTTTTTTTATGCTTTGACAAGAGAAATTGGCCAACTGATAAAGGGTCAAAAATTTTGAGTAAGTAAATGAAAATAACTGAGCAGATAACCTGAAAAGGTAGAAATCCCCCTCCTCATGGTGCACAGTTTCTGTGATTCTTCTTGCTATTCATTTTCTTAAGTGCCCTGTTTACAGCAACACAGAGCAGGAAACAATTTGAAAGCGCAAAAGTCTGCTCTTTGTGGATGAAGATACATATATTCACTCCAAGATAAACTGCTTTGACATTAATATAGAGGATTATTCAAATAAAACTATATAACAGACAGTTGTAATGTTATTGATTTCATATTGACTACTTTTTATTTCTTTACAACGTCCACCTTCAGCCTGCTTTTCTGCCCCGTACCTTTGGATGACGTGTTTTGTGTTTGGTCAGAAATGGGTCACTTTTTTCTTTTTAATGACTGGAACTGAGCATGCCTCAAAGACTCTCTGGTTTCTCAGCTAGAAATCCACTGTCAGGTTCAGGCTTCCTTGCCCTGTGAGCATGAGACGATCCAAAGGACATGCATGACAAGGGACTTAATTCTGGGCACTTTGAGTGAAAATGTCTGCAGCAGAAGGTACACATACATAAATATATGTGTTTTTTTGCAACAGAGGTGCTTGATCACCAGTTCTTTCAAGACTGACTTAACTACAGTTTTTGGAAACTAGCACTCTGACTTCAATTTGGACTGACATGATAGATATTTAAGGATACAACCTCTTCTCTTCCCCCAGAGGAAAAAGAAGTGCTCTATTTCTCCTTCACTTCCTAAGATATCACTTCAGATAGATAGTAGGCACCTTCCTACAAGCTTTAACCCCTCCTGGCAGTCCTGCGGGAAACCGGTGTTCTGCTGGAGACAGCGTGAACGCAGCTGAGACATCAGCACTACAGTGGCAGTGGGGAAAAGCACCTGCTGAGGACTGGGGCTGGAGCCTGAGCTTGTACTGAAGAAAAGGCTGTTTCCACTCTGCTGGAATCGTGCACCCTCTCCTGGCGCTACACTGGCATCTTTTCTTCAGCCTCCCACGTCGCTCTGTCACTTGTCACCATGAGGTGAAAAAAAAATTAGGGGGAATTTCATGCGATCTGACAACCAAAGAATTTCTGAACTATGCCCTGTGACCGTCCAAAGAATATGTTTTGCTGCAAGCACACTTGTTTACACTGGATCAAGAGAAGTAAATTACAGGTTCTCTTTTGTTTTTTGTGCCTGTCGACAGGTCTAAGGTATGCCTGCAGCTTTTGCTGTTGTGACAGTGCTGGGTCCGTAGACCCACCAGATGCCCTTCATGCGGGATGCTTTCGGGCTGGAAAAGTGACATCCCTTCTGCCAAAACTTCCTCGTTTCCCCCAAATCCTCCTCGTGAAAGATGTCTACCAAGAAAAGCACAGGTTTTGCCGGTATCACCAGCTGTACCGGGGGTCTTTGAGTGACAGCTCTGTCTGGCAGGGACTTTGGCATCTCACTACTGTAGCTCTTCCAGCAAAAGTATTGTAAGTTTCCTTCAGTGTCAGCCTGATTCGGAAAGCTCCATCTGTCTGCAACTTTGTCAAATATGGGACTCCAGCTGTTTTAGAAATAAACTGTGTTCGCTATTCGGGTGATATAACGGCTTTGAGAATCAGATTGTTGTCTTGCTCCTTTTTTTCCTTCCTCTGCTAGAGCAGCGACTTTCTCCCTGGGGAGTGTCAGAGTACATCCTGTAACTGGAGGACAAGAGCTAGGAGCCACAGAAAAAGTGGTCCACTGCCATTGTGTTTGGATGTGCTGGTCTGTGACTATCCCACCCAAAAGTTGTCCATCCTCTTCAGCTCCAGAATGAGTGCAGTATATATCCTTTGAGCCAGTACAGGTAGAGTTTGGGGCTCAGTTTTACGGGAAATTAAAATGTAGGTGTTGGGAGAAGAAAATAGGTAGTACAGACTGTTTGACACTGAAAAGAAAAACAAAAACAAAAAAACCCCAACAACCCTGATGTTTGAGCTCTGGGGGCTTGAGATAAGTTAAAGAGTGATAGTGCTTTTGTTGGGTAGAAACTGGGAAGATGAGAAGGGGAAACGAAACTTTTTTAAAGGAAGAGGAAGGGTGGCTTTGAAAAGCTTGAGGATGACGGTGCTTGGTGAAGATACTGCAGGTTATGTGACAGCTTGCACACTTTCTGTGTTGCTCTGAAATTGTTGTGTTCTGCATTGTGTGAGCTAGGAAGGAGTGGGTTCTTTGCTCCTGAAAGGCTTTGGGAACAGATCACTGTGTGGGGTATAGAGGGGATATAGCAGGATGCGTTGATAGTGATAACTTGTAATGAAGGTGGGGGGGTGGAGCAGGGGCGCTGAGTCATGCTCCAGGGAGGAGGACTAGGAGCTTATTAGCACAAAAAGAAGCAGGAGACGAGGAAGAGCAGGTGCAAACATTAGTAGAAAGCTTATGAGAGGAGGAGGTAATGTGAGCACATTGTGCACTAATAGAAATGCTGGCAGGTATCAGCAGTTTCTGGCTGTGTCAGTACTTAAAGGGCAGACCTGCCTGGAGTGAGAGAAGTCTCTTTTCTGCTTGCCTGCTACGTATGCTTCATACCTGTGTCTGGGATTTTCATGTTCTGCTAAAGGTGCAGGAGGATGCACTAAACCTGACCCAGAGGCTGTGGAATACAGCATCAAGTTGCCGCATGTTCTGCCCTGTTTAACTTAAAATTGCTCAGGGCTCCGCTGTTCTTAGACACAGCATGGAGCAAAACGCCGCTGCTGAGCGTGAGGGGCTGTGTGCTGGCCAGTGGCCTTGGCCATCCCTCTGGCTAGGGACAGAAGTACAGATGTGCTTTTTCACACCGAGTGTCGGCTGAAAGCCAAGGAAAGCTGGAGCTGCGTGTTGCTGGGCCCTGCTGATGAGTGTGACTGGGCTGGCATCTGGGAGGTGCTGCTGGCTGTGTGGCATGGGGAGAAATGAGTACCAGAGACAGGGCCTGTGGCAGGCCCACGTCCTGTTCTTTCTGCCTGCAGAGATTTACATCCAGGTGGCAGGAGACAGCCCTCACCACAAAGTTCTAGGGTATTCTTAAGCAGCCCTCCCGTTCGGGCCGCTTCAGTTCTCAGGCAGGAGCACAGGTGCAGGCGCCATGCGCTTGGCTTACCTTTCGCTCCTCGGCAGATGCACGGGGCTGCACACTTGCAAGGCCATCCCATTGGGAACAGGCAGCTCTTGGTTTCAGTCCCTGGTCCCAGGGCTTGTTTAATCCCACTACGTGGAAGGAGGTCGGAAGGTTGCACTGGTGCTTGTCATCTTCCTCTCCTGGAGAAGGATTACTTTTTTCCAGCACAACAGCAGCTGGAGAACAGCAAAAGCAGTAAGTGCTGTCGGCTGCTCCTTCCTATGCCTTCTAGGGGTCACTGATGACCCCCAGCTGGCTGCTCCAGAACTTGCTTCTAGTCTGCCTGTCCCTGAGCCCAGAGTCCATCAGCCTCCCCTAGTCCCCTGGGTCACCGCTCCGGTTTCTCACAGCCAGTATGGTGAGTATGTGCCGCTGTTTATTACGAGGGACTGACCAGTATACAGTGGGTTCCCACCATCCAGGAGCTTACATTAAAAAAAAATAAATGAAAGCCCGTATTTATAAACAACTGGCGAAGTAGCTTTATCCTCTTATTATCTTGTATCTGCACTGGTTTACTGGGTTAAGGACTTGACAATTTATTAAGTATCAAACAAGCTCTCATCACCTGCCCGGAGCAGCTCCTCTGCCTTGGGGCAGTTGGCAAAAAAATCTGTCTGCTTTTTGCCCTCTGCCAAACTTCTGTCTAAGCTGCTCTGACAGTGAAATTGAAGCTGTCTCGCTATGCCCAGAAGCAGCACTTCATGCAGGTAGGAAGTGTGAAAGTTTTTTTAAATAAAAAGCAGAAAAAAAGAATTGCAGCACCGCAGGAGTTTCCTACCTCAAGCATGAGGTGACTGCCAAGACAAGCTTTCAGTTTTATGCGGAGGCAGAATTTAGATACTGAAATCTTTGGCATTGTTCTGGCCTAGTGCTGCAAAAGCTTGGCTTTAAGAAGCCAGTGTTGAGTAGCCAAAGGCATGGTATTGTGGCTGCTTGTGATGTGCTGGGACGGAGACAGTAATATGATAGGGAGGGCTCATAACAAGGAGACTGAGGGGATCTTGCCTTTGGGGTGGTGGCGGGGCGAATAAGCAGAGCAGAGCTAGAAAAGAAAGTGCAGACGAAGAAGCTAAAATCAAGGGGCCACGGCAGAGCAGCAGCGCTACCTGACATTTCCTGAGCGAGCAGCTCAGAACAGTGCTGTTCCTGGGGTTGGTGTTTTCATACCACTTCCTGAACATAAGACAACTTCCAGCAGCACCTGCTTTTCGCATGTAGCTGAACTACAGCTTTAAAGAAAGGCACAGCAGATAAATATTTTCAAAAGCAGTTTGGTCACTCGGTAAGGTCTAGCTGGCTCTGAGGTGACTTGCGTTTGAGCAGAGTATGTCCTTCAGAGCACTAGCTGGCCATGAAGGCCAGAGCTTTTGAAGCAGAATAAAGGATTAGGAGATAGATAAAATTGCTTCAATTAAAATGCAGTTTTGTGGGTCCTGGCTTGAGCTGAGTTAAATTGAAAATGCCCAAGACATTGTAGATTTCATATATTGTTCTTTAGATGATTACAGACCTAGAATAACAGCAATGCACAAAGCAGCCATTTGAAAGGAATAAACTGCAACCTCTAGAGCATTAGCAGAAGAGCAGCAGTCCTGCCCTCCTCACTGTGACGGGACGTTCAGCCGGCAGTGTGAAGTGACAAAGGAAGGTGCAGGTGTCCCAGTGCCAACCCTCAGCGCTGCAAAAGCCCCCGGGTTACTCTGACTGGCCCTAAAATGATTGCAGCCCTGCCTGGTGCGCAGAGGCACTGCCCGGTATGTCACCTGCAGAGCCCCTCTCGCCTGTTTCTCCAGAGCGGTGTGCCCACAGGGACTGTGCAAAGGTAGGCAGGCAGCTCTGCAGCAGACCAAGCACCTGGGGAAAAAAGGGGATAGCACAGAAGAAAAGGAACAGACTGAGTGCTCTGTGCTTTGCATGTGTGAGTGTGTGTAGAATAAAGTAATGTGTGGCGGTGAAGGAAACACCTGCTTGTTTCTGTGGTTGATGAAGGGGCTACCAGAAAGACAACAAGACTATGCCAGCTTTTCAAGTGGAGCTGGGGGGGGG
>Ga0065711_1034884_pt1 | contig 23105 bp, 12 predicted proteins | sample Hoacrofraction12_FD_59098 | JGI IMG/M metagenome (GOLD analysis project Ga0065711, IMG submission 59098) | Hoatzin crop microbial communities from Cojedes, Venezuela - Epithelial fraction 12 v2 (version 2) | ecosystem: Host-associated > Birds > Digestive system > Esophagus > Crop | place...
CTCCTCTCCTCTCCTCTCCTCTCCTCTCCTCTCCTCTCCTCTCCTCTCCTCTCTTTCCACTTCAATCCATTCTTCAGAACTTGAAGAATCTGATTCTGAAGAATTCTGATTTTCACGAATAAACAATTTCATTCTGGATGTTCAGCAGTGCATATTTTACTCCATTTCAGGAACTCATCTGAATATACTGTCAGGCATGTGTAGACAACTTCTATACTTTGGAGGAGTATTTCACCTCTGTTCTAGGTCAAACAGGCATGAAAGACCAGCCGAAGTTCTGCATAGATGCGGCAGCTTAGGAGGAAACCCTTTTATTGAAAAGCATAGTGAGTGGCAGAAGCTTAGTGAGGAATGGCCATAATATTCAGAAAAAAGGAGATTCTGAGTAGTGCAGCTGCTTTTGAGGATGGTGGTGTAGGTGAAGATAGGTTCTTGAAGCAATTTTAAAGCGTGTCAGCCAGTCATTGTAAACAACCTCAGGATAGGGATGATTATAGCCTAATTTGTTTATAACTGCCAGTTCACTGCTTCTTCAGGAGGAATTATATTTGTTGGCCATATTCATCTGATTTGGAACCACGATCCGAACATCAGTTTGCTGCTTTGTTTCTTACAGCTGTGCTGTGAAAGATGCAGAATAGTTAAAAAGTGATACATGAGCTTGGCAAAGTACAAGCAATAATTCATGATACTTAATGACAGTGAAAGCATGGTCTTTACTGAACATTAAATGTTCACACGAAGAACGCAAAATAAGACCGAGTGTTTGACATAAGAAAAAAGATTGTGTTTGAGTTCTATGATATGGAAAGAGCACTGATTTATGGTACGGTATACTAGCTCCTGTAAGGGTTTCGGTCTCAGTGTTCATATTGCACTCTAGCTGAAATTTTTCTTACTACAGAACTCTTCCACATGTTATATTAAAAATAGGTTACTTTATGGCAGTATGATTTAACTCTTTTGTGTCTGGTATTGCATCTAGTATTGTACCCAGGTTATAAAGTTGCAGTTTCATTATGAATTTTTACAGTTGCCTACGGACAGTTTTTAAATGTGGTGTAGTTATTTAAAGTAGCACCCACAGAGACTCCATGATCTCTTTTCTGGCTGATAATATCAGATTTGAGAGCCTGACATTTTGTACATATGGGTAGAACTATAATAATGTGGTATTGCTTTGCATTTACTAACTTTGAACTCTTCTTATATGTTGTTGCCTGGCCACTTGATATTGGAAAAAATCTTTGCAGGGCTCAGTACTTGGTTTAATGATTTTTGACTCTTCAGCAAACTTTGTCCTTTCATTAGTATCTGCACTTGTTAGTAGGTCATTATAGCTGTGGTTCTCCGCTGATAACCTCCCCCTGTTGTGAAGGCTGACTGGTTGTTCCTCTCTACCTACTGTCTTTTGCTTGGAAAATGCAGGTGTAGAAATGTTGTTAAAGACTGCTTTTTTTTATAGTGAATATTCCACTTCTTTTCTTGGCTGAATATTATTTTATTTTTCACACTTTAAAGCAGAGGTGGTTGCCTTGTATTTCTTCTTCAACACATTTTAACCATGGTCATTTATTTCTGTATGCTCACTTCATTTTTGTTTAGATTTTGCTTGTCTTCTTAGAATTCTTTTTATCATGACTGTTAATATTTTTAATTTATGTTGATTTTTAGGATGACTACTTTAAAAAAGTAACTGTTCCCCCACTTTCTTAAATTTTTGCTGTGACCATTAATTTGTTCATTAATTTGTTTCCTTTATTGAGGAAATTGACTTTAATGATAATTATGATCATAGTGGCTGAAATATGCTTAAAATGCAGTTAAGGGCAAATCAGGTACCTTTTAATGTTTTCTTTGGTGAAATAAGCAGTCACTCTGGACTATAGATCTCTTGCTGCCAAAAGGACAAGTAAAAGGATCGTAAGAACCTGCCGGATAGTCCATAGCCCAGCAGAAGATTCTCCATGAAACCAATTTTATTAACATTTACTGTTTTTTTTTTGACGCAGATTCACTGAGATGTTTTATATATACAGACAGCATGTTTTTAACAGTACTGAAACGTCCCGTCACTTCAGACTGATACAGTGAGCTCTGTTTCAGTCTGGTTTAAATGTTACACGTTAGTATATTAATTTGCATTAGCAAGTAAATACAGTTTGAGTTATTTTAGTCTTTTGTGGATTATATTAGTCTGGTTTAACCATTCTACAGTAGTTTATTAATTTACATTAGCAAGAATTTTATGATGAGTAGTGTTTGAGGAAAGGGTAGTCAATCTGTATTGAACCTCTGCATTCCAACTGAGGTATTACTAGTTTTTTTCCTTGTTCTTAGGTCGATCTGTTATCAAAAACAAATGGTGTGATTCATCTCACCTAAATTAGGTGTCTAAAAGTTGTATATCTGAATATTATTAATTAGAATTGTTGAGGTTAGAAGGGATCTCTGGAGATTCTCTGATTGAACCCTCCTGCACAAGTGGGGCCAGCTAGAGCTGGTTGTCCAGGTCAACGTCCAGATGGCTTTTGAATGTATCCAAGGATGGAGACTCCACATATGTGGTTTCCTGCATGGAAAGAAATGGAAGGAAGTAGACACTTCCAGGTGCTTCATTTCGCCTTAGGATAAGCATCAAAGAGAGTTTAATTGAATGCCTTCTACAGGTGCTGGTTTTACCTCTGTGTGTTTTTATCATAATCTCAGAGAGGCTCATCCAGATGGAGAGATACAAAAAAACCCACCAGTTACTCCTGTTTTCATAAATGGAAACTCCACCTGGGTTTCTTGAAAAGTGTGGCATTTTGCTCTGTAAAATTATTTCATGATTCTGAAGAATGACCATAGAAATACTGTGCTTCTAACTTTGACAGTTTTATTGCCTGCCCTTGGTACACAATATGTGTTTACTAAATATGCAAATATATCATATGCAGTCACAAGTTCTAAACTAAAATACTAATCATAATTAAGATAATAGTTTTATTTGAATGTAATTAGATGTCTCAGGAGAACTAAGGAGGTAGTCAGTTTATATGTTTCGTATATTAGAAGCTTTTATGTTAGAAAATTATAAATTGGTCATTAGCAATAATTGATAGAGAAAAAGTAATTTGTAAGTGGATGAAAATTATGAATTAGGGTAGAAGCCAAAGCTAGTTCTTGCTTAGTTGCATTAATTGTGTCTGAAGATTGGGACTGAAAGAAGACTTTGAATATTTGAATAGGTTTAACCATCAAAAAAAAGTTTGCATAATATTTCAGGTAGCTTCTTGTTTGGAGTTTAATTTTAAGGCAATATCAACTGCTTTTAAATAGGCTATGAAATACCCTTATATTATAAGTGACCATTGGAAATAAGTACTTATAAGAGATTAATTATTTGGGTATCTTTGATTGGAAACATTATTGCATTTTTAATTACATAACTTCCAGAAAAAAGTAGCAAACAGTGTCCTAAAAGAATTTTAGAATTAATTTATTCTGTTCTTTTGCCTTTCTGAATTGGGTAATATATTTGCAGTTATTGAGATTTAACACTTATGCTTTCGAAAGTTTTCAAAGTTACTGTGAGAAAGTAGGATGCATAAGAGTCAGGCTTTGTTTCCGTCAAAATTGAAAGATGTTTCTGCCATTAAAGGGGGATTTTTTTTTTTCAACTGTTTCATACTCAGTTCAGTAAAGTGTTTTGAGTTCATCTTTTTTAAGTTACGTGACTGAAATTGGTGAATTGCGTTCCTTGAGGTATATTTGATCTTGACTATATCTTTTGCAAATTGTTACCAATTTTTTTCTTTTTTTTAATTTTTCCCCTCCCACCCAAAATGTGCCTGGTAGTTGTGCTATTTAATTGGAGCTCAGGACATTGTATAGCATCTGATGATATCTGGGTAGATAGGAGTCAGGCTGTGATTTCATCAGTACTGCTGTTAAATCATTTTTCATCTGAGTGCTTATTCCTCACCCAGTGCTGTCTCTCTCGTGCACCAGCAGTAGGTTTCCTTGGCCACATGGTGAACTGACCTGTGGTATAATTAACAAGTTTTCCGTGTCTGCTTTGGTCCAGAGCAGATGACTGATTCTTTTTCCGAGCATGACTGAATGACTGTTTCGGTGGTACGATGGAAAGGGCAGTAAAGTCTTGCAAATACATAACTAAGGGCAAATGTTGGTTTATATCAGAAGAAAACATTGCTAGGTTATTTTCAGTGTCTTTTTATTTCCGAGTAGGCAAACTGATCTTCAGAGAACTGTAACAAAGCTTCAATTGCTCTTGAAATTTTCATGTTCTGCAGCTTCTGCACTGCCTCTCTCTGGGCCAGGCTACCATTTCAATTACTCTATAGGAAGGAATATTTCAAATATATTTTTATTTTATTTTATGAAAGTGTTGTATTTATCACTATGACAAAATTGAAGGTAATAAAATGATATTACTGTGCATGTTTTTTACAAGCTAGGTTTTGCATAGCATGATTGTTAATTTTCTGTCTTACAGATCATAGCTGTGAGTTTGTCTATCAAAATTACCTCTCTCATCAAGCAAAAAATATTCAGTGGTGGTCACAGTGAAGGTATGAAAGACACTAAATTGTGTTTCACACAGTAATGCTGTTCTTGTTTTCTTTTGTAGCTGGTTGGTGGCGAATTTGATCTAGAGATGAACTTTATAATCCAGGATGCAGAGAGCATTACGTGCATGTCAGAGCTTTTGGAGCACTGTGATGTAACGTGCCAAGCAGAAATCTGGAGTATGTTCACAGCAATTCTACGTAAAAGTGTCCGTAACTTACAGACTAGCACGGAAGTTGGCTTAATTGAACAGGTACTGCTGAAGATGAGTACTGTGGACGACATGATTGCAGGTATAAATTGCCAGCTGATGAAATAATTATTGCATTCTTGAACTGTCAGCATTTTGTGATTATGGAAGAGTTGGGCATGTCTTGGTTTTTACTTAATGTGGTGTTTTGGTTAGTACTGCTATTGAATCAGAAGTACTTTTTTATCAGTTTCAGCAAAATGACAAAAATATATTCTTAGTTTAAAGTATATGTGGATACATTGTTTAAAAGAACTGCCTGTTAATTCATCTGAGAAGATAATGTTATCTTAGTGACAAAAAAAAGCAATTTGGAACATAATTAAGAACAGTACGTGTTAGACTTATGAACTGTCAGGGTAACGTTTTAGTTTTTAAGTGCATTGATCATTTTGGATTATTCAGATGTTAGAATTGTTATTATGATCCATTTTAAACATAACCTATGCCTGACACCATATCAGAAATTATTCATAGCATTGAATGCTGGACATTTGGATTATATTAAACAATCATTTTGTAATATATAGCTATGCTCCCTATAATATCTCTTCACCTTTTATACTTATGGTTTTTAATGTCCTATAATTTTTACAGCATTAAAAAAATAGCATACTTTGTTTGCTTACTGAAAATAAGTGATGAAGTTATTGCACAGCAAAGGTTTTTAAAGTACTTCTGAAAGAATTTATGTTATTTCATACTACGTCCTCTCAGTAGTAGGGTACAGATTGTAATGCTGAATTACTTGGTTAGAGGAGCAGGCTTGGTTGTCACATTTAAATATGGCAGCTGAGAACTACGTATGAATATTTATCTACTTCTTATGTTTCTTGGGGAGAAACTTAAGCCAAGCAATTTCATTCAACTCAGTGTGAAAATTGTTCTTAATTTTTATATAGTTTGAGACTGATAGTAGGATACTTAAATTTTGAGGCATTATTGAAAGATTGAAGAGGTTTGTATTGCATAATTCTAAAATTTTATTTGATGAGCTGATTTCTGACAGAAATATAGGCTTTGTGGAACAGTAAACCAGGAAGGATTTCAGACCAGAAACAAGAGGAGAACAGCAGCAGCATGAAAACTGGAATATTCGAATACGTTTTTGTCCATGGCTTTTTTTCAGTATGAAGAAGGCTGTAATATTAAGTATTTGAAAAAGCTTCATTGAGTATTTCAAAGCAAGTCTTAGCGAACACCTTGTTATTAGAAGTGTATGTGTAAATGCTAAAACCAGAAGTGTTATACTAAATATTGTACTGTGAGATTCAGACTGAAGTATAATAGATCAATAGAATCACAAACCAGTGGTTTTCGCTAAGTATGTTTTGTTTTGCAGGACTTGTAAATATGTCAGAATAGTATCAGGGCAAAGTTACTGTTTTATTCCACATTAAACATAAGACATTAGCTGATGAAAACAAACATTTCTATCTTCAAGTTTTTAAGGGTTTCACTGATGGTAATAATGTGCTTACATCAGTAATCATACCAATAAAATGTGTCAATTTTGAGCTCCCCTGAATAGTACTGCTGTACGTGGTGTATATAACTGTAATGGTGTCCCCATTAGAGAAAAATTTTTAAAATGCTTAGCTAATTGTAGAAGTCAGAAATCGAGAGTACAGGATCTGGCTTCCAGGAGCATTTGGGAATTGAAAAATCACTCTGAATTTACAATCATTTATATAAGCCAGGGGTAGTATATTAACAAAAAAATTAATGGAGCCTCTACCCCATTAGTCTTTTTCTGAGGCTGGTCACACAGTACTTCAGAAGGACACCTTCCACAGAAAAAACGGTAGCAAGCTTACTCTTCTGTATACTTAGATGGACAAAGAGAGCACATATTTAATTTTGAATCAAAACTGAAAATTGGAATTCTGATGGCATTTTAGCCCTGCAATGTGAGCCAATTATCTGAATAGTCTGCTAAATAACGTAAGCGGGAATCAACGTGTCACATTTTGTGGGGTCTTTCTCTGATAACTGTTAATAGATGAGAATGTGGGGTTTTTTGAATTTTTCTGACAAAGACATGGAAGCAGCCAAATTTGTCATTTTGCTTTTATCTCTTGATTTCTGCAAGCGCCTCACTACCCTTTTAGAAATAACAATGTTAATAATAAGTCAGAAGTAATAAATATGGTTGTGTAATTATTAGTTCAATGGTAAGAAACTGATGACAAAATCATTGACAACTAATGCAGTATCTGTGTTCCCTAATCTGCTTTGTTGAGGTCATAATTGACACCAGATGACTGTGGAACTGCTTTGTCTGAAATATTTCTATGAACTTTCCAAACTCAGAGAATAAAGTAAGAAATTTTGTGGCAAAATGAATTTTAGCATTCAGGGAGGAAGTTTTGAACAAGAGCTGTGTTAGTGCTTAGTCCTAGGAAGTTAATGCCACTTCATTCCTGAAACAGTTGCTAACACTGTCAGCCGGATGTTTTGCGATTGGCTTTTATCATCCATAAAGGGTACAGGTTTTCTGGGTTTTTATTTGTTTGTTTTGGGAGTTGTTTGCTTGTTTTGAGGTCATCAGACTTGTTCCTTTGTGAAATGCTATGATTAGACCTAGATAAGGTTTAAGTAGAAAAGACAGGCATAATATCTGTTTTATGTTCTGACAGCATGCTTTCAGGACCAGTGTAAATCTGAAGCCACTCTTCTCTGGTTTTATGAAAGTAAGACAACAGCAAATAAACATGTACCCAATCTTTTGCAGTGAGAAGAACTTGTCTGTCTGTTTAGATGAAGACTATCAGATTCTTGAGGCTTCTCAGCACTTGAAATATCTCACTTCTTGAGATCTTGCAGATTCAGACTTAATCACCTTGAAAGTCTCAATTGCAATCCAAATGGGATCATTGCCACTTCTGTTCCAATTTGCTTTCCAGAAGCATCACCTGTGAGAAGTCATATCTGTACTGTGATGATCTGTTATGCTAAGACAGGGGATGGTCAGCCATTTTATCAATGATTAAGGGGAAAAGATTACTAAATTACTTGCACAGGTGATTGACACATTTTTTTTAACGGCTGCACAGGGTCTGCTTTGAGGGATTCACTTTTACAGTTCTCTGTTTCCAGGTGATGAGCAGTGAAGCAGCTCATCTGCTCTGAGAGCCTCTTTGGGATAGTGCACCTGTAGCACCTTCAGAGAAGTCTGAATGGTGGATGACAAAGTAGCCTGAACTCATACAGAGTGGAGATGTCTCCCTTGAGCCCCATTTTATTTCCGGCAGTTCTGTTGTGATGCTGTAGGTAGTTTTCTAAAATTGCTGGAACTGAATTCCTAAGCACTGAAACTTCCTAGTTTTTAAGCCAAAATGTTAGTTTTTGACCTCTCTGTCATTAATGGGCTGTTAACAAGCATTGCTCTTTCAACTGATTCCATAAGAAAAACTGCAAAATTATCACCTTCTTTATTGCCAACCTGTAGAAATTAATTTACTTCACCAACAGTGTTCAAACTCAACAGTTTCATGGCTACCTGGGTTAAAAGGTTAAGGAGGCATGAGGGTAGTTTTCCTGAAGTTGCGTTTCCAACGCTGTCCCAATATGTCTTCTAAAGTTAATGCCACACCGTTCATTTTGATATATGCTCATTGTTGCTTGAAAGACAGGCAGGCTCTTTTACCATTGTATTTTCATATTAAATGACTGCTTTAAGCATTCCTTCAAAGTTTCTGGTTAATTTCTAGACAGTATATAAACTGCTTAGTATGAAAGTAGTCAGCAGGTGCCATTAACAGAAATAAAATCTATTGCATTTGGTGCATTTTATAAATGCATTACAAATGAGAAATGGTGCCTGTTTTCTCCTTCTGGACTTAATATTATTTTACCCAGTCGTGTTTTTGAAATGGGATCATAGATACCAGTTATATATATGGTCTGTCTTAATACAGAAGAATGAAGTAAAGATTAAAAAAAATGCAATTGTAGTATGTTTTGTGACCTTTGTCCGTTTATAGATGAGTGGATTATTAGGATTTATAAAGCCAGATGTGGGCTGATTCTTTTATATAAGATTTCTAATAAGTATGAATAAATTCGTGTAATAGAGTACAGTTTAAGTCTTGTTATATTGAAACAAGAAACAAACTTCTTTAGAGGTGTTTACAGCAATGTTTTTACAAACTTCTTTAGAGGTGTTTACAGCAATATTTTTAATTATCAAGTGCTTCGACTTTGCTTGATCTTTACTTGTTACCTACTGGGCTTCAGTGTTTCAGGTCTTTGTTTTACCTAGAGATACATTGTTAGGGAGCTTACATTTATTTCTTCCCATCAATGTTTTATTCATTACTTATAAATATGTGTTTCTAATGCCTGTGGGTTGTCAACAACTTCAGTAGAAAAAAGAAATTTTCTGTGCCAAAAGGTAGTACAGGGCTATAACAATGAAACAAAGCAGCACAAGTTCAGTAATTTTAAAAAAACTGACAATCATTTCTGTGTTTGACTGTAATAATTTACACTTTTGTCATCTATGTTAGAAGATATATTTTTTAAGGTTGTCCTGATTTTCACCAAACAACTTTGCTTCTACGCAACACTTTTTATCTGTAAAGGAAGCAAAATTTGGAGTACCTAAGACTACAGAATAGAAATGAGGAAATTCTCAGCCACAGATTAGTATTCACTCATGCTGGTTTTTCTTTCCGAGTTTTCAGTGTGTTACTGCTCTCAATTTCTGATCACGTACAATATGTGCAATCACTGCCAGCTTCATGTTGCAGGCTGGAGACTGTACAGTGAAGGGGGCAGATGCTTGTAGATACTACAGGAGCTGAGTCATAGAATTCTCTGTCATAAAAGACAAGGGGGTTTAGTTTTCTTAGCTTTATTTTGCTTCCCTTTAAGAAATTCTGTCACAAATATGTGGCACTGGTTTTAAAGGGAAGATTAAAGAAACTCTTCCTTTAAAGAAAGGAGGGGAAAAGTCTTGAACATTAGGAATATATTCAGATCTTATGGTAAAAATGTCTGCAAGTTACAGTGTTTTTCTTTTGCGTTTCCTGACATGCGATTTCATTCACTGAACAGTTTATTGTATGTCCTGTAAATCAGATTATATTTCATTCTTCACACATGCTTTTTGCTTACTGAGGACCACAGGTTGATTTCATGGTGGAACAGGTTAGATATTGATGCTTTTACTCAAAAACACATACGTACAGATTTGCAGAGAGAAAATTTGTTTTAAAACAAAATATCAATGTGAGATGTCCTTGAAAAGGATGAATGCTTTTTAAGATTAGTCTTTGTTAGCACCTGTAAGAGTCATACTTTCACTAATGAACAAGGAGAGCAAGTAGTCCTGCAAAGAAGATATAAGCTTGTTCAAGTTTTCTGCAAGTTTTATGGGGGGAATTTTCTGATTGTTGAGAAAATTGAAAATGTTTGTTAATGCTGATTCTATTCTGTCGTAACTTTTTTGTTTTGGGACTTCTGCAATTCACTGCTTGATCTCTGAATTGAATTTCTTATGCCACATCTGTAGAGATAAGCAAATTTTTTTTCCTCCTGCTAGAGGGAAGTAGTAATTCTTAGTAGTGTGTTTTATTCCAGAAGAAAGTGTGGAGTAGAAGGCAAGGTCCAGCATCCCACAAGCTAACAAATCCTTAAAATGAAATTCAGTTTTTTAAAATAAAGATCCAAGCACTAGCAGTAATTTCAAACCTGATAGTCTCTAAAGGGCCTGCTATGTAATGCTATTACTTTTAAAGTTTATGGGTTTGGGGAGATTTTTTTTAATGAAAGTTCTATTACATCAGTTTTGATCACTACTTCTTATAGTGGTCTGTTACTGTTTTCTCGTGATTTTTTTCAGTTTTTTTCATGGTTTTTTGTTTGTTTGGGATTTTTTCATGGCCTTTCATTGTGGTAAAAAGGAAGCATTATCACTGTAGCCAAACCATGGGAACCAAAAAAATTTTCAGTATAATGTGCTGTGCTGAAGTTAGAGAATAATGTGAAGCATCTTTTAGGTCATAAATTTTCGAAAAATACTAACGTCAGAGGAATGAAGAAAACCTTACTGCAGATGTAGGTACCAGAAAGGAGCAATAAATTACTTCATAAAGTATGAAGAATGTTGTAAAACAGAAAGAATTAATTCTTCATGAATTTAATAGATGCTTTGTTCAAAGTGTGATACAAAATCTAAAACTGCATATGTAAATTTATTTTTAAAATAACTAAAACAATGAGAATATGAAATCCTTTGTAAAATATTTAAGGCAACTAAGTTTGATTTTTAGAAATTGTGAGTACATTTTAAAGGTATTAACTTTTTCAGCTTTTTTGTCAAAACAATTAAATTCAGAGTTCAGAATAACTTTATTTTCCTTTGAAGATCTTCTAGTTGATATGTTGGGGGTTCTTGCCAGCTACAGCATCACTGTCAAAGAGTTGAAGCTTTTGTTCAGCATGCTTCGAGGCGAAAATGGAATCTGGGTAAGCTGTGATCAGATAAAGCATTAAGTGTCATTCCATTAGAGCCTGAAGTTAACATAAATTGTCTCCTGGGACATATAGACTTGAATTATCTTTTTTTTTTTCATGTTGATTGAACATGTGTTTATGAAGTATTTTTGCTAACTCCTTTAGAGTTAATTTGCTGTGTTGTTTGAAAGCCATCCAGTTTCCGTTGTAGCCTAGAGTACAAAAATGGTTGTATTAACTGTTGTGCAATTTTCTTGTTTTCACAGCCAAGGCATGCAGTTAAACTATTATCAGTCCTTAATCAGATGCCACAGAGACATGGGCCCGATACCTTTTTCAACTTCCCAGGCTGTAGTGCTGCAGTAAGTTTTCAAACAAAATACTTGAGGAAAAAATAAATTGCTCCTCATTTGCATTTCCTTTCATTTGGTTTTGGAAGTTCTTGAGAAGGAAACGAGATGGGAAGTACATGCTTGAGTAGTGTAGACCTTGACTTCCATCGGTTTGAAAAGTAGTTGTAGTGTTAAGAAGTTGCACTTGTGAGGACAGAATGTCAAATAGCGGATTTTTGTCTATGGAAATGATCATAAAAGTGAAAACTGAAAATTCCAAAGAACAATATTATTTTATTTGGATAATGTAATTGATATTGTGTAAAGTGGAGACTTCAGGAAAACAGAAGGATGAGCTTGTGCATGTCATCACACTTTACAGTGACAGCTTAGTCACAGATTTTGTTATGTCTTTTTCTTTTTGTCTGAACTCCATCAGCCATTGGCTTTCCCTCAAGGCAGTGATTTAAATGCAGTCTTCTTTTGGCTTTACTTTTTGTGACAACTTATGATAATGAAATTGTATTCCTTTCTAAACCTTCTCAAAGGTATATTCTCTTTTCCTTTCACTGCATGTATGTTCAGAAAAACCTAAAAATAAATTCACATACTGTATACAGATTTATAAATAAGATTATTAAGACAGTAAATAGAAACGCTTAAAAATGAGAAATCCAGATTTGAGGTTCAGTTCCATTCTGTTACGGAACAATATGTGCTCATGGTAGAATTTGGAATCTTTTAAGGGAAAATAATCCTGGGATACCTTTTCATGCCAGTGCGTGAAAGGTGGTAGGAGCTTCTCTTGGGCTGTTCTGCTTGTATTTCCTCAATAGCACTGATGATAGTTTTCTTCAAGCATAAAGCACCACCTCCTCTTCTTTGTGAATACAGCTGTTGGTGTGGTAGATTGCATCAGGAGAATAAACTGGCTGAAAATCACTGTTTTTCACCTGGGTTATTTTTGGCTAGATCACTTCCCTGGACTTTTTTGGTATACAGCTGCACAAACAGATGTGTCAGCAAAATGCACAGGGTGGAGTGTGTAAGGAATTAATTACTGGGTTTTGAAAGAGAGAGTTTTATTTGCTACTGCTAAGTCAAAACCGCAGTTAACCTCTCCTAAAAGTACATGCAGCAGCAAGACAGCTGTTGCAGAATATGAAAGTCTACAATGACACATACTGCTTTGACATTTCTCAGCTTCAGAGGCAAATGCTGATGAAATGTCTCTCTTAAATTTAATTTTGTGTTATAGCTTCAAAAAAAGTTTTGCAGAAGAAGAATTTCAAATATTCCTCCCTGTCCAAAGAGATGCATCAATTATTGGTAATCATATTTAAAATTAAATTTTCAGTGCTGACAGTTTTATGGGGGCATAAAGTTGCTTGATTGAAAGGCATAAGAGGCATTTCTCTTTTCTTGGTTAGGATCGTGTTTCACATACCACTCATCATTGGCTGTGCACCTGCAAATCAAGAAATATGAGTTTCATATTTACATTTCTTGAGTAGTACATGTTGGATTACACTGTGAAGTTGTGGAGAGGAGTCATCCTCTGAAGTGGACCTATTTTACTAGCACTGAGCGCAGGTTTTCAGGTCTGATGCACAGTAATGACATCAGACAGAGAAACAACATAAAGTTTCCCTGGCATAATAAATATGGGATTGGCCCTCTTTAAAGTTGAGTGCATGCTCCTTGTATAACCAAGACTTCAGTATGAAAGAGACAAGAGTCTGCTAAACCAGTCTGCTGACCTGCTGGTGAGATCTGCTTCACTGTCCCAGCTGAAGGGCTCTTCCCAGTGCTGTGTTGCATCTGTGCCAGTCTAAGTAGCACATTAGTCACTCTGTTTGGAGAGCACCTTGTAATGGTGGTAGTATTCTTAGCTGGTGCTCCTGTTTGTCATCAAGCAGGAATTTTCCTGTTTCAGGCGGGGAGCTTCATCTCAGGAGGCAGGAGTGATATCCCAAAAGACTTCCTTGAAATGATTTGTACCGAGCCGTTGGTACCAGACTGGTAGCAGAATTTTTGTTATTTTTTTTTTGTCTAGTCGAATACTAGCATAGTCTGAGCACATTGCTGTATCTCATTATAAAATTACGTTGAGTTCCCTATCATTCTTAATTATCTATTTCTCTGCTCTTAAAACTCTTTCAGCAATTGCCTTGCATATAAAAATGGTGAAAAGTCAGCCCCACTCTGTACCATTTTTTTATGTACTTGACTGCATTGGCATAGAATCTTAGTGTGGGTAGTCTTCTGTATGAATCAGGACAGTACAAGATTTGAGCACTGCTGAAAAGATATTTCCAACTGTGACTAATAAGTATCACACAGAATCACAGAAGGCTTGAGGTTGGAAGAGACCTATGGAGGTCATCTTGGGCAACCCCCTATGCTGAAGCAGGGCCACCTAGACCAGGACCATGTTCAGATGGCTTTTGAGCATCTCCGAGGATGGAGACTCCTTAGACTCTGGGCAACCTGTGCCAGTACTCGGTCAATATCAGTGGTAGCTTTGATAAAAACACTTCAGTACAAATACTAATTAACTATCCTTTATTATATTGAGGTGTAGCAAAAGCTTAAATTATCTTAGTGGAGATGAAAAACATCAACTAAATACACTTAGAAATAACATGCTGTAGTTATTTAGAAAACTGTTTTCTTCTGCTTTGCATTCATATAGAACTTATTGCAAAAAGTGGTATTAAAGGCTATTATTCTTTAACTACTTTTGTGTAGGATATTCTATATTTTGTCTGGTGGAGGGCGAAAGAACTTATTGTAATGAGCACCTACCTCTAAATTATTACAAAAATTTAATTTCTTAAAAGTTTTAAATGACTGCATTTTGTGTATCGTTATCCTACCGATGAGAAAAAATGTTTCCTCTTTTAGTGGTATCATAGAAAAAACTTATTTAGTAAGAGACCTCTGAAGTTCAGTTTGTCAGATTTCCTTCCCAAAGTGTCAAAACTTCAAAAAAGTTTAAACTTCAAATGTAGATCAGATATTCAGGGCCTTGCCCAGGGAGAAAGAGTTCTCTGAAATCTCTTCGTCAGTCTTAGCCCAGAAAAATAAAATATTGAAAAATCAAATTTCTTCCCAGGTCATGCCTTACTAATTTATTTAACTGAGAATAGGGGTAAGATTTTCAGTCTCTTACCTTACTGTTTGTAGGAAAAAAACTCATAGCGCTCTTAAATCAGCGAGAACAACCTGTTTTTATACCATAGTTTTAACAGTGAATCTGAAGTTAATTTGATCTTAATGTTTAAATCTATTGATGAATGAATACTTAGTGAAAGCTGAATGTATAGTTTAGTTTTAGTATAGTTTAGTTTTAGTAATTTTTCTCTTTTTTTCTCTTGATATTGCCCATTTGCAAATCTAGTGTCGTGTCCTCTATTGGTAGAATTTATGCAGTTAAAAATTAAAGTAGTTTAAAATAGATGGAAAACTAATGCATTTATTCAAAAGCACTACTTGAAGGATTTTTTTATATTCTTCTCTAATATTTGAAAGTTAGGTCAGATCTGCAGATCTAGGATGACAGGTTTCTAGAAAGGCATTCCCTTTAACCGTACTTCTCAAAAAATTCTTTTTTTGACTTGCTGTTTTCTTCTTTTCTTATTTTTCCCCTCCCCAGGCAATTGCATTGCCTCCTATTGCTAAGTGGCCTTATCAAAATGGGTTTACTCTTAACACCTGGTTTCGTATGGATCCACTAAACAATATCAATGTAGATAAGGATAAACCCTATCTTTATTGGTAAGTAACTTATAATGCTGTAGTTATGGTTTGTTTTGACTTCCTAATAACCGTTAATCTTCCTCATATTTTTTTGTTTCTGACATGCTTTTCTTCCCCCAAATGCCTGCAGATTTTAATGGCTGCTTAGTGTATGCAAACTCTTAAAAAGTCATCTGAACTTTTTGCTTTGCAATTTATAAATCCATGGATGCAAGGCATTGTGCCTTGTAGATAAACCATAAAATCTAATGTGATGGTTTCTTTAGCAATTTTGAAGTACATTATTTCTTAGACCCGTAAACTGATAATGTGCTTGTATTTTCTGTTTGGTGTTTAAGATTCTCAGCTGATGTCGATACTATAAAACAAACCGTTTGCACGTTAGCTAGAGGTAATAGAAAGTGGATCTGTGAATATAAAAATGGCTCATTGATCACCCGTTCCCAAAAAGGGAAGCTGTATTTCCTAATAGATTAATTGCAGGAGAGACAATGTTAGTTTACTTAGGTTGACTGTTGTGACAAAAATAGAACTAGTTACATCCTTAATAAAGCCCTCTGATATTTAGAAATTATGGTACAAATATAAAAATGTTTATTCTATTGGTCAGTCATAAAAAAGTCTTTTCCTTTCAGAAATTAATCATATATCTGCTCAAGTATAGTTGTCTTAGCTGAAGGACAAAGGAATGAAGAAACCAAGGAACCTTTTGTTGTGTCAGGATGTGCTGGTATTTTCTTCAGCACTTCTTCATTCTTTATGTATTTGCTAGTTCATATACTTGCCTTTTCTCATATTCTCAAGAACTGTATATCAGCTGTGCAGACAGATGAGGACTGGACATCAAGCAAGATCTATTGAGTTTTGTCAGCTCAGGAATACAAGAGTAGGACAAGGAGGGAAGTAACCAAAAGTAATGCTTCTCACTTTGTAGTCATTCCAGATAGTCTAAAGAGCAGAAGGTTTTAGTAGTCAGCTGAGGAGAGCAGCAGTAGATGTGGTCTCAGGAAGGTACTTGTACTATCTATATATAAAAATCTTACTGTGCGTTTACTCGGAAAATAAAAATAATTCATATTTTTTATGGAACAAATATCTGATTTAAAATAATTTGGGTTTATTCTGAAGAAAAAAATTAGTACATTTTCTCTAAATTACCATCTGGGATAATGCTTTTCCATGCATCCATTTTCTGCTAAATGTTATAGTTATTTTACCATGGAGATTTTTTCAAGCTCTTGGCTGTAGATATGTTTATTAGTATCATCTATATTTTACTTATTTTTCAGTCTGTCAAGAACAGTAACAAATGGAATTATAGAATTAAACTTATATACAAGAATTTAACATGATCATTTGTTTCTCAGCCAAAATTTATGTTTCAAAATTGGCAGCTTTTGGTGATGTAATTGGTTTGAGAATTTATTACTGCCTCAGAACAGGAGAAGCATACTCCGAAGTAGCACAGCCTGTGATGTATGCTGCTTTTCTAAGGGTTAGTAGTGTAGAAAGACCTTCAACTTGGGTGACGAATATGATTCCCTCTGATTCCAGTATAATGCAGAAGCAGCAGTGGCATTAGGTTATAAGAACTTCAGAAGTTTGATTATTTTATTTAAATATATATTTTCCGTGATGTAGTTCTGATGTTTATTGTGATACGGTTACAACTCTTACTGAATTCTAAGATTTTTGAGCATGCATTTCAGCATATTTTTTGCACTGAAATACTTCAAAATCCTCCGTGTGTTAAGCTTTCCTGAATATTTATGCATACTTCATATTTCTCTGTGTCAGAGGGAATTAACTTCTGGTTCCATTTTTAAGTATATTTATTTAGACCTTTTGTCCAAAAACATAGCCTGTGTTAACTTTGCTACAAAGAAGTGATATAGCTTAGAATAATTACCGTGTATATTCCGTCATGTCCTTAATAAACAGATTTTTCCTTGATTAGAGTGTTTGTTTCCAAACGTGTCATTGAATAAACCCCCCAAAGCTGCCCTTTGAGTTATTGAAGGAACCTGAATTTCTTTCTTCAAAAGAATTCTAGGTCTTACCTTAACATTACACTCTAAAGAATATTTTTTTGTTAACATACTTATTAGATACAACCATAACATTTCCACATTTGCTTAAAAAATGTCCACTGGCAGTATGATTTACTATAATAAGTAACTTAATATAATATCTATTTATTAGGTTGATTAGAATTAAGAGTCTAGCAGAGTAAGAAAAGATCTTTTTTCTTTTGAGTTTATATTTCCTCATGGTTGATGTGTGCTTTTCTTTGTTTTCAGGTTTTTTCTCTTTTCATAACCGAGAACGTAACAAAATAATGTCTTCTATATTTTGTTGTTGCAATTTGGAAACCTGGGGAGAAAGTGTAGCCCCAAAACATAAGGAGTTTCAGCACTCTTATTGTAGCGCATAAAGCATAACCTCTCTAGTAAGCATAGGTATTTTGCTGCATGCATAGACTCTTGAAGTAATCTTTGGCCATATCCGTGCTGAATGAATGACTCGTTATCTCACACACACACACACTTGTGCACACAAATCTTTAATTATAGTTCCATGTTTCACTTTCTTATGTCACCTCTTGTGATGGAATATGTGTAAAAGGAGAATATTTATCAAGAGTGGGAAATAAAACTTCTGTGACTAAAAAATGTGGAACTTGCAAGTGCTTTATATGAGCCACAGAAAGAAGTCAGTCCTACGGAAATCAAAAGCCAAAACTGAGTCTGTGTAAATGTAATGTGCACGTACTACACATAAGAGAAACTGAATATGCTGGCCTCAGAAGGAAATTAGGAACAGTGCAAGTACTTGTCATTATTTTGTAGTGGCTTAAAGCAAGACATAATTAATAATTAAAACCAGGAAAAATATTCAAACTAAATCATTCATCCAAACTTCTTTACACAAATTTTAGACTTTGCCACATGAAAGGCTGAGTCGCACACAACCACCACCAAGAGGAAGATACCAAAGCAAAAAGTTGTTTTCTTTTAGTGTGCTTTTTGGACATGTTATATCTTTTTTGGTTTAACTAGATGAAAAATATATGTCATATAAATTAACTCATTCTTCATACTTTCTTCTTAAAAGTCATCCGTCTTTTAAACAATCTATATTTTAAAAGCAATAGCTCACTAGCATGCACAACTTGTAATTATAAAGTGAATGATCTTTTTGTACTGTAGTTTGTTATAAGAGGCCTGTATCACTCCCACCCTCCCCACCCCAACAACCACTCCTATTACCCCTCCACAACAGAGAGCAAGGATTAAAGTAAACCAGCCAGGCAGAGTATTTAATATCTTCACAAACAGACACCTTGCAGCTGATGTTTTTGTCCTGAAATGTTAAACATACAGTCTCTATGCACTGCCAGCAAAATAGCATCATGTTAAAAACATACCATGGAAAACAACAGATTCAACAAAGAACATATACTATTTCAATAGTCATAGAATCATTAAGGTTGGAAAACACCTCTACGGTCATGAAGTCCAACCATCAACCCACCACCACCATGCCTGCTAAACCATGTCCTCAATTGCCACATGTAGACATTTTTTGAACACCTCCAGACTAAATAGTCCCAGCTCCCTCAGCCGCTCTTCATAAGACTTGCTTTCTAGACTCTTCACCAGCCTCATTGCCCTTCTTCGGACACGCTCCAGCACCTCAATGTCTTTCTCGTACTGAGAGGCCCAAAAGTGAACACAGTACTCAAGGTGCGGCCTCTCCAGTGCCGAGTACAGGGGCACAATCACCTCCCTTGTCCTGTTGGCCACACTATTCCTGACACAAGCCAGGATGCCGTTGGCCTTCTTGGCCACCTGGGCGCACTGCTGGCTTATGTTCAGCCAGCTGTCAACCAACACCCCAAGGTCCTTTTCTGCTGGGCAGCTTTGCAGCTGCTGCTCCCCAAGCCTGTAATGTTGCATGGGGTTGTTGTGACCGAAGTGCAGGACCTGGCATTTGGCCTTGTTGAACCTCATACAGTTGGCCTCGACCCATCCTGGCATGATCCCTCTTCAGGGCCTTCCTACCCTCAAGCAGATTGACACTCCCACTCAGCTTGGTGTCATCTGCAAACTTACTGAGGGAACACTCAATCCCATCATGCAATTTATTGACAAAGATGTTAAACAAGACCGGACCCAAAACTGAGCCCTGGGGAACACCACTCGTGACTGGCCGCCAGTGGGATTTAAGTCCATTCACTACCACTGTCTGTGCTCGGCCATTCAGCCAGTTTTTTGTGCAGTGAAACATACACCCATCCAAACCATGAGCAGCTGGTTTCTCCAGGAGGATGCTGACGGAGACAGTGTCAAAGGCCTTACTCTAGTCCAGGTAGATAACATCCACAGTCTTACCCTGATCCACTAGGTGTTTCACCTGGTCATAGAAGGAGATCAGGTTGGTCAAGCAGCACCTGCCTTTCATGAACCTGTGCTGGCTGGGCCTGATCCTCTGGTTGTCCTTCACATGCCTGGTGAGTGCACTCAACATGAACCGCTCCATAATCTTGCCCGGTACCAAGGTCAGGCTGGCAGGCCTGTAGTTCCCAGGATCGTCTTTCTGGCCCTTGTTGTAGATGGATGTTACACTGGCGATCCTCCAGTTGTCTGGGACCTCCCCTGTTAACCAGGACTGCTGACAGATGATGGAGAGTGGCTTGGCCAGCTCCTCTGCCAGCTCCTTCAGTACTCTTGGGTGGATTCCATCTGGCCCCATAGACCTGTGAGTGTCCAGGTGGCATAGCAGGTCATTAACTGCTTCCTCCTGGATTATGGGAGGCTTATTCTGCTCTCCATCCCTGTGTTCCAGCACTGGGGGCTGAGTACCTTGGGAATAAGCAGTGTCGTGTCTTTTCAGTGGCTATCACCAAGAAGTGTCTGGCTCAGTCTTCTTTACTCCCCACCCATCAGGTATTTACACGTCTTCTCTTCTGCAGGCGTAACGGTTCCATATCTCAGCCTCTTCTCATGTGTCGGAGGCTTTGATCATTCAGTCATCTTTGTGGCCCTTTGCTGGACTCAGTCTGATGTGCCCGTGTCTTTCTTGTGCTGTGCATCCCAGATGGCAATGTTTTTCCTAACAGCCCCGGATGCCATTGGCTGCCTCTGCCATGAGGGCGCATTACTGGCTCATGGTGAACTTACTGTCCACCCAGACCAGCAGGTCCCCTTTCTGCAAAGCTGGTTTCCAGCTGGTCACTACACAGCATGTGCTGGTGCTTGGGGTAGTTCCTCCTCAGGGGCAGGATTTTGCTCTTTCCTTTGTTGATCTTCATGAGATTCTTGTTGGCCTGTTGTTCCAACCTGCTGTAGTCCCTCTGCACACTGCACACTTACTGGGTGTATCAACCACTGCTTCTGATTTTGCATCATCTGTAAGCTTGCTGAAGGTGCACTCTGTCTCACCAGTCAGGTTATTAATGAAGAATCTGAACAAGACTGGGTTCAGTATTGTCCCCTGGAGTACTCCAGTAGTAACTGGCCTCCAGCTGGACTCGTGCCACTGACACCAGTGCTTTTAGCCCAGCAGTTCAGTTAGTTTTCAGAGCACCTCATCGTCCACTTATGTAGCTCGTTCTTCTTTAGTTTGTCATTGAGGTTATTACAGTGTTGAAAGGTCTTGCTGGAAAGTCAGGATAAACATCCACAGCTTTCCTTTCCATCTTCCAAGGCACTCGTCTCATTGTAGAAGGCTATCAGTTTGATTGAGAATGTTTTCCAATTTGTAAATCCATGCTGACTATTCCCAATCACCTTCTTAAGTATGATCCAGGCTTTAAGTGAGTGCAGAAAGAAGTGGGGAACAGCCGTCGCGTCAGCTTGACCGTGATGTAAAAACTAATGCTTAACAATGAAGAATGAAATGCTTCCACATTTGCCAGATGTGAGGGAAAACTGCTACTGTTCTGTAATTAGCTAAATGCTAAGTGCTGCTTCAAGAACTGTAAGCCAATTTGTTTTGTTTTGCTTTGTTTTTTAAAGAATTTTAATTATCTCTGAGGATGATGTTGGGCAGCTGCTAAGTGACAGTCTGTTTATACATGTGGATTGGAACGTTATTGTAGCTTTCTTACCAAGTACAAAATGAGTGTGACAATCCTGGAAGAAAATCAGAAGTCTTTGATGTTTGCATGGATGATAAATAGTGATAAGGAGGAAGCTTTGTTGCAGAGCAACCAGGTTGAAATGGTAAGATTCAGAATTCTATAGCACAAAGTTTAGTATAAGCAAACCAACCAAGCCCGTATACCTAGCAGTGAATAATGGGTGCCGTGTTTACAGAATAGGTCATTAGGTATTAGAAAGCAGTAATTCAGAAGGATGTTGAGGGGTATTGTAGGTAACCAACTGACCATAAACTACTTTTCATTGCTGAAAGAGCTACTGTGATCCTGTCAAGGACAGTCTGAACAGAGAAGAGAGTAAAGGTGATGTGATCACTTCCTGAAATCTTGCAAAAGCATTACTGGAATACCATTTACAGTTAATAATTGCTACTTCTTTTAAGAGATCACGGAAAAAAATGGTAATATTCAGAGAACACTCCGGAGTGAATTGTGCTCTAGAAAACACATTTTATAATGAAACCTTCCAAGAAAAAAAAATCAAATTAAGGATGCTCTTGACTTCTGTTCTCAGAATTTATGCAAAATCTAATGTTGATGAATTGTTTAATCTGAGATCCAGTGGGTAGACAGCAAAATAGGAAAATTCAAACTTTTAGACACACAGTACTATGGTCACTTTAACTATCTTAGTTTTAGTAAGACTTGGTGCAATCATAATCACATTTCAATACATTTTTGGAAGTATTTCCTTGAAAATGAGGTATAGATTCTTTGTCATAAAGACAGTGCAAATTTGAGAGTTTAGAGCTAACTTTAAGCACACTCAACTGAGAAGTATCCATCCTCTAAATCTCTATACTTCTTTCTGCTAAAAAAGAAGATAGAGTGACATTACTTCCAAGTGAGGCCTGGAATTAGATATGAAGACTGGGTTTTTGTTGGATTTTCTATGTTTTGGTTTTTTGTTTTGTTTGGGTTTGGTTTTTTTTAAGAGTTGCTTTCTTTCAAATTGTGCATTGGGCTCTGTGAAGGAATTAGAGGGTGAACTGAGGCTGGATTGTCATAATTGTAGTTTTTTGTCCTTAAAACATCCAAGTGCTTCCACAACAATTTAATGGACGAATGGCTAAAAATTCTGAAAGAGCTTTCTAAATTTTATTTTTACTGGTGTCGGGACAAGGAAAAAAACCCAGAAAGGAAAAATACCCAGAAAACCCACAGTGCAAAATGTCTAGACTTTTCAGTCCTCCTCTAGAGCTAATAGTAATAGGGATAATGCAGAACTGTTGCAAAAGCACATAACGGAATTTCAAATTGGTCGCCATCACAGAAATGTGGTGGGACAACTCGCATGACTGCCATGCTGTAATGGATGGCTACAGACTCTTTAGGAAAGACAGGCCAACAAGGAGAGATGGGGGAGTTGCTTTATATGTGAGGGAGCAACTGGAATGCATTGAGCTTTGCCTGGGGGCAGATGAAGAACGAGTTGAGAGCTTATGGGTTACAATTAAGGGACAGGCTCATAAGGGTGACATTACTGTGGGTGTGTACTACAGGCCACCTGACCAGGAGGAGGAAGTTGATGAGGCCTTCTACAGGCAGCTGCAAGCAGCCT
>Ga0065711_1034885_pt1 | contig 23103 bp, 18 predicted proteins | sample Hoacrofraction12_FD_59098 | JGI IMG/M metagenome (GOLD analysis project Ga0065711, IMG submission 59098) | Hoatzin crop microbial communities from Cojedes, Venezuela - Epithelial fraction 12 v2 (version 2) | ecosystem: Host-associated > Birds > Digestive system > Esophagus > Crop | place...
GAATAAAAGAACGTTAACAGGAGTAGTCAGCATGGATTCACCAAGGGGAAATCATGCCTGACCAATCTGATAGCTTTCTATGATGACATGACTGGCTGGGTAGATGAAGGGAGAGCCACAGATGTTGTCTGCCTAGACTTCAGCAAGGCACCGTCTCCCATAATATCCTCATAGGGAAGCTCATCAATAGTGAGGTAGATGAATGGACAGTGAGGTGGACTGAGAATTGGCTGAATGGCAGAACGCAGAGGGTTGTCATCAGCGGCGCTGAGTCTGGTTGGAGGCCTGCAACTAGTGGTGTCCTCCAGGAGTCAGTACTTGGCCCAGTCTGACTCAACTTATTGACCAATGACCTCGATGAAGAGTTAGAGTGTACCCTCAGCAGGTTTGCTGATGACACAAAGCTGGGAGGAGTGGTGGATACACCAGAAGGCTGTGCTGCCATTCAGCGAGGCCTGGACAGGCTGGAGAGTTGGATGCAGAGGAACCAGATGAAATTCAACAACGCCAAGTGCAGGGTCCTGTACCTGGGGAGTAACAACCCCATGCATCAGTACAGGCTTGGGGGTGGACCTGCTGGAGAGCAGCTCTGCGGAGATGGACCTGGGTGTCCTGGTGGATGACAGCTTAACCATGAGCCAGCAGTGTGCCCTGGCTGCCAAGAAGGCCAATGGCATCCTGGGGTGCATTAGGAAGAGTGTGGCCAGCAGGTTGAGGGAGGTTCTCCTTCCCCTCTACACTGTCCTAGTGAGGCCCCATCTGGAGTACTCTGTCCTGTTCTGGGCTCCCCAGTTCAAGAAGGATGAGGAGCTACTGGAGAGAGTCCAGCGGAGGGCTACGAAGATGATGAGGGGACTGCAGCATCTCTGCTACAAGGAAAGACTGAGGGAGCTGGGCTTGTTTAGCCTGAGGAAGAGAAGGCTGAGAGGTAATCTTGTGAATGCCTATAAATATCTTAATGGTGGGTGTCAAAGGATGGGGCAGACTCCTTTCAGTGATGCCTAGCGACAGGACAAGTGGCAACAGGCACAAACTGAAGCATAGGAAGATCCATCTGAACATAAGGAAGAACTTCTTCACTCCAAGGATGACATAGCACTAGAAGAGGTTGCCCAAAGATGTTGTGGATTCTCCTTCTCTGGAGATATTCAAGACCTGCCTTGACACGGTCCTGTGCAACTTACTCTAGTTGACCCTTCTTCGCAGGGGGGTTGGACTACATGGTCCACAGAGGTCACTTCCAACGCCTACCATTCTGTGATTCTGTGAAATCTTGCTATCAGTAAGTCTCAGCCAATTAATCTGCAGATTTCTAAAGTCATCATATCAGTATATACATAGGTCCCATGCTTGCATGTTTGTTTCCTTTCAGAACTTAAACATTCCTAGGAAACTCTCACATCTCCTCCAAGTTTGGATGGATGATGGTACCTCTATGTAGTGTAACATGAAAAATATCATTTTTTTCCTTTTTTGTGATAATTTACATTGAAAGAAAATGAAACCATACATTTGGAAGTCATGTATTATATGCTATGCTATGCTCTGCTATGCTATGCTCTGCTATGCTATGCTATGCTATGATAGAACTACACTTTAGCTACCTGTGAACTTTCCTACCTTGCACATCATTTCTCCCCATTAAGATACTGCAGTGTAACACTGCAGTATTTTCACAATAACATAAGTTCCATCTGGAATTGCTACATATCCATTAGAAACATCTGAGTCTATATTTAGTAGGGTCATGAAGTGACCTTCCTGCTGCATGGGAGGCTTTGCATATAGCTGCTCTATGGGGGCTTTCAGAACAGCAAAGTGAATAAAAAGAATCTCCTTGGAAACACAAGTGTACTCAGGATATGAACAACTGGAAAAGGTCATGGAGTTTTTTGGGGGAAAGCTGGCTAGTTAAATGGCAGCCTGGTTTGTTGGCTCTTCTGAAGGAGTCTACAATTTCTCCAGTTGTGTTCATGTGCCTCAGAGAGCTGCTTCAGAAGCACTTAACTGGTCTCCTGCTGAGTTGAAGCTTTGAAATGCCCTAAATGCAAAAGCTCTTTATAAGTCACAAAAAACACCTTCATAAAAAAGGAGGTCAGGCTGAAACAATCTAGCAAAGGGTTTCATCAGACTTAGGTGAAACACATTATTGCACTTTTAACAGGTTGTGTTTTATTTCTGTCCTTCTGTTTTAGGTTAAGTGTAAATGCTTCTTTAATAAAGTTGATAAAGGTCATTTGGAGCTGTCATCCTCATGGAAAAAGTACAAGCAGCAACAATGTGTCTGAGCTTGCTAAATCTAAGGTATCACCAAAACACTTCCGGTGAATCTTGGTAATTGGGCCTATCCAATATTTCTGAGAATTGATTTTCCACTGTTATTATGGTATGGTACTTGTCAGAGTTAAACTAATTTTTAATATATCACTCCATGCAGCTGGTTGAGTTGCAACCTGTACCATAAATGAAGCTCTTCGACAATTATTCCTTAAGGACAGAATTACAAAAGACTAGCTGCTGTAAGGACCTGTTACTTTCTGTTCTGAATGGCTCATATTGCACTGACAGCACAGATCATGTGGGATTTGCACATGAGAAGTTAAGTTCTACGTAATAATAATAAATTCAAGGGGTTGAGAAACACATTTTTAAAAAATTCTAATTACATTCAGTATTGTTTCATTAAGAAAGAGAAAGAAGAAGACATTAAAACTCCAAATATTAAAAATGAAGAAGAACAATTGTTATTTAAGTCTGCATAGACTATAAAAAGAATTAATCTTTTTAATGTACGTAAAGAGATTTTGGTATTACATGTTCAGGCTTGTTTATTGTTAAATGCATTTCCTAGAGAGATAATGGAATTCGCCCTATCGGAAGCTCAACACATGAACCAGACAGCTGCCAAGGATGAACCAAAATTATGGATCCAGACAGAGTAGGAAAATGGACCTCCTGAGAATCTTTCCAGGCTCGGATTTGTGATCTTAGCACTTAAGGGAATCCTTTTAAACTGGGACACTTCTCTTCCTTCTTTTCCTGTGGTCTGGGATTCCCTCTGGGACCTACCCATTGGTAACACATTACTGCTCTGGTCTGCTTCAGCTTTTTTCTTGGGAAAGGGGCTATTTTCTTCAGGCATTAATAGAAAAAAGAAGGATGCATAGTCAGTCTCCTTCCCATCTGTCTCCCACCTGCTAGAGAAACTGGGCAGAAACATGGTGGAATCAGACTACATTTTGATCTTTGTAAAACAAGGCACCACACAAGAATATAGTAATATTATAATAATCAGGCAGTGATTCAGTGATTCTCAGCCAAATTACTCAATGTGACATTTCATCCTGCCTGTCTCTGAATCTTGTTTTCCATTTAATAAATATACCAGGCCTAATCTGACAACCTTTGTATTTAAGGTGATGTGACACAAGTTATGTAGAAGCACTGAAAACCAAAGAGGGAATTGGGATAGGCTCTTCATTTTGGAGACGGGAAGGGTCATTCTCATGTTCAAGGCATTGAATGGCAGGAAACTGGAGCAGCTGAATAACTGTCTGTAACACCACCACAGGGACAGTTTAGACTGGGTTTTGAAATGCCCTAAATGACATTTTGAAATGCCCTAAATGACAGTTTAGACTGGTTTTTGGTTTTGGACCCCAAAACTCTTCATTCTAAATGAAAGATTCATTTATGTAAAAGACAGGTTTCTCAAAGATCACTCTTTGGCCATGGAAAACTTCCATAAGAACTCAGGATAATCAGAAATTTCATAGATTTCCATTCCAAGTACAAAAAGTTCCTGTTTTCAGTAACAGCAAAGTATGGTGGTATGTTTATAATAAGGAAGCCACCAGCTCTCAAAGCATGGTAGACTACTTGCCCATTCAGTTTTCCTTTAAGATGGTGAGATTAGAAAGAGGGGACCACACGGAACAGAAATCAACCACAGTACTCACTGCTATACTGGAAGGTGCTTTAACTGTACAGGGATGTGTTGTTAAATGTAAGTGCTAAAACTGAATTATTCACAGTGAGTTCAAACTTTGAGGTGACAGGTACTGATGATTTAATTGTTATTGATTTCAGCTGGAATTATTGGACTAACCACCTACTCGAAAAGGTTGACTTTTGTGAAGCGGGAAAACATAGATTAAAATAAGATCCTCATTTTGAAAGAAATTACCTTTTCTATTAAGAACTACAACCTCATTGCCAAATCAATGAGGAAATAATGACATCCTTGGTACACTGTATACTGAAATGTACAAGAACTTAGGGAAAAATATACTGAAAGGTTGGGAGGTCTTTTTCACATGCTCGTTAACGTAGTCTCATCATCAGGATGTTACTGCCCTGAGCACACAAGAACTGAATTTGCCTGTTTTGACCCTGAAAGTAGATGTAACGGTCTTGTTATTACCGTATCCTTCAACTCACTGTGGAGTTGTAAGTTTACATTATGTCAATTATTTTGTTCTTCACAAACACACTTTTCTCTGAAATAATATCAAGTTTTTTCAAGCACAAGAAGACTGATAAAATTTTCACCATCTCTCTCTGACTGCTGTGTATGTTAACATAAAGGAATCAGATATCATGACGATTATTGCTCAGTCTTCTAGCTCTAAGCGACATTTACTTTTAAACACCCGGGGTAATAAAAAAGCATGCATGTAAGGTCATGTTCCAAAGAAAGACATTTCATCCCATTTAGAAAACTAGTTTTAATGATTTACTTCTACTTGAATGAAATATATCGGTTACAATTTGTAGATTTGGATCTGGAGTCAAATAGACTGGAAACTCGCATAAAAAGGGTTATAAGGCTAAGCAATAACGCCAGAAGGCTAATTCTTCAGTGTGACCTGGAAGCTCTATCAGTGTCACATTCTCTTGATTAAATTGGTATCTGTGACAGGCCTGGAGATGTGTGGTTTTGGTCACAGTGTTTTTATTGTCTTCACTTTCAAACTCTATTCCATTTCACCGATTGATTTCTGCTGCTAATGTACATTGCCATGCCATAAACAGGCATAAAAAATAGATCTTGAAGGCACTAAGTATTTCAATCTTAAAAAAAAATTGCTCTGAAAAAGTCAAGGTTTCATATACAGCTTGTTTAATGCAAAAGCTTAGCAATTTGGCTATGGTATGGTTAAAACATCTATCAATCTGTTGACTACATACAAACACATAAGCATGTTATGCAAGACCATATTTATGAAGTACATAATACAATAGTACACAATGCATCTGTTTTGGACAACCTTGGATAGATGTATACTGAAGGTAGTATAATTGCAGATTTTAAGACTTCATCAGAGAAAGAAAGGTTAGTTAACCTTACATATTTTTCCCTAATGACAATGCAAGCAGGCTTAAGTATTCATTACATTGTAATATTACATTGTTATAGCTGAGCTCTTTGTTATTCTTTAAAAGGAAAAGGAGTTTCCCATTTTATAACCAACAGTTGTTCGCCATCCGTGGTTAAACAGCTGGAATTAAATGGTTCCATTTTTTTTTTTCTTTTTCTTTTATGAAAACTGCTTTTAAGATGTACTGACCAATTCAGCAGAGAACATTACAGGCTGCAATAGCATATATATTTTGTGCAAGTAGTATTAAAAAGTCACAACCACTATTCAAGCAGCTGGGACCAAAAGTCACAACAAGGTTTCAGATCTTACTCCAAACTCCCATCTCTTGATTACGTTGAAACTCTGCTAACTCTCCAGATTTGTTGTCATTTGCAGACTCATATTTCATGCCTAGAAGCAATTCTGTACGTTCTTGGAGAAACCTGTGCTGTGAAAGGGTCCCTTGCTACACTGCATGGTGGCATCACTTAATCCCTTTGTAAACTAATCAAACCCCATTCAGAAACTTATTGGGCAGCAGTGCTAATACAAAAATTAAGTACTGAAGGTCAGTGTAACCGATGACTGATCACAAAAACATGGGATAAGTCCTGGATAAACAAACTTCAGTACTGAAGCTTCTGTTGGAATCAAGAGTAACAGATTTATGAAATGCCATCCTTCTGTGACTTAAGTTGTTTGTGACTGGTTTTGTTTAAATTTCAGTTGAAGATTCATACACTTCTTATCCCAGGACAAGCCACATAGGAAATCCTATGCAGAGCCTCTGCAAGCAAAAAAATTCTTTAAGGTCAGGGCAAATTTCTTTTAGTTTTTTGCAGACAGGATGCATTATCACGTATCTGGCCTCTTCACTAGATTCAAGTCAACCAAAAAGGTGTTCTGCTTTTAAACCTGAAGAATCGTAGTACAAATGCGCTTTTTAGCACTAGGGAGCTATTACACTTTTTTTGTGATTTTTTTGTTTAGTCAGGAGGTTTCATCACAAACACCAATTTTGTTTCTGTAATGAAAAAGCAAATGAGTGCAGTTTTTTCATCTCATGGATAACACCTTTTCTCACCTAGCTCATCCTTGTACAAACTTCCATATCAGAAAACACCTGCTGTTATAAAATAAACTCTATAATGTATTTGTTCACTAACTATAATCTTCTATGTGTCTTTATTCTCTCATGTGACACTTGAACAATAACTACTCTCTTTAATGAAGACACTGAACCATAAAAACCTCTAAAGTATATCAAGTAAGACTGTATTTGAGACTACAAAAACAGAAGTGAGTGTTTCTGCAAGTACAACTGAACTAAATACTGCTAAGCTCTGCAGCTGAAAAAAAGGAGATAAATTGCAACATCTTATATTTTGAAAGTAACAACTCAGCAAAGCATCAGTATACTAATGAAGGTTTCACAGCTGCAGTATTATAACTGAAGAGGCAAGCAATACGTTAGAAAGACACGTGGCTAAATAAGGATGTCTCTGTAAGGAGACATTCAACTATATGAGGATCCAGTTCTCCTACGCATAATATAGAGATTTGAGAAAGTTGCTACAGAAATTAGGGGACATTCAAATTCTATTTATTACTTATGGTCTAAATATCTTTTAAAACTTGCATACGTGGACAAGTGTCTAAAAAAATAATTTTCCTCCAAATCTAAAGGCAAAGTTGTAATTGTGATCAGATAACAGCTTCTTATTTGATTTGAGTAACTTTTAATTTCCTTTCTCCTGAAAGCTATTTCTTTTTTTACAGGTCAGGGTCTAAAATATCAGAAGACTTGAAACCATGTTGAATGGCAGTGAAGAGCTGGGGGTGGAAGGAGAACGAGGGAAAAGGAGAGTGATGGCACTGTTATGATGTGACATAATAAATACTATGACAGTTCTGACAGGCTATGACCAACGAATAAGTTACCAGCTGAAGATAAGAGTATATGAGGCTTACCAGGTTCTCCAAGACCCAGATTATGGCTGGCACAGGTGTTTAGGCCTATGTTCTTGCTTAGCTGCATTCTTACTCTGGATAAAAATGAGACTGACGTACATACTTTAAAGATTTTCTTTCAGTCCTCCTTCTCTGGAAAAAAGTGATGAGTCTGGAGAGGAAAAATCACTGGAATCCATCTTAAAGAGAATTCCACTGGTTTGTCCCAATAGAGAGAAAACTGTAGGTAACACGAGAACAGCAAAATGTCCAGTCTACCACCTATAATTGGAAATGTTGTCCTAGAAGCATCCTTCTGGACTACTCCAGCTGAAGCAGTGCAGATTCATGCTCAAAAACTGGCTTGTCAACTTTGGAATATGAGTGACACACAGAACCCCACCCTCTAACTCAGCGTGCACAGTTACATCCCTCACGTGCCACAAGAGCATCTGGTGGTCGCTCAGGAAAGGCACCATATGAATTTTCATGATGGGCCACATCTAAGTGCTACAGGCTGATCAAAACCAGTATTTGCTTCTTATAAACAGTCTTTCCAGAGGCTTTTTCCTTTTTCTCCCACCCCTTCTCCCACATTCACACCTATTCCTAGGAAAGAAATATTCCCCAAATGCCATTGATAATGTTCCTTTAAAACATCTGAAGTTACAAATACTATCACTGGTTCGATATTAGACTCAGTTCCTGGACGTGAATTCTCCTATTTGTAGCTGATTGTTCCACGTCTGTTACTTTTAAAACATTCCAGGAAGAGATACTATTCAGCACAAAGCTGATGAGCAGCAATCGGTAAAGATCCTTGCCACAGCATCACTTCCTAATGGCAATAAGCAAGAGCTTCAGAAATTTCATTTTGAAACAACACCCTGGAATGTACATATTTATTTCTATTTACAAAGTTACACCTCCAAAACGTCATTAGTCTGCAATTGAAACACACATTCCAGTCTGGTCTGTACTCTTTAAGCTTTTCACATATTAGAGAAAACTTTTGTAGCAGGTTATCTAGTATGGCTTTATTATTAAGACTGTTTACTTGCTTTTTCCTAAATTTCTGAATTCAGCACCGCAATAAATCCATTGAGGACTGATGTAAAGTCACAAACTAATTCTGAAAAACACATGTAGAAATACCAGTATTTTCTAAAATACTCTTTTGAGTTTTTTACTTGATTGCTTACTCATGTACCTGGCCAGTGTGCTAACAGCTATATCTCTGTTACTCTGCCTTCTTCCTCTCCATTCCCACACAAGCGTCTCTACCCATTGCACCCCATTAGAAAATTAGTCCTTTTTTCTTTCCCATGATTCTGTGTTATCTTAACACTCAAGTGGACTGTGAGAGTCATAATCCTAAACATAATAATTTGCTTTACTTTTAATCACAGAATTATAGAATCATACATGTTGGAAAAGACCTCTAAGATCAATCAAGCCCAAACGTCACCCCAACACAACCATACCTACTAAACCGTGTCCTGGAATGCTACATCTACATGTTTTTTGAACACCTCCAGGGATGGTGACTCCACCACCTCCCTGGGCAGCCTGTTCCAATGCTTGACCGTTCTTCCAGTAAAGAAATTTTTCCCAATACCCAGTCTAAACCTCCCCTGACACAACTTGAGGCCATTGCCTCTCATCCTATCGCTGGTTACTTGGGAGAAGAGACTAACACCTGCCTCGCTACAACCTCCTTTCGGGTAGTTGTAGAATGCCCCTCAGCCTCCTCTTCTCCAGACTAAAAAATCCCACTTCCCTCAGCTGCTCCTCATGAGACTTGATCTCCAGACCCTTCACCAGCTTCAGTGCCATTCTTTGGACATGCTCAAGCACCTCAAAGTCTTTCTTGTAGGGAGGGGCCCAAAACTGAACACAGTACTTGAGGTCTGGCCTCACCAGCACCGACTATAGGGGCTCGATCAGCTCCCTACTCCTGCTGGCCACATTGCTGGCTCATGTTCAGACAGCTGTCAACCAACATCCCAAGGTCCTTTACTGCTGGACAGCTTTCCAGCCACTCCTCCTCATACCTGTAACTTTGCGTGGAGTTGTTGTGACCCAAGTGCAGGACCCAGCACTCAGCCTTGTGGAACCTCATGCAGTTGGCCTCAGCCCACTGATCCAGTCTGTCCAGATCCCTCTGCAGAGCCTTCCCACCCTCCAGCAGATCGACGCTGCCACCAAATTTGGTGTCATCTGCAAACTTACTGAGGGAGCACTCAATCCCCTCATCCAAATCATTGATAAAGATGTTAAACAAGACCAGACCCAAAACTGAGCCCTAGGGAATACCGCTTGTGACTGGCCACCAACTGGGTTTAACTTCAATCACCACAACTCTCTGAGCTTGGCCATCCAGGCAGTTTGTTTGCCAGCAAAGAGTACACCTGCCTAAGCCACGAGCAGCCAGTTTCTGTGGGAGACAGTATCACAGGCTTTACTAAAGTCCAGGTAGACAACATCCACAGCCTTTCCCTCATCCACTAGGTGGGTCACCTGGTCATAGAAGGAGATCAGGCTGGTCAAGCAGGACCTGCCTTTCATGAACCTGTGCTGGCTGGGCCTGATGCCCTCGTTGTCCTTCACATGCCCGGTGAGCGCACTCAAGATAAAACACTCCATGATCTTCCCTGGTACCGAGGTCAGGCTGAATGGCCTGTAGTTCCCAGGATCCTCCTACTGGCCCTTCTTGTAGATGGACATCACATTGGCCAGCTTCCTGTTGTCTGGGATCCCCCCTGTTAAACAGGACTGCGGATAAATGATGGAGTGTGGCTTGGCCAGCTCCTCCGCCAGCTCCCTCAATACTATCGGGTGGATCCCATCCAGCCCCATAGACTTGTGAGTGTCCAGGTGGCATAGCAGGTCATTAACTGCCTCCTCCTGGATTATGGGAGGTTTATTCTGCTCTCCATCCCTGTCCTCCAGCTCAGGGGTCTGAATACCCTGGGAATAACCGGTCTGACTATTAAAGACTGAGGCAAAGAAGACATTAACTACCTCAGCCTTTTCCTCATCCTTGGTGGCAATGTTCCCCCCCTATCCAATAAAGGATAGAGATTCTCCTTGGTTCTCTTTTTTGTTAATGTATTTGTGAAAATATTTTTTCTGATCTCTTATAACAGGGGCCAGATTGAGTTCTAGCTGGGCTTTTGCCTTTCTAATTTTCTCTCTGCATGACCTAACAAGATCCCTGAAAATAGTTATCTTGATATAACTACTGACATATGAAAGAGTTTGTATTTTGTAACATTTTTAGAATTAGCTCTTTTTCTCATTTCACGGGCAAGCGGTATAGTGCATAGTATATGCTACAGAGCTGTGTTAGATAATTTACAAAAATACCTAGGTAAGAGGCTTCTACTTTCCTGTTTTTAACCTTTGTCTGCTTTTTACTGCCACATTATTGGGAATGAACAATAAACGGTCTGTCCTGGGTAAGTCAGAGAAATTCGCATAAGCTGATTCCAAGTTGCTTAATATTTTTAACCTTTTCCTGCTTTTTCAGTGCCATTTTATTAAGAATAAAACATTAATGACCTGACCTTTTCTCATAGTCGTGAATGTAGAAAGGCATGTGTACAAATGAAAAGCAGAAGTTTCCAAATCAGAGAGAAATGTATAATATTAATAATAATCTATAGCTTTTGGAGCCAAAGCTTTTATGCTGCTTGCCCTCTTCATTTCCACATGTGATTAGATTCTCTCATTAGAATGAAAACCATTTATCATCCTCAATGTACAGATAATATGATGATTGATGGCTTTGCAACCAGCTGTATAATATGCAAATACTTGACTTTTTAATATTTTACGAAACACGGCATTCATGCATGGTTGTTTTAGTCCCTTTAACATTCACATTATAAGCATGCCATGTAACATTATCACAGTAGGGCCACTGGACCCTCTCTTATCAAAATAGACATGATTTCGAAAACAATCCAGCGTAAAGCTTTTTTTTCTCTGTTGGCATTTTCGTAGTACACTTGGGTAGCTGTTCTATCAATGTAATTATTTTGTTTCCAGCACAGATGCAAAACATCATCTTTACTATGAGTAGGTTCATTAAAATGTTCCGTGTTATTAAGACCCTACATATTTACACTAAGTAAAAACTAGAAAAATCCTGCCACCAGTTAGGGGAGATGTTAGATTTCCTTCTCATCTTATTTTTGCTGCTGTTTTTTATTACCTATAGCAATGTGATGAATAGATGCAAGGACTGTATGGAACCAGTGAAGCAAAGTCTGCGGATCATGGGAGCCAGCCACTGCACCCAGCCCAGGGAAGGGCTATAGATAACGCGTGCTTCACTATGAAGAAGGGAAGGAAGAGGAGGATGGTTTTATAGAGGCCAACTTAAGGAGATTGGTAATTTTCATTTGTATCAGGAACTGGTGAGAAAACAAAAAGGTAGAAAAGCTGGAGAGCTCTCTTTCACATTTGTCACATCTCCAATAGAGGAGTTCCAGAGACAAAAGATCTAGTCTTGATGAAACGTCTCTTATGAAAAACATGTGCCAACTCCCTGCAGACCCCCAGCTTTGGAGAAAGAAGTCAGGATATTCATCCTGCTTTCCTCCTATTTTACCTAGCATGGAGCATTCAAGACATTTCAAGACAAAATCAAAAAGAAACAAGTTAGCACTGTAGACTAGATGGGAATATGGCTGCTAATGAATTATTCCCGCTCTTTCCTTTCCTCCTATTTTTTATTTGGTTCAAGATCACAGCACCTGACATGAACAAAGTGATTTTGCTTTGTGGAAATAACAAGAATTGTACAGATCCATATTGCGGATGTTTACTGCAGACCTCCCTCTGAGTCTTCAAGATTCTCTATGTATTTTTAAGACTTTTCGACTCCCCTTTTCTCCAATGACTTCTTCATGACTTCTAGCTTTCTGTCTAAGAGGGAAAGATTAGTCTCTCTTACGAGATGATGAACTTGCTTTTTAAATAGTTGGACATTTTGCCATTGACTGATACCATAAACTTCACTATGACATTTTCTAGAGCATCCATGTCTTGCAATGGATACGGACTGGCATTTACAAGGGAGCAGGGGATAGGTGAGGGTCCCGTGTGACAGAGCGGTCTCAAAGGCCCATTCCCTCACTGCAGCAAGATCTACTTAAAAAAGTATTTTGACACAAACATGTCCCCAAATGTATATGTTGTACAAGAACACCTTTAAATTCTTTCAACTCGGTATGAATATAACTTTCAGAACTGCCAGTTATGCCCTCAAAAAAAATCTGCCTCATGACATCTGATGCTCCTGTCAGAGAACACACTGGGGAGTCTGGAAAATAGTATGCTTAAGACCATTTTATCTCTCAAGGTGGTGACTTCATCACCCTGTTTTTCTGTCCAGTGGCAATACAACTACATTCAATCAAACATTTGGAAAGTTATTGCCCAGAGTCCTCCAGATGGGGTCTGGCTGGAGGCTTCTCTTAATTGAAGACTAAGCAGGGAGCTGCCTGTCACCAGAGCTTGGGTTGAGATGGCTCTTGCCACCTCCAGGCTCTGAGAATTTCTTAGTCCCTGCATGCATGTGATGAATAGCTAGCTTTGATATCAAAGGATTATTCATTTGCCCTGCAAGCTTTGTCAAGATCGTGGTGGATGATTAGCATGTCTGTAAAATGATCAGCTGGCCCTGCACCTTGCTGATCTGCTAAGAGTCTGTGCACCTGGACCTGTGACTTCAGACAGTTACCCCAATGTCCAGATCCCTTATTACCTCTCACCAACACCATCTTGATCTGCTACTTTCTGGAAAAGATGAAAAAAGTGAAGCGGAAAGAAAGGACGAATGCAAGAATCTACTATTTTAATATTTTTCCAGGTAAAATGTCTATATGTCACTATCAGGACAGTGACATCGCAGGGTTGTCCATCTTTCCCTATCTTTTTTTTTTTAATTAATGTGTTTATGCTTCAGCTTTCGTACAATATTTTGCAGGGTACCTTGCTGAAGGCTTATGTGTGGTTTGCTCTCCAGGTAGAGAAGACCTAATATAAAACACTACATTTTTCTCTTAGAAGGCTAATTTGGCCTTCTTGGAGAAAAAAAAAAAAGGAAAGAAGAAGAAAAAATAGGACTCATGAACAGGCAAAATAACTAAGGTTGAATATTTTAACCGATCATTTCTTCTTCTGGAAGATATTCAACAATTCTCATTTGTCTGCGTTGCAAGGAATGTCTGCTCTACATACCCTTCACTTTCAAAATTATAATGTATTCTGTATACTATGCTTCTTACAGTCTGGGAATTACATAATCCAAACTCTCCTTTTGCCAAACAAATTTTGTACGAGATCATGTAATTCAAAAAACAAGAACAGCAATGTGACATTGTTATACATTTCTTGTTCTTCTCATCGACCTTGTGATAGCGGTGGTCAATTCATATAATTTTGCAATATTTCATATTTTACTTAGCACTACTATCTATAATCTTAGCAGGTCAACAGAATTTCATTTTTTATACTCCCTTTTTCTTTTAAGAATGAGTGACTTGATATATGTCTATTTAAAAAGAACAACCAACCAACCAACCAATGAAATAATAAATGGGAAAAAAAAAAAACAACAAAACACCAAATTGTGATGTGTTTTTTTTTTTATTTCAGCCCGAACATTTATGAGTGAACATGCTAATGCATTCTTATATTCTAGAGGGTACAGCAGAGGCCCTTCATCCATTGATTCAAGGCTTAAGAGGTAAAATACCTGTATAATAATTCAGCAAGTGCTGCCTAAAGGATAGCACACTGAAGTAATACTGATGAGACCATGCCCTACTAATCAGACTGATTTACTGGAGAGTGACAAATAGCCATGTGTTTTCTAAATTTCTCAGTATAAAACAGAGATGCAGCTTTTGTTGTAAAATACACTGCATCCCAGAGCAAACCACTGTATAAAAATTGTTTTCTTATAGAGGCATCGCTACCAATAAATCTGATTTCAGGATGTTGTTTTCTTAGTAAAGTCTTTTCACTACTTCACGATACAAAATCACGACCAGCATTTATACTCCTATTCCATCAGTTTTCTGCTCTTTTGAAGGGCAGGAGTTCTTCTGAAAGAAATACGCTTATAACACATACATCTAAGATGGTGTTTTCCTAGGATAATTTTTTAGAATACTGAGCATTAATTGGCACTCGGTTTTTTAACTGCCAGTTCTAAACTTACAAAAATAGTTATAGTGAGGGTGGCAGCACAATGTGAAGTATGAATTACTGAGGTGAGATGAGACTACGGAATTCTCCACAAAGAGATCAGTGTCCTGAGGATGGTGAGGAAAGGCTGGACTCCAAACTCACAGCCCTGCAGCTGGGGCACAGCTGTTTTCTTTGGTCCCTGTACGCAGGAGAGGGAAGACAGCAGCATCACCAAGCCATTGAAAGCAAGGCCAGGAACTGGAAGAGGGAAAATCTTTTAAGAAAAGTAAGACTGCGCAGAGGACAGCACTAGCTTTTGTTCTGCAAGTGCCATAAGCTATCTGGAAGTCTTACCAAGATCAAAAACTCTCCTATGGAAGATATCTGAACATTGTTTTTACAAATGTTGATAAATAAATCAAACTCAAAACATATAATGACTTCAGGTATTATTGATTGACAAAGTTAAATGCACTGTTTATCTTCTTTATAGCCTAAATTATATATATAATTAGTTAAAGATATACTGGCAGCATATTTGTGATAGCATAATCGTTTGAAGCCCACTAAAAGATCTGAATCTCAGAGAATGATTTTTGCCTAAGTCATTAACATTACAAAATCCTGTCACCCTCATCCAGTATCTTCCCTACATCTTCCTGATTGTCATTATAAATTAAAAGTAACTGCTGCTCTGACAGAACTAAAAGAGAAGGTAAAAAATGCAGAAATATGTGTAAAATTGGATTTTTATAGAGATCATTTAATTCTGTAAACTTAAGTTCATGAAACTGAAAAATATTTGAATATTATGGGTCAAACAAACATTTTGTTTACTAACATTAGTGTGATTAGTGTCTTTTCTACTTGACCCGAGGTAAGCGAGAATTACAATAAACGCATTTCACCTTTGACCATGGTTTGAGCTCATTCATTAATCTATACACACTGTTCACTCTCAGCTGAGATTATAGTTTAAATTTAATTACTGTTACAATATATATAAAATTTAGATTTCCTTCAGAATTCTGTTATCTAATGACTACTAACACAAGCTTTTTATCTCCTGCCTGAGCCTCAGAATACCCAGTTTCATAGTTCAGTGTTATTTTTAATTGGAGCTATTAAGTTAATAACTGATGAGCTTTCTTAAATTCTCCCACTATCTTCTGTACATTTTTTCACACGGGTAGTGTTGGGACTTCCTTCCTTTTTTCCATCAGCTTATGATGTAAAACACTAGATGATAAAAGTACTTGGGCCAGATTCAGAAACATACTTAATTTTTGGACAAACTAAAATCCTGGACTTAAGATACTCAATGCTTACTTTTTAAGCAACTCCCTTTCTTTCCTTCCTTCCCAAAGTGAGGAAATTATCTTTCAGCACCAAGCCTCCTGATGTGAAGTATTAATGGTCAAAATATCTGCATGTAGAATAGGGAGAGCTTCAGGAAGCACGTTCAGCATGGTGGTGTTTGTAGTTCATTGAACATACATTTAATATTCTTACCTTTACTTTTAAATATGTATTATTCTATTAGATCTGACTCTGTATATACTTGTATTAGTCTTTCACTCTTCTTTAATGGTGAGAAACCAGTATAACAATACGAAAACTAGCTTGCAAGGCACCTTGTTATAATGGAATTAGGCTGCCTGTAATATACAATCTAGGGACAAGCCAATAATTCAGACCATGTTCTGTCTTTAGTTAGATGCAGCCACAATTAGTATTTAGCATAATAGTAAACCTTCACTTTCTGTATATAGAATTTGAACTCCATAGGAGGTTAAAAATCTTTAGTTAATCCATAATAAAATAAGGAAAGAGCTAAAAACAAAGCTAAATTTCTAACAAAGCGCATCTCACAAAATCTAATTCGCAGGAAAATCTGTGTTTTCTCAGAAAATTAATTTCAAATTCCAACTGAAAATGCAGCTTCTTTGGGGGAATGATAACCAGTGGAATTCTTCACTCTTGTCTAAAAGCTCAATAGATAAACAAGTATTAGGTATTCACACTGTATTAGGTGAAAGATTTCTGTTTTCCATCCCAGAAACCAGACTACCAATTTGAAATTCTTCAAGTTGTGTCTTATTTCAAACTGTAGGATTTTAACATCTTTTCAAGGTTTGATACTGCCATGTACTACTCCTAGTTAAAGTCACTGAAGTTCGTGGGGTTGTTATAATGAGTACATTTTACGCTTTTAAGGACCAAATCTCTAAATTATTAATCATACAGGTGTTAATTTCATATTCTAATTTTTACTCCTTTTCTTATTCCGATGCTTAGTATGAACAGTCTTGCAATTTACAGAACAGCTCAAGAAATTATATGAAAATGTTTGAAAACAATACTAAAGCAACAGCTATAGGAGTGGGGATAAAATTTATAAATTGAAAACAAAAGAAGACAGAAAAGGTACTTGTGTTCCTGTTACTAGAGTTGTTGATATTTGCACTGATACTTCTGCTTTAAGCTTCTGAGAACCAGCTCAAGAACTTACATTACAACCATAAACCACCTCTGTCAAGCATTAAAATCTCTTGCAGTGTCTGTACATACTTCTAATGCCAAGATGTATATGCCTATGCACATACAGCACCTGAAAGAAGTCATTCCCCTGATGTGTTTGAAATGCAGAGAAAACCAGATTACTATTTCAGGGTTGATCATGTCAATTAAAAATATCTGTGATGCTGTTATCCTTCTCCCAGTAATAAGGAGAAAGCATCCAGAGATTCACCTCACTCCTTTCTCCATCCCAAATAGAAACAGCAGGAAAGCACAGGGCTTGTCCCAAGGCAATTTCCTGGGTACTCGCAGTTCGGTAATGAGCTTTTGTAAAGTGTGTCCTCTTCACTGAAAAGCAATCTGCTGGCTGAATCTTCCCTCATTTTCCCTAAAGCTATCCTGTACTAAGGAAAATAGTTACTGGAACTCTAAACTTTGATTTTGTCCAGCAATATTTGCACCTTAGACTAAGGATGGAAATGGAAGCTGTCCTTTTCTGCACTGGAAATAACTCAAAGTTCTGAAAGCTGGATTTTTTTTGTCACTACTTTGATGCTTATATAGACTCTTGAAATAATTAAAGCTAAAAGGAATCTCCTGAGGTTTTCTAGTCCTGTTCCCTACTCGAAGAAAGGATAACTAGTTTGGATTGCTTGGGAACTTGCTCAGACAAGTTCTGAACATCTCCAAAGAAGGAGAACTCATAGTTCTCTGGACAACATATGCCATGGTTTGATCACTTTCATGACGACAAGTTTTTTCCTTATATCTGGTCATAATTTCTGATGTGGAGACTTGTGTTCATTGCCCCTCCTCTGTGTGTACCTCTGGGAAGAATATAGCTCTGTCTTCTCTACCCCCTCCCATTAGGCAGCTGAATAAAATCTCACTGTACCTTCTCTTGAGGCTGAACAAATAGCTTTCTCGGTCTGTCTTTGTACGCTATGTGCTGTCATGTATGCTAAACGCCCATGACTTTCCTGACCATGACTAGTGCCCTTCACTAGGCACTCTCTGGTACATCAATATCTTCCTCGTACCACAGCTCCCCGAACCGGACCTGAACAGTACTCCAGATGCCATGTCATAAATGCCAGACAGGAAGGAAAAAACACTTCCTTCTGCCTGCTACCTACACTTTCCCTAATGTAGGCAGGTATGCCGATATGCCACCAGCCTGCACTGCCACCGAGGCACAATTTCGTCATGAGGACCCCTAGATCATTCCTATGGAAGATCCTCTCTAGCTGGTTCACCTGTACTGTTGTGTGGGTATATACAGGTACAGGATACAGGATTTCATTGTTCGTTATGTTGAATTTCATGAGATTCTTGCCAGGTCATTCCTCCATGCTGTCCAGGCCCATCAGAATAGCAGCCCTGACCTCCAGTGTATCAGCCACCCCAGATTTCCAGGGCCATCTGCAAGCTTGCTGAGAGGGCATCATCTGGGTCAAAAATAAAAGTATCAACACTATTGATTCCTGAGGTACGTCACTAGCAACCAAGCACCCGTTGGACTTTGTACCACTGTTCACAATCCTTTGAGCCTGGCAGTTTAGGCAGTTTCCCACCCAATTTATACTTCATTTACACAGATGTCATTAATTTGGATATACAAGTATACTATGGGAGATTGTAAGACTTGTGAATATATCACATCCCTTGTGTATATTCCTGCATTCTACTATAAAATGTGGCCCCCTCATGCATCCAGTTTTCTTGTAACACTGAAATGCTGTTGAAATCACCTTTCCCTAGTTTGAAAAGGCTGAAAAATCTTAAGTAGGAGAGAACCAACTGTATAGGTCCTATTCTGTAACAGTTCAAAAATTTTTAATGATTTTAATAAAATTCAACAATACTAATAATAGCAGTTAATTTAATGTCTGATTTTAGAAGAAGAATTGATTAAATCTAGTATAAAAGTTTTTTCAAATAACCCTTTGTAGCACTACTGCCATCCTGCTTTCTGCTGCTCATCATTCTGCTGTCATTCTGCATTCCAGACTTCACTTCGTCTGCCAGGCTCTTACAGAGCTGCTGCAAAGAGTCTGACGTTTAGCCTTTTCTTCTTAGCTATTGTCAGTCAACCCTATTCCTTGTCTGAACTCCGGGAATGTACTTTGCAAATAGTTGGGTAGTGTCAGGCAGACTACAATTGTGAGATTGACTGTTTCCTTCCCTCCAGAAAGCCTGCGACTGTGCTATGCATAACTGTTTGCCTACTTGTCTTATAGCCTTATCTGTCACTGGCTTGGTACGGGATGACCTGAAAACTGTCAGGTAATGGCTGAGCCAGGGCATTTGTATCACCCCTGGGAAACAACCTGTCAGCTGTTATGTACAGCCCAAAGTTCAGTAAGCAAGACGACAAGGAAGGCAATAGAATCAAGAGAAGAAAACTAGTTTGTGGCTGACAGAAAGCAGGTTGGCCAGAAATCATTGCTAGCTTTGCCAATCAGTGTCACGTTTGGCAGTGGTTTAGTGTTTGGACTGTTCAGATGCATCTTGTTAGTGGACTGGGATACATTCTGTAAGTGGAGTGACTTCAATCACATTTTTGCTGCTGTACTGTCATTTGTAGGCATGCTGTTTCCAAAAATGGGTGGGTGAGTAATGACAAAGCATTACTGGGCAGTTTGGAAATCATAATAAGCAGATGGGTATTTTACTATCTGCATAACTGAGTACTCTATCTGCTTTATTAAAAAAAGGAGAAAAGGCTTTAAATGAGAACAAAAGACAAGTTAAATTATAGTAAATAGAAATAAGAAAGGCTACTTATTCACAGAATTCAGAAAATTAGCATATTGTTTTCCTGGGATGAAAAAAAATATTCAAAATTTGAACAGTGTTTTTACCTCTTTTGTATTAAAAAGATAAACTTAAATCAATGGTGCAGAATTGATATCCAGAAATTCTTGAAAAGTTTTCCTCTGGAATTAACCTTTGGGCATGGTCATAGTTCTGCAGAAGGTTTTCTACAAGAGGAAGTTATTTGCTAACCATGGCACGCATGAAGAACACACACTGGTGAATAAGACCTTTCTGGCTCATTACAAGCTCATCTAAGACACCACAAAACCACTTAAGCAGAGACAATAGTTCAGAAAGGGACAACTGTATCATTAAGTAATTCTTACAAAAATTAATTTTCATCTGGGATTGACGACCCACTTAGCTAGACTACAGGGACAAATAAAATGATGGTCCTTACTCAGAGTAGTTCAGGGTGTATTAAGGGCATACAAAAGGTAGAAGAGAGACAGCCACTTCTCCAGAATCACCCCACTGATAAGAGGCAGAGGGAAGATTATAAGCAAGACTTAAACAGCCTTTTCAAGCAGCTAAAATTGCTTCCCAGAACAGCCACGATCTGGAGTACGACACTTAGCCAGATGTTGTGGAAGCATGGATAATGACAGTAAAAATGGGCTGCTAATAAGCTGAGTATGAGCTTTTCTGACAAATGAGCTATTAGAAAGCAGAAAGCTTGCAGCAGGTGAAGCTTTCTTGAACTGAATGTTGAAGTAGCCTGAGTGCTCTGCATCAGTACAGGATGCTGCTTGGGGAGCTGCAGACAGCATCAACCTCCCTCTTCGCTATCCCCTCTTCCATAAAAAAAAAACTTAAAGTGACCAAACATTAGGACAGTGAAAGTATTTGTTTCTGCTTTAAAATTTAGGCCTTTTTATCTTCTACAGTGCAGAGCATTTCTGGCTGTGGCTACTTTTGGTACAGTGATATAGTTTCAGAGTGAAAGCCCTGATTGTCCCTGAGTACCATGTTCTGGCTCAGTTCAGAGACCATTTTTTTATTCATGATAACCAGATTTCTTTTGGAGCGAGCTAAAATGGGACTCTACTCCCAGTGTGCACCAAATGTTCTCCCATACCTAACGAGGACAGAGATTGAACCAAAGTGAGGTACTTCAGACAGCTTCCATCGTGTGTTGTCAATGCCAAAATAAATCTTGGCTGGAGTAAATCCCCAAATCGTGTACAGGGAAAACGTAGGAATTACTGTGCCAATGGCGTTGATTACTGGTCCATTTCTATTTTGCCAATTGCTTGCTAAAATAGATGAAACTTCAGTATCCAAATAAAGATTCCTTTTCTAAAGTCTTCTAAATTTTGAGCCAAGGGCAAGAGACAGTGGACTACAGTAGCATACTGCGGAAAAACCTTCTGAAATTTGGGAAATGTTTTTCCTCCTGCCGCCTTACAAATGCCATTAGCAAAATGATATCAACTGGCTTTTCCTTAAATATTACATTAAAGATTCAAAAATACATAGGTTTTATGTTTGGCAATTTACATGCCTTAATAGGCCATGCAGTTACACAAGCCTGTGGGAAACTTTCTCTGTATGGCTTAGATTCATTTTAACACTTGCCCAGCAGCAATATACACCAACCAGCTTGCTCCACTGGGCGAAAAGAATGCAGCGTCCATACCTAAAGCTATTTTTGGCAGAATATCTTCCATCCTCTGCCAAGAGGGAGCTTATTATGATGAAAAGTTCATATGTGATTACATTCTTGGTAGACTCCTTTAGAGCATCAGAATACAGAAAGGTTACTTACCTTAAGTAACACTTCTTTGAGATTTGTTGTCCATGCTCATATTTATGCTGTGGTTTGTGAGCAGTCATGCTCTGAAAGAGTTTTGGTTTGGACATGGACATATCCCTCCCTCCATTCCAAATGCAGATTTTATGAAAGACTGAATGAAACCCCATCCTTTGAACATTTGATTCCAGTGTTTGTATAGCAGGACTCAACTCTAGACAGTAACATAGGAGAGTGGACCACAAATTATAACCTCCTTGACAGAGAAAGAGAAGAAAAGGTGGTAATTTCTGTATATTCCTAAATTCTACATGATCTGTGATAAAAACTTCAAACTGAAGGTACTGAGATTGAAAGGCCTCAGAACTGAGACTGTCAGCCTTGCTTTCTCTGCACTTGTCTCAGCCTGCCTGCACTTTGTTTTTGCTTGACCTAGCTCTAACATCAGGTTTATTCCGGACACATGGCTATGGATTTTTTTAATTCCATTATTCTGGTGTTTTGTTTTGTTTTGTTTTTATGATACAGATACAGTTTTATACAGTTAGAAGTAAGAAGTAGTTACTCTGTGTAGAATGAGAAACCTAGGAAACTAACGTAACAATGCAGCATCGGTAAATGCAGTCCCATTATGAAATTTGAATCTTTGAGAAGTGGGAGCACAGAAAAAGATGCAGAGGAGCATAGGCATGGGATGATAAGAGAAGCAGTGTAGGATTACCATTGGTCAGATAAATAAATGCAGATCTAGAGCTGGTCAAATCTGATTTTAGAGGTTAAAAAAGAGAACAAGATTGTGTCTAACATATTTGAAAGACACCATACGTAGTACATTTGGGTGTAACATGGAGTTGCAGATCAATGGAGAAATAGCAAGTAAAAGTGTTGTAGCAAACATCAAAATGACCCGCAGTGAAAACAAAAAACAACTCTATGGTTAGACTGTTGAGATTTCAGTTATATTGACAATAATTTCTTGGCTTCATAAACAAGGTGTACGTCTTTTCTGCCCATAAACAAGCTTGAGCTAACAGTTGCACAATGAGTACCCTAAGTATCTGCAGTTCTCACGCTCTTTAGTCAGAGACCATTTCCCTCCATGTGCTTCCTTAGAAGTATCAGCATTAGCGCTACAGAAGCAGCACTTCTGACTGTGTGCTGTCTCCAGCCAAGTTAAAAAGCCAGTGTGCCCTGGCTGCTGGAGAGCAGCTCTGCGGAGATGGACCTGGGTGTCCTGCTGGACGACAGGTTAACCATGAGCCAGCAGTGTGCCCTGGCTGCCAAGAAGGTCAATGGTATTCTGGGATGCATCAAGTGGATTGTGGCCAGCAGGTCGAGGGAGGTTCTCCTTCCCCTCTACGCTGCCCTGGTGAGGCCTCATCTGGAGTACTGTGTCCAGTTCTGGGCTCCCCAGTTCAAGAAAGATGAAGAGCTACTGGAGAGAGTCCAGCGGAGGGCTACAAGGATGGTGAGGGGACTGGAACATCTCTC
>Ga0065711_1034886_pt1 | contig 23103 bp, 12 predicted proteins | sample Hoacrofraction12_FD_59098 | JGI IMG/M metagenome (GOLD analysis project Ga0065711, IMG submission 59098) | Hoatzin crop microbial communities from Cojedes, Venezuela - Epithelial fraction 12 v2 (version 2) | ecosystem: Host-associated > Birds > Digestive system > Esophagus > Crop | place...
AGAACTGGACACAGTACTCCAGATGGGGCCTCACCAGGGCAGTGTAGAGGGGAAGGAGAACCTCCCTTGACCTGCTGGCCACACTCCTCCTAATGCATCCCAGGATCCCATTAGCTTTCTTGGGAGCCAGGGCACACTGCTGGCTCATGGTCAACCTGTCGTCCACCAGGACACCCAAGTCCCTCTCCACAGAGCTGCTCTCCAGCAGGTCCACCCCAAGATACATGTCTTTTTGTTATTCCACTTGAAGTAGACACAATTAATTAATGCTGTCCACAGTATAAAATGTAGACATATCTGAAATATCTTTGATTGCATGTTGGCTGCTATAACAATCCTTTACATGTTCTTTAAAGGAACATCATCAGACAACTCTACCAGTTATGGCAGAAAATCCTTGTGTCTAGCAGTAATTCATAGATACAGCTCTTTGGACGTTGACCTACCAGAAATCATGGACAAAAAGCCGCTGCATACAGGTGCAGGCCTCTATACTGTACCTGATTTGAACTCAGTGCCTGTGGGATGCTTCTGACTTCTTGGATTTGTTATGCTCAAGTGCATCTAGTAAGTCTGGCATCAAGTACAACAGATCTGATGCTTCTGAAGTAGCTGATGTTGTAATTCATGCTGCGCAGAGCTGCTTCTGGGATGCTGGCAACTTCAGATAACTCAGCAAAAAGTACCAGCTCTGACTTCGGCCCACTCTTCACTCTTACTTTGCTCAACTGTGAATGACTATATAAACATACAAACCATTTGGCTGGCCAGCAAACCATGCCTAACTTGTGCTGTTCTGAAATAGAACTATATAGCATATACCCATGAAAACTGAGGTACATCTATGTTTAATGGTGAAAAAGGATCCAGAAAACAAAGGAGAACTTTATTTATATGTATACATATATATAAACTGTATCTTTTGTATCCTACTAAAATTAATTTGACATTTCTTATTCTTCAATAACTTCTTAAGCTACCACATATTTTTCCTTTTTTTCTGGAAGTGGCAGGACATTGTTTCAGTAACTAGGTAGCAGTTAACAGCAGATCTCCTTGACAAACATGTGAGGAACAACTACTCACTGTTTTCTGCCTTCTGCAAACCTATTTAATTGCAAGTGGCTTACCTCTGGCTTTCCTGTGACATTCCTGTTACAGTGGGACAATTCTTGCAAGAGAAGTGGACCACTGAAAATATTCCAGACATTGAAGACTGAAGAATTTTTATTTCTCCTCACTTCAGCCTGGCAGAGATTTGAACATATAAGCTAAAACGTATTCAAGATCATAGCTTCCCTGCATGTGACAAAGACTGGAAATTGAAACATCAGCAATGCCTAGCTGTAAATACATACATTAATATATATACTGTATTTGAAAATCTCTATATACTTATGCTTATACAAATGTATGTGTGTACAGTCTTGAATACAGGTTGTAATTAGAGATTAAACTGGATTTTGTTAGTTGGGCTTGGAGCTGGCTAGTTAATTCAACGTGTTATGGTGCCACACTTCTACGAAAGGTCCTTGCTCTAACAGCATTCTCCTGCTAATGCGCATAGTGTTTAGCCTTGATGCCTCAGAAGAAATACGTCTTTGAGTGGATCCCTTGCCCTGTGAACAGCAGAGGAAGCATTTTTCACTTATATCAAGGCTGTTTCCTCAGCTGGGATTTAAAAAACAGGCACATTCACCCTAAGCCTGGGTGACTAACCTGATTTTCAACCTATACATTGCGTTGTGTGTCAGGAGAATTCTCCTTCAGAGATCTGCCCCTGCTTTCACTGATAGGAGACTTCCATTAACTTCAACAAGACTGGGTTCTGGTTTCAGTCCTGTGAGATAAATAAAATGAGAATAAAGTAGTTTACTGCTGAAGTGTGATTATCATACCTATGACAAATATTTTTTAGCATATGACCTGGCATACCATATTTTGGCCCTTGAAACAAAAAGAGTCATCAGTTCTTTATAACGCATTCTCTAACAGGGAACAGAAATATGATGGATTTTAGGCACCAAAGATGTGGAGAGGTAACAACCTTTAATTAGGTTTCTCTTTGTTCACTTCATGTCTAACAAAGCAGCAAATTCACAGTTCAGTAGCAAATGAGAGGTAATCAAAAGAAACACAGTCATTTGTTTAACGTGCTCATGCCTTTTTCAGATGAAAATCTTTTGTTATTGTTTGATTTTCACTTCTTTCAAAGGAAAAAGAATAGATCTTGTAGATAAAAATGCCCCAAAACAAGTATTCAGAACTGGCACCCTGTCAAAACTTTCAGACTGAGAAAATCTCATATAAAATGTTGGACTCTCTTTGGTCTTCAGTTTCTGTGAGAAAAAGAAAGGGACATTACCTTCTCCTATTATAAAACAACTGTTTGATTCCTGTAAGACAACTGGTTTATATGCCATCTCCAGTACAAGGTGACATAAAGAGCAAACACCTCTTCACATAGCCAAGTGTAATCTCTGCATGTTATGGACCTAGCTGACAGAAAGTGTAGGTGGCACTGTGAGGAGAAAGTAAGTCATTACCTTCTCTCTCAGGAAAGACAACTTTCCTGTATCCTGGAAATATCCACATCAGGATGGTAACAGCAAGCCTACAAGCATATGGCATTCCAACCATTCTGAGGATTTCTTTGGCATTCAGGTGGTACTAAACTGAGCTGCAAACTGACTTTTTCCCTATTCTAAGGCTGCCCCTAACTATAGCTGCAGATTCGGATGAGGGCTTTTCTCAGCTTTGCACGTTTCAGCAACCTGTTCTTTCAACTACTTATTCTTACTAAATCTGCCCATTCAACTGCTCTGTAGGAAATAAAAAGGAAGTTACTTAGAATATTCCTGTATACAGAGTATCTAGTTACCTCAGTAGCTAAAACTCACATTGATTTTCAACTTTGGGATACTGTACTTAACCCTCGTCATGTTTGGTAAATAGCCTGCCAAACTATGTCTTCATGTATGCAAAACCATGCTAAATCATGGTAAATCTGTGGAGTGTTTCCGATGGTAAGAAAATCTCTTAGAAATTATTTTTGAGCTCAACATATCTGTTGCAGAGTTGCTTCTTATTCAGTAATGTAAGGTTCAGGGTGTAATGAAAATAATGGGAAGAAAAACAGAATAGAAGAGTGGTAGCTGTTTTATAGGAACGGCTTTGAAAGTAGTTCTGACTATGTGCATCACCAGTACAAATTGTTGCTCTGAGCCAGCTCTGTAGACCTTTAAGTGGTGATTGTATTGTTTTCTGAATTCTGTAGGTCTCTTTGAGCATAAATATTCTTTCTTAGGGACTAAACATGTTCCTGTGCTCTTCTTGGCTCATTAGGCTTAGTTCTTGACTGGGGAAAAATATTCAGCGATGGCATCATTTAAATACCATAGGCTGTAGAGCTTCAAAAAGAGAATTCATTCACAGTAGATGACACAGATTTGTAACCTTTCTCATGTCCTTTTTATGGAAATGAAACGCAAGACTGACTTAAAATAATTGCTACTAGAAAGTGAGGGTTGATTTCCAGTTATGAGGAATGTGTTGTTTCGGCTCTGCCTTTTTTTTTTTTCTTCTCTCTTTCAGGACTGCTTAGAGTCACTTTTACATTGTTATAAGTGCTACACTTAACCTGTACTGTTTGTGGCCTTGTTTCCTAAAGCTGGACATTTCCTTTAAAAAGGATAATAAATAGAGCTGAGATTGCTAAGGATTGTAGCTTGAGCAAAATGTTCCCTCAAAATGTTAACTGGATTTAAGCTCCGAGTATAAAAGTGTGCAACTGAATTTGGGGAAATTGCATGTATATTCTCCTCCTCAGTCTCCCCTCTATGACCCTTAAAGCATTCCCTCAAGACTTGATTTTCTCTGCCATCAGGGACAAGGGCGTGCAATGTCAGTGACACCAGGGAAATGGGGTTATGAGAGATGTTTAACCTCACTGAACAGGTACGTGAGAACCGAAAGACCTCAGAGAGCATCCGCTGTATGGCACTGGTGCATTTGAAAACAAGCCACTGCCCTACTGAGCATCGAGTGACCCCCTTGCTGCCCAGGCATAAACTTTGTTAGTGTGGTAGCACACATGGACCATGAGGAGCATTCTCATCCTGTCATTGTGAAAGGGTATCAACAACATCAGTTTGAGCAGGCTGTACTCTCTCCAAATATTGGTTAATTTAAGTCTTGGGGAAAAAAAATCAAGATAACACATATATACAAAGAATGTTCCCTCTCCTACAACAGTAGTTGGTTTAGTTTATTTTCATGCCACAATCTAAAAGGAAACACAGCCACCACCACCACTCCCACCAAACACAAAGCAAGCTTGATTTTCTGCTGCATTTGATGTTCTTGTGCTGCTTCGAGGCATGTGTTTATTGTAAGAAAATATTGAAACATTATGTTTGTAGATAGTAACTTCCCATTGCTACAACCTGCCTGACCTGTCAACCTGAGCGTAAGGACTGGGATGAGCAAGGCAGGGTATGACAGAGCTCCTGCTGCTTTTCAGAGAGATAAAAAAAAAGCTTAAGCGGTGTGATACAAAATGGACAGTCCATAGTTAACATTCTCATGTCCCTTTTGCACCTCAGGTTCAATGGAGCCACGGTTCACCCTGTAGTGAACACAAAACCTGGAATAAACAGGGTCCATCTTGTTTATAAAATATTTGAGGACACTCCAAGGTGGAACTGTCACATGAGGGTAAAGAGCAGAACCTGCCTCATCCTGTACATATGCACAAATGTAAAGATAAATCAGACAACAGACAGTGTTGATCTTCACCCACATTAGCTTAGACTAGCCTATAAAGACTTTTTTCTTTCTTGTGGCCAGCAGAAGAAGATCCAGAGAAGACAGGACAAGCCAACAACAGAGGGCTGCATAAGCCACCGATGAGTGCTCTTCCTGCACCCAGGTACTTCTGTGGAATGTTTTTTCCCCATCCACAAAGCCAGCTTCTGTAATCCCTCCTCCCATCAGCCCTCCACAAGGGCAGCAGTATAGACATGCAAGCCAGCCCCAGATAACACTGCTAGCAGGGCTTACTGTAGACAATGACAAAATCATCTAGCCCTAGACAAAGAATTACACTGGACTGATTTTCCAAGCTCATATACCCAAACTACACCCTTTTCCCCTAGAACCGAGACAAAATTGCTTTAAAACAGCAGTATGACCTGGAAGGGTTAGCTGTTTTATGAACTGCAACTTATTTTGTCACCCCTCTGGCTCTGCAAGAAGATTGTCATAGCAGGCACTGCTATAGCAAGCAGAGTTTGAAATGGGAGATTTCTTCTAGGCCAGGCACAAAGTGATGTTTGCCCTGGAGACAAATCTGAAGAGACAAAGGGAAAGAGTCAATGAACAGAACCATTTTCTTATGAATAAGCAATTTTAAGAGTCATTTATTAATTAATTCAATGAAAAATTCATTTTTAAATCTGGTTGTTTCTTATTGCAACCTCTCCTACAATTAAAAAGGTAAAAATAGTAATTATATGGGTATTTCATTTCAGAACTAAAAATATGCAGGTCATGCCAATCACCCATCTCTGCTTAACTGTCAGTGTTGTAAGCCATATCTGACAGCCGTTTGTAACCGAGCTGTCTTTACTTGCAGTTCCACATATACTGTCATGGAATTAGCCAAGCTGTAGAATTTCCAGACTTAAATCTTGACAATTAAAGAGCCAGGCTTCACCTGACTCTACTTAGCTTCTGAATTTAAAAGATATCGACTTTTATTGGAGAAATCAAAAATGTGTGTTTGATTCCATCGATAACATTTTTTACTTAGAAATCTCTTGTCCTAATACTGACCCGGTGTGACCCCAGCTACCTCGCACATTTTCATGATGTCATAAACAGAGTTCAGCATGTCTGCTGGCACAGGGGTTACAATAACAGTGCTGCCAGACCCTTTTAGAGAGCCATCCACACAACACAGTGTCATGTTAGTGTGTACCCATAGGCAGTATGTGGTGGCAGTAACTACACAAATACCTCTTTTACTGAAACCAAACCTGAAAAAAACTGATACCAGTTTCTAAGAATTAAGTTTACAAGCGAAACCTCTTGGTGGGTCCACGTCACGAAACCTGCTCACCGCGGAAGGACATTGATCGTATCTCCCCAGATCAAGAGTGTGTGTTTCCATGTGAACTCTCACCATATCAAAAGCACATCATGCTACATAAACACGGGGTCACGTGCTCAGCCATTAACTTCAATGAAAGGAGTTATGGAGAGGTGTGACTGACTCCACAAGCGAAATGCCTTTACTTTCATCATCTCTAATGTAATAATGCTACTATCCACTTCTTAAAAAAAAAAAACAGATAAGAAAATAAACCCACACATTTGAGGCATCAGGAAATGATTCATCTCGTAAAATATTTAATCTCCACACATCAAAGTATTACATACATGCATGGCACTCTTTTCTTCTCCAGTCATTTACATTCTGCTAAAACTGACACTTAGCAAAGAAGTAACCTCTGTTATCTAGCTACAGGCACTTCACTAATCATGAAAGAAGGAAGTTCGCTAAGACTGAAATTATTGAGGCCAGGAGTGATACATGTGACAGGAAGTTTATTAAAGACCAAGAACAAAGTTTCCTTCAATTGGTTGCAATGCAGATCTCTTATCTGTGGTACAAATGTCACTTTTTTCCCAAATGCCACTACATTTGTATGATGTGGAGATACTCTGCCTTTTAATGTGCTAGTGACGTCAGCAGCAATCCCACAAACACAACGTGAGCATGACATGAGTTTCAAATTTGAAACAATTTATATTTCTTTCTTCCAGTGAGTCTTCCACAAGGATGAAAAGCAATAAAATGAATGCTGTCCTTTTGCAGCCTTACCTTTTTTGAAGTGCTAGGTTTTATGTCATGAATAACATCTCAGCATTTCCACTGGACACTTTTTTATAACCTTATGTTTATTTGGGTAATGCAAATAAATCCCATCTCCAGCATTATTCACACTTCGATTCTTGTTCTAAGGCTTGGCATTTCTTTTGAAGTGGATGCATTTTAGTTCCTCTACTGCTTGCTAACATCTTCATTTGGAGAAAATTGTTTTCACTAGACTTGTCCTTTGCAGAGGCAGTTCTGTCTGTTACAGTAAGCTTGCTTTGACTTCATTTAGCACAAAGGGTTTCATCTTCAACTATGGAGCTGCCAGTGCTTAAGTTCTAACGAACCAGCTTTATTATTTCTGTCCCTAATAGGAGTCGTTGTCATCTGTAAGCTAAGTGCTTATGAAAATTTCTTCCTCAAAAGCATTTTTAATAGATCACAATATTTTTTCCTATGCTTGATTTATCTTTCTGCTCTTCCTTTCCCTCGAATGGACTATGTATCTCAGGGTCTGCCATAAGAAACCTGGTAATACTTCTTTGTGTCACTGCTTGATTAGGAAACACTTAGGAAGCACTGTAATAAGATAGAAAGTAAATTCAGGAACCTAAACGAATTGAAGGTAATAAGGATCAAGGAGAATAAAAGATTATTTGCCACATTCAAAGTCAGCTGACATTCTGTAAAGCAATGTTGCTGTTCTGATAGGGACTATACACTTTTTTTTTCAATTCTTAGTTGTCTTCATTCTCCTATTATTTGTTTTATAGGTAGACCTATTTATAAACCTAGCTACAGGTTATCTAGGTGTCGATAGCTTCAGTCTACTTGCTGCCTGTCTGAATACATTCCTGACTAGTGGCAGATTATTCTATGCTCTGTGTTGTGCTAAAGTAGAAGAGATACCTCATTTCCCCCTCCTTCTTTCCCTCCACAGTTGTCCTATCCATTTAAAAAAGATGGGAAAATGATGACCCAGTTGCAGTTTTCACATGTTGTGACCAGCAATGCTGGTAGAAAGAAAATCCAGAGTATGGAACCTATTGACAGAGGGTACAATTTGTTTTGTAATACAGCCAATTTGCTGTCAGCCTTTGGATTAGGAATCTGTTTATGAATATCTGGGTATAGCTGCCTGCTCGTCAGAAACTAAAAATAATTGCTTTAAGAGAGGGAACAGAATTTGCAAATATTTCTCTTTGACATCTGTGGTCTCGGATGCTGCTCTAGCCAAATGTGGACTGTCAATCACTATTTGAAAAGATCCAGAAAATAGCAGAGTTAAAACAACTTCCTTTTTTCCTTCTGAAAAGCAGTATCATAGCTGCCTAAATAAGGTCTATGATGGAGGAGAGGGGAGGGGAAGAGGGAGCGTGTGCTTGTGTTGTAATATGACTCCTTACTCATCAGATGGGACCCATCATCATCACAACCACAGCCTTTCAGTGTGCTGGAATAAACTAATTATCTCACTGACAACTCAGGTTTTAATCCCCATTTGTAAGCATTTGTCATGAGCCTTGGCCAGCCAGTTTTTAAAGATTGCCATGAATTATATATTGCTCCCTTTTTAAGACTGCCTAAATAAGGACAATTACATTGTCCTGGAATGGGTTTCAATAAACACATTTGTGCTTGCTGCTGCCAGACAATGTGAATAGTACGAAGCTTTTTACAGTGCTGATTGTAAATTAGAGTTCTAATATTCAGTTCTTCTAGAGCTGAAGACTATTCAATGTCCGTGACAATATGCAGGCAGAGACCTCATCGTGCTACGAATCAATGGAGCCACACTTTTAAAAGGGTAAGACACTGGCCCCACAGAATTTATGGACTTCAGTTGTGTGCATCCAAGTTCACATCTCCCTTCATTCTTCCAGTCTGAATGTGCATTACTTACACTTACTGGAGAGCAAATAGAAGCCAGGCTTCATCCCCCTTATCTCCAGGGCCTTAACTGGGATGTTGTTAGGACCCTGCCTACCCTTCATCTGTCCTAAGTAAGGAAATAGGGGATATTTGTCCCTCAAAGACTTGGGCAGGTGATACAAAGGGCAGAACCAATGGATAAAATTAAGGCAGCGTAATTTGTTTTTTTTAAAAAAAGAGGGAAAAACAGCCTTGCAGTGAAATTTATTATGGAATAAATGTACCTGATGCTGTGATGACTACGTGACATTCTTCAGTAGCTGTTACATGATGCAGAGCCTTTCTTGAAGAAAAAAATCTCATACTGAAGTAATTAAATGAAACAGCCAAAAATCCCTCATTTTTGTAGTATCTGTTCACAGTGCACTGTTCTATAAGGTCTTAATGAATCAGCGAGGCAGTTCTATTTATGGTATGCATTGATATTTAATATATAGCTTCAGGAAATACCTTCAGGAAAAAGAGCTATTTTCTCCCTTCTCCATGTTGTGTAGCAAATTAATAGCTTGAGCCAGATTCATCACTGGTGAAATTTTGTTCACCTCAGCTGCATTAAATGGAGTTACAGCACAAAGGAATTAGCTTAGGGGCTTTAAAGTCTAGATCTTCAGCAATCTTGCCATGTAGCATATGCTTTCCATGTGTTTACACACATTTCTGGACACCTGGAAGGATAAAAAATAATAGACACAAGTTGCAGGTAGAGGTAACATACCACTTTAAAGTTGTATTAGTTATTTAGGCACTAATTCCAACAAATCATCAACATGCAGAAACAAAGGCTGTTCTGTATTTATGCACTAATTCTGCATGACTGTATCAGTGATAAAAGCACCATTGCTCTTCTGGTTGCCTACCCAACCAACCTATGTGACACTAAGTACTTTGAGTGAAAAAATATTCTAGTATGTAAAAGCAGTAACAGTTAAACACAAAAGAAGCTAATATCTTAACATTCCTTTCCATTCTAACACTTTTTAAGGTTGGAACAGGTTCTTCCTATTTACCTCCTAGCTGCTGTCAAGGGTAAGTGCATTTTTCATTCAATATCAGGTAACATGAAAGTATTTACATGTTTTTATCCGGTTAGCTTTGACAAACAGACTGTTTTATGGTATTCTCTTCAGTCCTTGAATATTATTATGATTCTTTTCTACACTGCTTCCAATTGTTCACCATCGCTTTTGCAAATGTGAACATCAAAAGTATACACACCCCTTTTTTTTTCTCGAGGGCAAAATAAATGGGTGCATAGTTACATCTAATGAACAAGGTCACTTGCAGAGATGCAATCAATTCCCTGTCTGTATTCTCTGGCTATCTATCCACACATCTTTCTAGAAGTTAAAGTTTAACTGTGTGTTAGTTACATTTTATAAATCCATATCATGATTTCTACTATATGACTCCCCCTGTGCTCCACATCCTTTCCCCGTTCCAAGGTGCACTTCAAATTCCCTGCTCCCAGATGATTTTATCCTTATTATTCATTTATTTATTTTGTTAATTTTTCTACTATGAGCGTAAGCTAGCTGTGTAGGGCAGTTGATGGGCCAAGGCAGGATACAAGGCTTGAGGGAGAGTCTAGGGTTGCAGACAATGTTCAGATTATCATTCTACATGACAGGCGAAGATGGTAGAGATCAGGAAAAGCAGTAGCTGTGAGGACGTATTTGTTAGAAGCGATGATGGCAAGCAGGGAAACACATGTTTCACTTCTTCCATGCTGAATTTGATTTGTCAGATGAGTATTCAATAAAAGAGGTCAGAGAGAGAAGGCAGGACTTTCGTTTGCACAGACAGGTTGTATCCACACTAATACATAGTGCAGACACAGGCACGGCTTCAGTCCTGGAACTCATCCACCCACACTGTCAAACTTCTCAGCAGTCCCTGCCAGCATTTCGACCTTGCCACTACTCCAGAAAACAGCCTGGGAACTAGCAAAGATCAGGGACCACTCCCAAACAGCAATTTAGATGAGACTGTCCTGATGTGAAGGAAACAACACTGTGGAAGTGGCCAGACCGTGGCAGTTGCCCTCGAAGAGAGGCTAGGTTTTTTGTGTGGATGTAGCCAAGTCATCTTGTCTGCAGTAGGCTGATGCATTTGTGAATACAGAAAACTCATAAGACATCTAGCAGCTGAACCAGTCTATGTCAGTGAGAGTACCCAAGATGAGATGCAGAGGGAGAAACTGAAAAAGAAAGATAAGAAAATCTTCAGAGATCTTCAAACGAGTACTTGGCATTAGAAATATTTTGGCATGGGCCAGCTTCCTAAGCAGTTTCAATTTATTTTTCTGACTGTACTTTTCACCTCAGACATTTGCAGGGTGCCCTTTACTTTATTTGACGGAAATCTCATCAGGAGTGATTTTATCAAGTTCCAAGACATTGATGAAAATGTTGGAAAAGATGACATGTCATGCAGAAATATAGACACATGCTTGATGATTCTCTATTGACAGCTATTTTTGTGATTTGTCAGTTAGCCATCTCTTAATCTGGTATTATGCTTTATTGTTAGTGTACTGTGCTGTATTTTCAATAGTGTCACAACTGTTTTCTCAAACAATCATAATCTTGTCAAAGTATCACATCAAATTCTTTGAGAAAAACTAACTTTCAGAAAATTATATCTTGATGAATTATATTCCTTACACTTCACTCCTTTTTAGTTGAATCCCATGTCACCCTTCTCTCAGCCTCCCTCTCAGGATTCGTATCTCACTATCCAGTCTGTGGTTACTCCGGTATTTCCATTGGCCTTTAATGACTAGTGGTACTATACTAACACTTCAGCAGTTTCACGAAGTTGTCATACTTTTTATGCAAGTTACAAGTAAATAACAACAGGCAAGGTATATGAGGAACCAATCCTTTAGGGACTCTTTGATGTAAATAATAAATTTAGAAACCACTATCTCTAGAAGACGTTTTTTCAAATCCTTTCTGTTTCCAGTTGGCTGGTGGATGGATGAAGGACTTAATCTTTTTCAAATGATACAAACTCATAGATCATCTTTCCAAATGCAGAGAATATATATATATTTAGCAATTCTGTATTTTCCTTATCATTCATACTTTGATCATGTTCAAGTCCTTCACCATTAGAAATTCTAATTCTTACTGCTTTTTATCTGGGTTCCTAGCATTAGTACACAACTCTGACTCCTCATTTTTCTTTTCACTCCAGTTTAGTCTGTTCACATCTCCTTCAGTTTGACTATACATTGTATTTGCATTCTAGTGAGGAGACTTGATCCCTTGGCTGTGACTCACAGAGCATCCTATTTTTACAGTGCTCTCTCCCACTGGAAAACAGCCCAATGCTCTGCTAAAATAAAACTTCTACTGCAAAAAGTTTTTGCCTCCTCCCTGTCATGTTCGTTACACAATTAGATTGCATGTAGACTAGCCGAATAGCAACATGTGTGCAATTTAATGGGGACAAAACAGAATTACACTGCTCTTTCATGCTTAAGAGACATGCCAGGTAAGCAGAGAACACTGACTCCTTTTTTGCCTTTATTTTGGTTAGTAGAAATTTTGACTTTGTCCTAAATGGGAAATGGAGCAGGGTTGTATCACAGAATCACAGAATGGTAGCGGTTGGAAGGGACCTCTGTGGGTCATCTAGTCCAACTCTCCTGCCGAAGCAGGGTCACCTACAGCAGGCTGCACAGGACCTTGTCCAGGCGGGTCTTGAATATCTCCAGAGAAGGAGTATCCTAATACAAGGTTACCCTCCTGGGTTCAGAGTGTTATTGCTTCTTGCAGCTGTGAGAAAATTGTGAAGAAACATTTCTTCTACAGAGAAAAACACAAAAGAGCTGCTGAACAGCAAGCAAGGAGATTGTTCTACACGCTATGCTAATCTTGTGACTTCCCCGGTATCTGAAATAGTTCTGAAAATGTTTTCAGGGATCTGATATGAGGTGCCAGCAAAACTGGCTCTGCCGGCAGTTAAGTGTTTATAATTGACAAAGATCAGATAGATTGCATGAGTTTCTGTGACGGAAGAATAAAACTCAACATAGATACTAAGAGCGTTCAAAAGTTAAAGAACATTTAAAATCCATTAGCTAAAATTATCTTTCCAGATAACTTCAACAGGCATAAAGAGTAAGTACATACTTTTAAGAGAATTTGTGCTTTCGGACTGTCTTAATGTTGCAAAATTTAAAAACTGCAATTGTTGGAGGGTGCTGACACAGTCCAGATTGTGAACTGTCAGTGCCCCTGAAGGCAAAGTTGTTTTATAAACTTTAGCATCTTTAAGACTCTTTTCCCACACACAAAAATGCCAGAGACATCAAAGCAGGACATTGTAAAGGTGACAAATCTGATGTTATCTGGATTGCTAGGAAACTGTGTTAAGAACGTACAAATCTTTACAAGGTATAGCTGTGTCAGCTTTACATTTCTTTACTTGTTGCATGAATTGTTAGGGTATAAGATGATAGTAAGTACTTACTAATTTAAAAGCTTATCTGAACACAGAATCCTGATCCTGAAAGCTAGGTTTATGTCTCGTCAAATTTCCTCTACTTTTTGTTTCAAGAATATTGACATGATAACAGCATACTGTGATGTGTTGAACACCTGATCGCAGCAGATAATCTAATGTTAAGTGAAGCACAAAACAGAATTCTTTTTGTTTGGGGGGCTTTTTTAATACTTATATTGTGCTTAGGGCCAGGACATAATCGGATCTCAAAAAGAGCAATCACATTTTCCTTTAATTATGCCCATGCTACCCATCTCCTTTTTTCCCCCTATGTTAGGAATACCTCTGATGATCTGATTAGTCATTTTGCAGAACAAAAATGTCTGCAAAGGACTGGAATCACTTACAGCCACACAACTCTATTTCCAACACCAGACAGCAGGGTGAGTGCAAGCATTTGGCATGTAAACAAGACCTCTCTGTTTACACACATATTGTAAGTATTAGGTGCTAGTGAGTTGTTTCTAGCAGATGTAGAACATCCGGATGCTATTATATGTGGGAAAAAAAAGGGTTGATGGTTTACTTGGAATTAATGTTCACCCTTTTTTCTCATCTACGCAGGAGAATGCAAATATTTGGTAGTCTGGTACAGGTTTCTAAGACTATTTCAGTGCCAGATGAAAGATCGTACAACTTCACAGATGCAAGAACAGATGGTCAAGAAGGTCCATTGGCCAAATACACTTCAGTTAGGCTTCATATTGTGCAGCGTGGCCATACAGTTCTATACATGACCAGAATACAAATGTTGCCCCCGAATTGTGAGGACAAATTTGGGCATCCACCTGAACTTTGGAAGTGTCACCCACATCTTAAAAAATGGCAGTTGAGTGAGATCATAAAATAATTCTTCAGACACTTTGGATGTGAAATTAACTGAAATATCGCACACTTGCACTCTCAGTCTTGTCTGATTTGGCTTGTACTGGCCACTGTGGAAGAAAAGACACTCACTGGTCTGGAAACACACTGTTTTCAGCACCTTCTCTAAAAACCAGAGAAAATAGTCATTAACAGTAAATGAGTTCAGCACAGAAGGTTTATCAGTTGGCGTATGTCCAGAGCCAGACAGAAAACAAAAGCCAAGAAACAAATAATGAAGAGATATATTTGTAAAGTTCTTAGAAAGTGAAACTTCTATCTACTAGCTTCTGTTTGTCTATAATGCAGTAAGTTTCAAAATATGTTTCTGATATAACTTATCTACATTGATCTACACAACTGTTATAACTAAAAAAGCTATAAAATGAGACAGATTGCATGCCTTTTCACCATCATTTTATTCAGATGCAGCTTACCTGGGTTTATTACATTTTCTTTTAAGTGACCTATTTTTTTTGTCAGGCTGATCACAACCATTAAGGTCTCAGAATTATCTCCTCTAAAGACTTTAGCGGCACACTGCTGTTAAAACACAGGTAAAATGCAGTCATCCTCAACACAGAAAAGGCCAGCCACCTTCCAAAAAAAGGTCTGCTGAGAATGCCCAGACCAGTCTGTACAGTAGCTCCAACAGCAGCCAGCAAGTTCAGAATAAACCCAGGCAACACAGCTGGGAACCAGCCAGGTGGCAGTCCTAATTTACACATAAGCAGCAGCACTTACACTTGTTAAACTTCATTAGCTTCATGTCATTGTGCCAACATATATCAGCTGAAAACCCACATATCCATTTCTTTTCAGCGCTAACTCTCCATTTCGCGGCTGCTGGCTTCCCAAGAGCAGATGCCATGTCCACCAGCTTGACAGAAGCATGCCTTTTCCATAAGCAGTGCTGCCACACCTGTTGCAGAGCCATGCACGCCATTCCCAACGGGATCACCTGGCTTCTCCACACTGTGAGGACAGCTTTCACAGTGGCACTGCAATGCTCCATTGCCCTTCGAGGGAACCTCCATTCAGGAGCTAATGGTTCATATCCCAAACTCACCCACAGATAAGGCAACTAAATATTTTTCCAGACTGGCCTGAGACTTCTTATAATTTTATGTTCAAAAAAGGTGAAGTGCCGTTGTGGAAATAGATATCACTGCTCAAGAGTTTATCACAGATTAAATAAGCCATAGAAAATGCCACAAATAATACAATAAGATTGCATGCAAAACTGCGATTTGGATTTTTCCCCGAGTAAGAAAACAAGACTTTAATATGATTACTATTGCCATCCAGAATGCTGCCAGGATGCTGCTCAGATGTATCTTATACCTTCATTTGCTTGCTGTTTTCTCCTATTGCTGCTCTCAAAAAAAACACAGCAATGGAGAGAAAAAGCAAACAAAATATTTTACGAACACCTAAGACACTGAATAAACACTTTTTAAATTATTTTCTTGGTATTAGCAAAAATCTGTCTGAAAGACTCAGTACAGCAGACTGTAGTTCACATTTTGTAAAGGTACCTTGTGTGGCCACCACATTGATTTAGCCAGATACGGAGAAACTGAGGTTAAAAAAATAACGACAATTTGTTTTATCTACAGCAGGAAATACTAATGAAACAATTTGCCAGAATACAATTACAGGGGTGATGCTAAGTGCCTTCTTGTTGTGAGAGAAGAGATAAGAGAACAAGAGACACATTTTATGGATTTTTTTTAAGCATTCTTAACATTCCTTTACCTGCCACAGACAGTGACTTTAATAGGCTGACCAGCATTCCTTTAAGAAGCAAACAGATGGCTGGCATTTAAAAATCTCCACTCTTCTGTGTTTGGATCAGGACCAGATTCAGTGCTGACACAGTGAGTTATACATTGAGTGGAAAGAATACAATGGAAAGGACAATGGAAACAGAAAGAATGTTTTCTAATAAACCTGTTTCTTCTCTGAAAGGCTGTTCTTCTTTAAGTAGTCACAATCTTTGACATCAGAAGTTGTTTTGTTGTGACAGTGAGCTTAGATTTAATTATCATTACAGTGGTATGGCTCTGGGAAACGTGCCTTGCTTTGGTCTGCTTTCTTGGAAGACCAAAAAAATGTATGAGACTGTGCCATGCCTCACTCACAGGATTACTAGGATTGTATCCTGTGACTAATCCAATCGTTGTGTTTACTCACAGGGTAAAATATTACCATTCGCTTATCATACCTGTGCAGATAAATTATTGACGCCAAGAAATAGCAATAGTATCTAGTAAAAATATATGTAAATTTAATCAGTGACACTTTATGGCATGCGGACTTGCTCTTCTAAATTTGATGGCTAAAATTACACATTCAAATGCTACTTCAATATGTGACCACTGTCCCCATCTCCCTTTTTTTACTAGCTGAGCTGAAGTCCACACTTACAGGGGAGTATTGTTGTATGGGTCCCCTGGATTAAAATGCTCCATCCACTCCTCAGTCTGTCCTTGTGGGAATGCTGTAACAAATCAGGAGAAATATACACTTATTCTGAAGCAAGCAACTCCTTCTGCAATCTCTTTGGACAGAAATGACGGGCTGATACCAGAAGCCCTGGGTCCATTCCTTTCTCTAGCACTTATTAGGTGTACTGAGCAGCCATGGAGACAAGATCAGACCCTGTGCCTTGTTCCTCTGCAGAGGCACTAGACTGAAGGACCCCTAACATAGTTTGTGTTCTCTATACTAGCTGTTATTACTCTACTAAGAGTGGAACAGACATTTATTTTGTCTGTTCCCTTTGTTTTTGTTCCTTGTATCTCATCCTGCGCAGATCTCCGATTCTTTGACTCAGTGCTGAACTGAGCTCTATATAGACTGTGTTGAAATTTCAGGCTTCTTCAGATATTTAACCTGAAGCTAAGGTCTAAGGCCATGGCACATTTCAAATGAAACAATGAGTTTATATAAATGCAGACCAATTCAACCTTCCCACAGCCTTTGTTTCAGCAGAAAACAATTATTCCACCAGTACAAGCCAGCTTGTGTGCCCAGACGATGTTACATTTGCCAATCTTGCAAGGTCAAATACACCATCTTTAACATTTCCTTAGGTGAAGACTGATGATAAAATGGTTGAAGAATATATCACTTTTGCAGAAGGACTCACTGAGGGATGTTTTTGGGTATCTGACTGACGATCATCATAAACCAAAGCCATACATACATACAGGTGAGTGTAAAGTTGTATGACTTATTCTCAACTATTGACTTCAGTATTGTTCATTTTTAAAATACATGTAGCTGCACATCTAGCTATGTGACAATCATAGTTAGGAAATCACTGACTCTTCTCGCTGTGGCATGACACTTTTTACATATCAAAGCTCAGATGAATAAGTAAACAAAATGTCATAAAATTCTGTATGGTCTATTGGAGACGATGCTCTAATATGACATGTATGAGGACCTAACACCCATATTACTATGTTTTTTGTTTGCAAATGAAAAAAAATTTTAGTGTTGCATTGGTTCACATCAACCTGAAATAGAAAAGATTGCTGTGAAAAGACTGGAATGATTTTAGCATCATGCAATATGAAGTTTTACAGTATATCCTTGGGCTCACTCCTCTTGTCGCTATTCACACAAAATGGCAACTATATTGAAAATAAGTTAAATAAAGGATATGAAATCAGACCCCAAATGTTTGTTCATTTTATGAGAAAAAGTTAATAAAAAGTCCTGGAACACTAGAAAATTTGGATCAGTTATGCAAGTAGTACTAATGAATTTGAAAAAAGCCTTTTAGTCTCCCAAGTAAACATAAAATTAGGCAGTTTCTATTTACCCAGGAGATAAGAACAGGTCGAAAAAACTGTTAAGGCTTTTTGGTAACTTAGACAAACTTCTCTGTCTACTGTCTGTCTATATGGAAATAGCTCTTTATGTAGTTCAGGTAAAGGCACTACATAGTAGCAACTGCAACTACAGTGGTATGTGGATCAAAAGGTAACCTGAAAGGTTTGTTCATCTGCCAAAATATCACTTCATTGCCTTGATTTAGCCATCTATTATACACATGGTCTTATGGTTCTTTTTGTTGTTCACAGCCTACTGTTTTCCAAGACAGGCAGATAATATGGACTGACATGGCTATAAAGAGTGGGGCAGTTGTCTTCTAACTCCGGTTTGATTTCACAATAAATTCTGCAAATTCAGTCTGAGCTGCACTGTGAGATGCGCAGGAGCACGTAACTAAGCAGAGTGATACTCTGGGACAGTACACTTCTCTAACAAATCAATGCTTTCCCAGGGTGTTCAGTTCATCCCAAATGTCATCTTGCTGCTCTTGGAGTCATCAGTCCATTGATTACTTGCGCTTTGGGCTTTCCTGGCCTTTGTTTATATTTATAGTTCAAGTTGGCTAGAATAGAGTTTGTCTTTTCATTCTGTCATACAGAACCTATTTTGGTCAGGCTGTGGGCTACCTCTGGGACTCCCAGGATCTTTGACAACCAAAACAGTGAATATTAACATCAAGTAACTCAGCCTTTAGTACCCATGATGCAGGTACCTGCTAGTTATTTTAAACTATACAACAAATGCTATTAAAAATAATCCAGACAATGGATTCTACTGGACATAGCCTGTCAGGCAGCAGCAAGAGCAGGGCTGGTGCACAAGGGAGATGAGCCAGGAGCTGACAATGTTCACTGCACAGGCAGGGCAGTGACCATCCTGACCAGGGTACAGTCCTGCTCTACCAGAGCAGGACCAGGTTGATCGCAGTGGTAGGTCCCATCACACAGTCCCAGACACAGTGAGGGAATGAGCCATGTCTGGGGTCCATCCACTCAGGAGAAGCAGGAGGCAGGACCAGAGTCAAAACTGGAGACAGGGCAAACTACGGTGTAGGTCCAGGGCCCATTCAGCAAGTCGGCCAGTAAGGCAGGGTGCCAGGAGACAGGGCTGGGCACAGGCTGTTCTGAACATTCACTGGTGCTAATGAAAAATGGCACTTGTGGGCTGGTCTTGCTCCCCAGCTGATGCCTTTCAACCTACAAACTGCCCTTACAATGTCTCCATGAGCTCTGTTAGCATTGGTACTCATAGCTGTACATATGTACCTATTCACGTGCATTATTAATCAGTCCTGTTTTTTTCAGATGATCACCGCCTTTTTAAGACTTTTGGTACCAAGAACTTGTTCAGCACTTACTCTGACATATGCAGCTTTCAAATCTGTTCAGAGTAGATCAGTATATTCAGATGCCAGGATGCAACGAGCACCATCTTTACCACCATTTACCACCAGCACAGACATAAAACAATCCCTTTCTCTTGCCTGTTATGAACTTTCACTGTTCTTTGCAGATTAACTTTGCTTGAGATTCTGAACCATCAGCTAGTTGCAGAAGTATTATAATGTCCTGGGCCAACTTAACTTCCCTTAATCTCAGCATCCGAGACTGCTGACATATTGGTGGAGGAATGAAACAACCATTTTTGGCCCTTGGCATGACGTCTTCAAATAGTATGACCACCTCTCAGTGTCTGGCCGGCTTTCAGTAGAACACTCAGGCAATTCTTTACATAACTATGTTCCAAATCTCATTTGTTCTTTAATAAAGTGTTCTACTGTTACCCATCAATACTGTACCTGGTGACTTTTCAGGGACAATAAAAACCTATAGCAAGGTCATTGGTGGATATCAAGAAATACCTAACAGCTCTCAAGTGTTGCTAGAAGTGAAACAGGAGTGCACAGAATCTTTAGACACTGAACTAGAGCGATGTACATCAAGGTACAAAACACAATGAGGAATTAAAATGTTTAGGCATGTTGTCTATTAGTAAATGTTTCCAATGTTTAAAAAAAGATGGGAATTCAAAATTGTATCTTTTAGTAAGAGAGAGAGGATGGTAGAATAAGGAACAGTTTTTTTTTTTTCTCATTACTTCTAAATGTTTCTAAAGATAATTTATGTTTCTAGCTCACAAATTATACTTGGAAAGCTGCAATTATTTGATTCAGTAGACTGTAACTTCAAATGCAGCTGTTGAAAACTGAATTGTTTATTCTATTGCTGTGCTTTCCTGGCTGTGACCAGATGCAACCAGCTGTTAACTGGTTGCTTCTCTCTGCTCATCTCCTGGCAACGTGATGATCAACAAGCCCTATAGAATGGTTACAACTAATTAGAAATAGGAGAGAGCTTAGATGTTTACCTCCAATCCAATGATACAGTGATGCAGTATTTATTTATTTAAGATCATGAATCTGCTCATAGATTGATATTATTATGACTAAATTTGTATTTAAAGTTATACTATGCTTGAAAATGAGCTTAAACACGTGATCAGCCAAGCATCTGCAAAACACACAGACAGCATGTTTTGGTGTATAGTCTTACAGCAAATGCTTTAGGATATGACTAAAAATGTTCAAAGCACTGACTACATTCCCATAGGTACTGCAGCGTTCACTTCTCTGTCCTCTTCCATATGGCACACAATTGAGTTTCCCTAGCCCATATTTAACGTGCATACCATTTAAACACTGGAGTATCATGGGTTCCTCCTAAGCTTTTCAATACCATGATAGCACCTCAGAACTTTAAAAAAGGTAACGAATTTATCTCACTCCCCTTCTGTGAGTAAGAATTATCATTCCCTCTTTTTAGGGAAGAATGCCAAAACAATCCAAATATCCCTAATTTTGGATGTTAATTTTGTTGCATGTGCATTCTCTTTTTTGTAACATTTTATACAGTACAAGTACAGACTCCAGTTGCAGCTCTAGTGCTTATTACTTTCTTAAGTTTAGGCTCAAAAATATTGTGGCACTTTGAAAACAAAGAACATGTAATTCCTCCTTAACTTTGAAAATCTGATTAAAAGTGACTTGCCAAGCAGAAGCAGGACTGGCATAAAATTAACTTCTTGCAGGGCTTTTTCTTACTTACTTGATCTTGAGATATTTCTTTCTCTTCCAGCAATATTCTGCCTCCTTTAACTTCTGCAATCATTCTGAGCAACATTTTGCACTTTATAACACTGATACTTGTTCTGGAGAAGGACATCCTTTGCACTGTGTAAGCCTGAGACTCTAGAGTAAAAATAGGATATGTTGCCATCAGGAGAGACCACGACATAAACAGATAACAGCTGAACTAGGAAGACACAGTCATTTTTAAATGTGAGGTTTCCTTGTAAATGTAATGTTCCTTTAAGGTGGATTTTGGGGCATAATGATAGATCAAACCCTTGATTATCATTCCACACTGACACTGACATAGATTATCGCATGGAGAAGCTGCAGTTACTGCAAATAAAAGATGTGGATGCAAGCAGAATAATCGATTCTGGACCAGCTGGGGATCTCCAGAGATAACTCCATATAACCCCTCTTCAGTTTACACTTCATGATGAGATAATTTGCTTGTGCAAATTAAACTTAGATATCACCAACCTAAAACATCTTCTGTGTTTTTTAATGTTTTTACAGATTCATGAAAGAATTATGAACAGATGGCCTTTTCTGCAGAAATTACAAATATGGCTTTCAAAGAAAGAAACTCTTTTTATCTTTCAAGCCCAAACTAGTTTGACTGTCAATGAAGCAGGTTGACTCTTTGCAATCCTTAATGATTTCAAACCAACCGTAACACATATCAAATCTCTCCTTCCTGAACAAACTCATTCAGAAACTAGCCAAAACTCCTGAGTGCTCATCTAAGTGGAGCTAAGAAAGTAGACCTGTCACCTGCTGGATTCATACCAAGGCCCAGAACTGAATTTACCTTAGTGGTGCTGGAAATGGTCTACTACAAATGCACAGGAAGCGATACTCAGTTCTCATTTTGGATCTCTTTCCACCTTAACTTTGCCAACCATAAAATCTTCTTGCCTTATTGAGAAGCAATGGCATGATATCACCACCATGTGTAAGAGGCTCCTGGCCTCCTCTGGAATGACATACCCAACCATAGAGGTAGGGAAATCTCTCTCACTGCTAGAATCATGTCTTTCTCTGCTTGTTCCAGCATTTTACATGCAACATCAATTGACCAAACTCATCGTCAGCAACAACTGGATAGACAGCACCTGTAACTCTTCCTCTGTAACATTTGACTACCTCATTACTATCAACATAGACCAGCAATTAAATAAAATCTGTTGCTAGGTAAAGAACAGCAGACTGAAACCGAACCTCTGGAAGACAAGAGGTATAATAATAAAAAAGCATTTAACTTCAGTGGAAAACATTTCAAAAGTTTCTAGCTAACTTATAGGAGTTTTAATGATAATATACATGCCCATTTAAGCAATTAAATCTGCAGCATGAGTAATGTTTGCTGCCATCTCAGATTGGACATGATAATCTTTTTTCAGATGATTACAAGCTATCTCAGTCATTTCACTGCCCACCACAAAATCCAGGCATCTTATGGGGTTTTGTTTGTCTTTTTTTTTTTTCTGATCACAAGAAGCATGAGCATGGTCTTCTAAGTTTACTGTGTTCTGAGCCATTATGAATTTACCTGCACATCATCTCCAGTTTCTGAAGGTTTGGAAGCTCTGACCTAGTCCTAATGACACCAAAAAAGACATCAACATTCAGTGAACTCCAGTGAGAGAAAAGCTTGTATGTTTTCAGAAGACCAGTGAGCTCACATATCAATTCACATTTTAAAGACTAATTTCAGAAATCTAAAGCTGACTCATGATACTTAAATGTTTAGAAGCAGCAATTCTTGTGCCACATTTGTATCATCATCAGCTGCTTTCATTTAGATTCCACTTTCGTAAGTCATTTGCAAGGAGCAAGGGTTCCCCATGGCTCTCCAGACTGGTTCCTACAGAATACTCTTCTGATTCCTGTGGAATACTGTGTAAAGTCATGGCCTTTTTTTTTTTTTTTTTTT
>Ga0065711_1034887_pt1 | contig 23100 bp, 14 predicted proteins | sample Hoacrofraction12_FD_59098 | JGI IMG/M metagenome (GOLD analysis project Ga0065711, IMG submission 59098) | Hoatzin crop microbial communities from Cojedes, Venezuela - Epithelial fraction 12 v2 (version 2) | ecosystem: Host-associated > Birds > Digestive system > Esophagus > Crop | place...
CTCCCCGCGGGGTGCCCGGCCGCTGCCTCAGGCGAGGGGCGGGCTGCGGCCTCCCCTCGCCAGGCCGGGCGCGCTGCGGGGCCGGGCGCAGTCCGCCTTTTCCACCGCCTCCCTCACGACCCTGCGCGCCCGGCTCGGTCCGTCTGAGGGAGGAAGGCAGGCGGTGCCCTCCCGGGGCTAGGAAACACAGCCTTAGCCAGCCCAGCGAGGGGGGCTGAGAAGGGATGGTGCGGCTGGAGGGCAGAGCTGGTTGGGCTGCTGTGACATTTAGCTAGGTGTGATTTTAAAATCTTACGTAGCTGTGGCGTCCGGCACTGTTAAATGAAACATCTTAAATGCCGCCCTCGTGTGCGGCTTCTGATGAACTAAGCAGGAACCGAGGGGTGGCACCCAGAAAGCCTTGTCCCGACAGCAGGCTTTGGGCCTTTTTGATAGGCCATAGCTTGATCTGGTGAAGTAAGGTACCTGCACAACGCTTTAATAAGCTCTCTGTAGGTGGCAATTAATAATGGAGGCCATTTAACTGCCTGATCCATATAATTATATTGAAAAGGAAGTACTCCGAAAAGGGATGGGGGGGAAGAGAGAAGGCCCTGTTACTTCTGAGTAGTGACCTGGCATGCCAGGCTGCTGCTTTTAAGTTCCTGCAAAGAGATGTAAACTTCTTATTTTTCTTGTGTTAAAAGCTTAAAGTAACAACCCCCCTCACCCTAACCCACAAACTGCCAACTGAAAACCCTCCTAAAAAGCCTTGTTAATTAACTTACTGCAGTAATTTTAATAGTAGTCCAGTAAGATAATTTTATGGTGTGAATTAAAAATAAATTGTAAGAAATCATTTGTTATGTAGAGAGTAAGTGCTGTTGTGCACATTTCTGTCCTTATCAGAAATCTTCGCTTTTTAAAATCTTTTTTTAATGGCTTAAACTATCTTAGTAGGATATTCTGTAGTGCCTGTCAGCTGATAGTAGTTAGGAAACGAACGTGAAATCTATTGTTAGTTTAAATCTGCTGATTAGTAGACCATTGTTTGTTCTGTTGCTAAACAGGAGACTTCAGTGTCCTGTGACACGTCCCTGGAGCAGTAAGTTCGTTTAATGTAATATTAAACCCAATGAAGCTACGTTTTTCAGAGACATTGCCCTTCTGCTGACTTGGATGCTATGTGTTGTTTTAAGTCCTCCCTTTCCCTCACCTCCCCCACTTGCATTAGAGTAGTACACAGAGCCTGTGGCAGAAACTGGGCCTGAATGTACTCATGCTGCTTGTTTGGATAGTGACAATGCCTATCTAGGACTCTAGGTGTCCTCACGTAGCTCATCAGACTCTAAATAAATAGGAATTTTAAACTCATCAGTGTTTAATCTGGTACTGGGTGATCAGCATCTTCCTTATGCATTTAATGTACCCTCTACCTTTTTCAGGGATTCTAGTAAAGAACCATTTTCTGCAGCATGCCTAGGAAGTCACTGGCTCCAGTCTGTTTTTGAGAGAGCATGAGGGGAAGGAATGGAAACGCAGTAGGGAATATCCCCCGACCACTCTGGTATAATAACACTGATCTATTTCTAAACCAGCAATGAAGATACAGCACTGAGGAAAGGGATGGGCTTTTAGGATACACTGGCCTTTAAATGTTCATTGCTGGACTGGATTCTTGTTCTGTGTATCTTGTTATTTACAGAGACGTGGAAAAGTATACTACCATTTATCTTGCTGTGTTGTTACAGAAAGGGAAATGAGACAGCAAATTTAGTCTTCTCATGCACCACCCAGTACGAAAGTGTCTGGTCCACCAACCACCATCCAAACAGTTCGTTTCAGAGCGGTTCCCTGTACAAGGCCCTGAACTGCCATATCCTCTGTGCATGTACGGATCTACTAATGCTATTAGCTCTGCTTTTGAAGGGAGAAATGCAGACTTCTTGGGACTCGTTGGCTAGAACAAGAAATAGACCATCAGTTTTGAACTTTTGCCCAAGCTATGAAAACACCTTTCTCTACATGAAGGAAGTGTGGTAGGAAATATGTGATATGTTTGGTGGGGTGCTGGACTAGCTGACAGGCGAGCTAGAAACCCAAACGTGATTAGACAGGAGGCTCCGTGCCATGCCTGCCTTACCCATTTCGGTTTTTAGTAGTGGTAAAGGATGCCTGCTCAGTACAGTCTGATTAAAGGAGCTCAGCTGTGATAATATTTTGCTACATCAATTACATCATCAAAGGAGTTTTAGAAAGAATTGTTAGTGTGTTAGTGCTTGAGAAATAGTCTCTGAGGTCTTTCCTCAGTCGTTCAAATACCTTTACCTATGCGCTTTCTTTCAGAGAACCCTATTCTAATAAATGGGTTGTGTCGTGACATAAAGCTGTTTGCAGAACCAAGACCTTGGGTACAATTACCCCTTCAGCAGAAGAAAGTCTTGGAAATTCGGAATATTTAGAAGTTGTGTAAGATGCTAACCTTTGTTCAATTGTGAAGTATTTTTTGCAGATAAAGCAAGAGCAGCCCATTCACTTGGAATAATTCTGATAGCGACATTATTGGTACTACGTTAGCTTCCTGTGAAGGTGAGGGTGGGGTGCGGTGTCAGTTTAAGATGATGTGATCCAGTGTCCTCATGTATGCATGGAAGAGGCAAGCCGGCCTCAGATGATCTTAATGGCCAGAATAGAAGTGTTTAATGCTTTGGAGGCTAGAAGTGATGAAATGCACTTCAATATTAGCAAGTGTTCTCCAGTTGTTGAAAGAGACAGCTTCCTATTAGCTGACTTATTATAGGCAGACAGACTCATTGGCTTCTTTTTGTTTCTGTTAGTTCCATTTAAAGCTTACAATAGTAGCAGTAAACCAAAGGGTCTTGGCATTTTGATGGGGACGTGACTCTGAGGGCAGAGAAGATTTCAGAGCAGCGAAGAGAATGATGCCAAAGTTGCACAACAGATGTAAATGTGTTTAAAAGTCTGGGTTCCTGCTTGCTTGCTGAAGTCAGTGCAGTTGTTTATTTTTGTTTGGGAAGAAATGTGGACTGAGCTGCAGCAGAGGTTACTCTGTGTTGTCTTCCCAGATGGACTAATACTGTTTACTACACGGATTTCCTAAGAAGTGGTGTTTAGAGGCTGTGGTGCCTTTCATCAAACTGACAAAGAGCAAAAACTGGGAACAAACATTTAATCTTGATTTCATATAGGTATGTGTGATATGTATTCTTTAGTAGTTTGGTTCAAACTGGAGGGACTGTTTGTTTGAATAAAACCATGTTTGTGACTTTTTTTTTCTGTCTTGGTATTGAGGCCTAAGTCCGTAACTCCCTTGCTCCTGTGGCTCTGAAAAGCAATCTCAGATATCAAAGTTTGCCTAAATCACCTGTAAAAGAGTTGAAAGCATACTTTGGGAACACTGGTGACATCAAACTGCTTTGGACTGAGGGCATAGTGACATCTGTCTCTGTGGGCATAGGTTGGTTGTCTCAGTTGCAGCCAAGAGGTGTTTGATGCACCAGGTTGCTGAGAGCCTTGTTCAAAGTGTTGGCTTTGACCAGGATTTGCCTGAATGTCTACTCCAGGTCACAGAACTAAAGACGTGTTACTTCACAAATTGGTAACCGAACGGGTTGTGGGAAAAGGGACTGCTGTACTTCTCCCACGGATGTTAATCGTTAAGCGATGTGCTAATGCTGACAAACCGTTTGGGAAATAACGTTTCCGTTTGTGAAATGGAGAGAAGCCTTCACCTGAAGTATATGTTTCTGCTCTACTGTGCATAGTCCAGCACAGCAAGAGTTAATGAGATTGACTGTCCTCCACCCCTCTGCCTAGTTCAGGTTCTCATGTGCATTATGTTATTTACTAACAGTGTATCGGCTCAAGGAACACAGTAAGTGCTTACAGGAATATCTACTCCTGATGATAACATTATTAGCTGGACGTTTATTGAATGCTTAATAATTCAAAATTAAGGCATTAGGAACAGTGTGTATTGTTTTGGTACTTGGTTTGCTATGGCATTTGAGAATGCCGCAGTTTGTTTTGTTTACAGTCTTGACAGTGCAGTGATGAAGTATCAAAGATATAACCTACTTTGCTGTTTATGCTATGCATGTCATGCTAGAGCGTGTGGCCTGCTTTAGAAAAACAGAATGAAATTCCTGTTGCAAATACAATCTCATTTAGAACTTTCTGCACTTGATGTTAATATACCACTCGCTTTGGGATTTCCTCATCTGCCTTCATGGGCATGATCCTCTGTCAGTGACTAGGAAAGCAGCTAATACTCTGCACTGTTAGTGCTGTGGTTTAGTTGTATCCCTGGCTGTCCCACTGAATTCAGTGTCTCACGGCTGTTTTTAGGGGGCTCTGCAGGCTTCTGAGTCCATCAGAGGGATATCTATCCAGTCGGTAGTAACAAATCATATCACAAGGTGTATTTTGACATTTAAAGCTGTATGTGGTGCCATCCATGAAGCGTGACCTGACGTATGCTTGTCAGCCTGATGCTGAAGTGGCCCGTTAAGTATAGTTGCCAGAATATTTGCACTAATACTTCTCTTGCAGGTGTTTCACTTGACTCCTGTCTGTCAAAAATTCACTGTTAAATTTTGAGAGTAGCTGCTGTCCTTTGAGGAGGAAGAGGTCGTTTCAAATGCTCACATAGCAAAATGTGCCAGGCTGGGTTATAAGTTATGATTCCTCTAACCAAGCCACGCATCATCTTTGCTTATGATCTTGGTAAAGTTGGTGGGACTCTACTGAAAGATCGTGAAAGGTTTGGATGCTTTTTGTTTGTTTGCTTTTGTTTTGCGTAACTTCCTTTAATGTTCAGCATTGTGGTGTTATTCATATTAAGAATATTGTTCAGCGATTAAATCTAGGACAGATGAAGTAAGCCCTACTCTTAATTAAGATTCTTGGCATCTGTATCAATTGTGCTAGTGGGTGCTGAGAGTTTATTTCAAATGCAAGTCATTGGTGTACTGGGGATGGACTTTGTAAAGACAAAAAGCTGGCAGCAAGAGAAAAATTGGAATTGGATTTTGAGATTTACATCCGTGGCAAGTTTTCAAAACAGTTTTTTCTTTTTATGGAAGTAAATAATTTTTTGGCAGCTCTTAATGTATAGTACATTATGTATCTCCAGAAATGCAAGACATGTTTCATATTCTCAGACCAAGAGTTTCCTTACTTCCTTTCTTTGGACATCACAAGGCAGAGAACTGTTTTTTACTGCTCGAATGGTGATACATGCCCGGCCCATCATGTAACTAGAGGAGACATTCAAAGCCTGAAGTACAAATACTGTTTTTCTGGCAAGTAAGTGACAGGCCAAAGCTGATGAATTGTTGGGTGTCTCACACTGAAGTGATTCTGTGATATGTGCAGAGCATAACTGGCAACCTCTTGTTATATGCTTGCCGTGTGACCTGTTAAAAGATACTCTACCATTGTGTTTTGTTTCTGGGGAGGCTTCTAGCTTTTGACTAAGGACAGATTTAGACATTGCTTTGGGATTTTTGCAAGAGACTAGTGCAGAAACACTCCTTGACATGTCTGGACCTGTAGTTCTGCACTGAGGTATTGGGGGGGGGGGCACGACCCAAACCCTGACTCAAACCAGTATGTAGACTTGGAGATTTTACCTTGATTGCAGCATAAGACTTTCCCAAAGGAAATTTATCTGGCTGTATATCCATAGTCTGAATCTTTCAGGCCTTATGGCTGTTTATTTAGCTGAGGAATGCTGTTTTGTTTTGTTTTTTCCTTTCTTCCCAGATGCAGGCATTTGGAACACCCGAGGAATACAAAGTGTTTCTTTCATTCACAGTGTGTTATTTTTCAGCCATCTTTCCAGGGAATAGAGCAACACCAGGGTATGATGCATAGAATTCCCATGTGGAGGAAAATTAGCTCATGTGAAAAAGCTGCCTAGTACATCAAAGTCCTTACTTGAACTATCTGCTGCATATTTATATTTGGGACATAATGTAAGCACCCTGTTGACTTTGAGAATTCCTCCGATAGAGAATGCTTTTTTCTTAAATGTCACACTGACAACATAAACTCTGAGCTGTTAAAACTGATGATGCGGATATTAACTCATTGTGTTGAATATCAGAGGAATGTGTGTGCATTACCAGAAGTACTTAAATATTTAAAGGCTGCATAAATTAACTGGATTATCAAACTAAAAGGATAAAAGGCAAGAGGTGGGCTAGGAAGGCCAGAAGGCAGCTGATGCAGGAGGGAATATGACAGAGAGGCTAAAAAATTGAATGGGAAGATATCACTCTAGACTGAGCAGCTGGTAGTTCAGAAACAGCAAATGGAGTTTCGGTGTTCTGAATTTATGAATTGTTACTGTGAAGGTATTGTTTTAATGTTCATAAATGCAAAATAAATGAGGACTGAAGATGGAGTACACAGTAGTGGAGTATTGGTAGATAAATGATTTGCGAATTAAGGCAATCAGATTCTCTTCATTGAGTTCCCACAGACCTACAATTTCTCTTGAGTATGTTGATTATTCAGGTGTTAATTATACATACTCGTGTCTGTATTGGGTATACATAGTAGGAAACGTGGCAGTGAGGATCTGCAAGAGGGATCCTCAAAACCCATCCTGCTCCGAGTTACAAGTGTGAGCTGTGGGAACAGCAAAGGTTTTGCTGGAGATGCCATTCCTGACCTTTCATCTTCCTCCAAGATCTGATTTCAGAGCAATGTGAGATACACCTCACAAAACAGAGAGGGATAAACTGATGTCCTCCAGAGTAGTACTGACACAACAGTCAGCACACAAAATAATCAGATGGCTACACAAAGTAATCAGAGGCCTGATAAGGTCTCTGTGGACACTGTCATTTCTGAGCCAAATGACACAACTTCAGCTAGTACCATGAAGCTAGTACCATGAACCTAGTACCTAGTCCCGTGAACAACTTTGACTTTATTCTGCAGTCAAAGCATAAGTGGTTTCAAAGGCATGAAGGCAAAGCTCTTTCTTACAGTATCTGTCACTTCAGATGTATGGATTCTCCCTAGTTTAGGTTTTTCCCCCTTTCAGCAGGAAGGAGCAAGAACTTAAAGCAGAAACTCATTGAAGTATGGTGTTGAATGGTATTGCTAGTCTTGGTGAAAACAGTTGCTTTGTTGGATGTGTTTGTATCTGAAAAGCGGAGTGTTTGGGAACATGTGCTTGCACAGAATCTTGCAGAACTCGAAGACTGTAGTGAGGAAGTTGTATTCCCCAGCCGTGTGGTCTGACGTGTCCTTCTGAACCTTACAGAGAACCTGAATTTATGTGATTGTACAGTCAGGGTGGCCAGATTGTTAGTGCAAGTGCAGGGGCTTCAGGGTTTTGGCAAAGAGTGGTTACTCTTTGATATGAGACGTACTGTTTCAGCAAGCAACATAAGCTGTACTGGATAAAGCATTTATTAACTAGAATGTATCTCCAGCTTGGATTTTTCTGCCATTCTTTAATTACCATTTTCCTTGTGTTGCAAAAAAGATTCTCTGAGTAAAATAGTTCACGTCTAGATGGGGCTGTAGAAAATATGCACTAGTAGCTTTAGTAGTGTCCTGTGTGGATCTCTGTTCCCAAATTAGTGCATGCAGACTTCTTACGGCTCTAGCAATAGATGCCTTTTTTTATGCGCAAGACAAAGTATAGGATTTTTTTAAAAATTCATCTCCCTTTCATGGAAAACTACTAAAATGACAATTTCATGTTAACATCAGAGAGAGTGGAATTGTTGACTCCTGGTGTTTTCTAAGGAAAATCGCAAACACAGATTTTTGAAGGAATCGCATGCTTTGACACTTGTGTAACAAAATACTTCCTAGTCAGTAGGTCCAGTTGTGGTAAACACCCTTGGAAAAAGTCTGATATCTTTAGTTAAATCTTCCTAAATATCAGTGTGTTTCATTAACAAAATTTAGATATAGTGCCATTTAACCAACATCAGCATTATGTTTAGTTGTGAAATTTGGCAGAAGGGACATTCAGTTGCCAAAGAGGAATAGCAGCAGAGAGAAATGATTTGACCAGTTACTTTCCAGATCACCAATTAAAATGAAAATTAGGACTTGTACACCTTATTCTTGGCCCGCTGTGCTTTTTCTGAGGCTTAGTCCGACTACATGGAGTATATGCCTATTACAGGATCATTTATTTCTTCTTTATATAAATGTATATGTGTGTGTGTGTGTCTCTGTATGTGTATGTAGATATACACACATATGTGTGGGTGCATAGTGTTTTATTTTTGTCCTTCTGTTATCGGAGTATGGGAATTCTGTTCTTTATTAGCCGTTCTGTCCTGTTAGTCTGTTTTCCCACCCTCCCTCTCATCCTTGCAGCTTCCTTCTCCCCCACCCCCAAAAAAGTAGTTGATATCCGTTGTTTTTAAGAGGGCCTGACTTAGTGTAACTTTGAGATCTGCTGCTTCTGTAGACCACTGTTTTAATTATAAGTACTGAAATGGTGAAGAATTATATTGCTGTGTTTTCAGTCTGTAGTGTCCTAATCCCCAGTGGCTTGTTCTCATCTGCCAGCTTCCTGCTTCCCACAAGAAAAATCCATCCGAGGGTATGTCTGTTTTAGGACAACAAGCTCTGAAACATGGATGCCTGTGAAGTTTTCACAGGCAGAATTCCAAGTCCTGGCAGAACATGGGACCATCAGATGGTCAGTCAGGGATTTTTTTGTTAGTGCTGGGTATCATCTTTGTGTTTACCAATCTCATCACTACACATAATCATTGTAACAGTTTCTCAACCTTCTCTCCCCTCCCCTGGGGCTTGGGAACAGTCTCACTTACCTAATGCCAAAACTGCCCTGCTTCTGAATGATTTGTCCACAATGCGGAGCAACTGGAGACAAGTCTTCCAGTTTTGTTTATATGCTGTGCTGTAGTTTGACGCATCTGTGTAGCTATGTTTTCCTGACTTTGTCTTCTCTTTAAATTGTATTTTACAGATGCGGAGGAACAGTTGGTGCCATCTTTACATGTCCCTTAGAGGTAATAAAGACTAGGCTCCAATCTTCAAAGCTAGCCTTCCGGACTGTCTACTACCCACAAATCCAGCTGGGGACCATCAGTGGTGAAGGAATGGTCAGGCCGACGTCTGTGTCACCAGGGCTCTTCGGCGTTCTGAAGTGAGTGCTGTACCTCCAGTCATTTAGCGTTGCTTGACACCAGTGGTTTGAGTTGCAGTTCCTCTGTGCAAGCGTGGAAGGTGAATTTTTCTCCGGACTTGCACTGGAAGGATTCATGTCAGCTGGGCTTCTTCCTTCAGCAGTAGAAAGATAATTTTTTCTTTTAAAAATACATATGTATTCGGGACTCCCGAGTGTTCCTTTGAACTTCCACAGAAATTTGTTTCCACTGCTTAGAAGCCTTCCAAAGTGAATTGACTTGAATAAGTGTGTGGAGGTGTTATTTTTAAATTGTGTCCTCACATTTAGGTTTTTTGGTAGTTAGGACTTCCTAGGGATCAACACACAGGATGTACGGTAAACTCATGATGTGCCTTAGTTTGTGGGAACTATCACAGAAAATATCCTGGAGGAAAGGACTTTTTCTGTTTTTTGAGGCTGACAAGTGTCGTCTTTGTGTCTCTCTGGGAATAATCGTGTTTACTGTCTCCTTTGAGCATTGGAACAGGTAATCCTTTCTAGCTGGGCCAGTTCTTGCCAAATGATTGAAGGACTGAATGAGCCATGTACGCTGTCTTTTTCCCAGAGCTTTGGGTAGCTAGTAGAGATACTTGTTGCTATTGCTGCCCATGCTGTTTACCTGTTTGATGGAGGGGAATTTTGATTCCTCTCTTGAAGCGGTCTCTCTTTGGAGTGTCATATAAAAACGAGAGCCTGTCACCATTCCTTCATGGGAATGGACCAACATTGTAACAAGGTTTCTGATTCTCTGTGCTTAATTGTGCATGTCAGCTCCTGATCTGGCTTTGAAGCTGGCCCTGCTTTGAGCGTGAGTTTGGACCAGATGACCTCCAGAATTCTGTGTTCTCATATATTTTAAGTTATACTTGTCTGCACTCTTGTGTGGGTGATCTGTAATTGAAACTGATGGGAGTAGGGGAAGGACACTTTTTGCAAAAGCAGTGTCACTAAAATAGAATGTCTAATTTGGTCTTGCACTAATTTGGTCTTGGAAGCTTTTATCTTTTCCTCAGCTATAGCTGACTTAATGAGCTCTTCTCTGTTTGCTATTAGATGTTGTCTTTGCCAGTTATTATTGTGCATCAGTCCTGTCTACACCTGTATTACAATCCCTGCTAAAAGCCTTCTGTGTGGTTCAGACTGCAGCAGTTGATGCTCCAGTTGTTCCCTTTTCAGATGTGTGCTCATAAAGGGGAGGAAATGTGAAATCATCTAGCTTACAACTGCTGAACAGTTTTACCAGCAACTCTGAAGTCCAAAACTGTACTACTTTATTTCATATCAAAGCACCATAAACTTATGGTTCAGACCTCATGCAAGTGGGCTGAGTTTGTTTGGATCATTGGGCACTCCAGGGTTATACAGAGAGGCCCTGTTTAGATCAGGTAGCAGAAATGCCAAAGAAAATAATGACTAGCAGAGCAAGTGGAATGATTTTATGTAAGGCCAACATGCTTGGCACATTGCCTGGGGAGAAGCTGCGCAGTTATATAACAGTACAGTGCTAATTCAAATTCTCTGCAGAACGATCTGGCTAGAGTCATTCTGGGACTTGAGTTTCTGTATTGTAAACAGTGCTTCTCTCCCCTGCCAGACACTTCTTTGTCTATTCAGAGGTGAGTCTAGAGCAATTCGTGACTGAAAGCGTAAGGTAGTGCCAGCTGCCTTTGATTTTCGTCTCCTTTCCCTTGCTATTTTTTTACCTTGCAGCATTGGACTGGAGGCATCTGTAACTAAAGCAAGTGAAAACTTCAAGGCACAAGGCTCTTAGTTCATCCTCTTGGCCCATCTTTTTCTGGAGTTGTTGGGGTTTTTGTTTTTTTGTGGTTTTTTTATGGTTTTGTATTTTTTTATTTTATGGTTTTTTTAGGGAGAGAGGAAATGGTTTAAAATTGGGTCAACATTTTAATATATTTATTAACCTCATTAATTTTGGTTACCATGATCTCGATTTCATTTCATTTCAGGGACTGCTTAGCTGCACGTATTGCAAGTTTTTGACCTGCTTACTTGAGAGGATTGAGAAGTGAGAGCAAAATATTTATGCTGTCATTCCCTTGCAGGCAGCATCTATGAAGAACAGATAATGCTATTGATTATGATCCGTCTGATAAAATACAGATGTGTGAAGAAAGAAGTAAAGTTAGGTCTCTTGCTTTTACTCTTCCATCCCTTTCTCAGTCCTGGTCATGCATGCATTGCCAAACTGGATAGACTTGGGCCTTCTGGTTTGGGAAAACTGTATGGCTAAAGAAGTAGCCACTAGAGCCCTACATACAAAAGTGCTCTGTAAGAGTTCAAGGTGTTGAGTATGAAAGCCCCTTAACTGCTGTAAATAGAAAGAAAGTAGGTACTCAGGAGTGCAGGTTAAGTCTGCTGCTGAATAGAAGGCACTCCAGAAGGACAGGCTGTTTTTGTCTAATCCATTTAAGATTCTGATGAGTCACCCCAGCTGGAATCTGCAGTCGTGACTGTTAAGTGACAAAGAACAAGTAGTTGGTGGATTTGTCTCCTTGGAGACACTCAGCCCTGGAGTTTACACAGAAAGTTCAACTCTGCTGCAGAAAGTGTTTCAGAAGCTTCTATGTCTTCTTCTGTCTAATGAACTTGGTTTTGGAATCTGGGGGGAACATTCTCAACAGTGCTAATGACCTAGAAAGCAAATGCTGAAAAATTGTAAGTTCCAGCAGGTGCACGTGAACTACCCATGGAGCCCGGGGTTGTCTAGACTTTCTTGCATGGTTTTCACATGGTGAGTTCAGTTAAAGGGGCTGCTGTCTAACAGATTGTGCACTGAAATCCCAGTGATTACTGGACTATAGCTGGCTTTCACTGATAAATACTTGGCTGCTCACTAGTGTTTGGTGGTTGGTTTATTCCTTGTAAATATATCTGCTGTTAGCAGTGTAAGGAATCTGTAAGATAAGCCTTTTTTAATGAGACACTTCAGTAAGGTATTGTATAGAACTTGGCAGCTGCTGGGGAAGCTGTCCAAACAGCTTATCTTCAGAGAAGTCCTAGCCTAGCGTGCCTTCTGAGGTGTGAGGGAATATGGGTGGAAATGACTCTGGAAACCTGGGCTGTAGCCATTGCAGATCTGCAGGAAAGCATCAGTTGGTGATCTTCCTGCTTTAGACCTGATCATGAAGTCCAGTCCCAACAGTGATTCACAGCAGTACATCTGTAGTTGGAGTTTACTTGGGAAAGATGACATGAACTCTTTGGAATGCCCTCAGAACCAGATCTCCCTGAAATACCTGGGCAGACAGCTTGTGGTACGGTTGCCATGTTCAGCTTTCACTCTGGGGAAAAAAACACATCACTAGGTAACTGTGAAAGGGTTGTGGGTTTTTTTGGTATCTCTGTACAGGAAACAAACTCCTGAATTGTTTAGGTAGAGAATGACAAAAATATTCTTTGTTCATCAGAGTCAACTATTGCTGGATTCTCCATGAAACTTCAATTCTTGCTGGTTTTCAAAGAATGGAAATTATAACCATGTGCCATATGACAGACATTGGCCTGTAGTGCACTGAAGTTTTATGGTGTAGTGGCTTTTGTTCAGTAATGTATGGTTCTGGTAGTTTTCAAGTATATTGTGTATCTTAAAAGCTAACAGCTTTATAATTAGTACTCATTGCTTTTGTACAGTTAGTTTTGACTAACTGTCTGACAGAACAAGAAGTGTAATTTTTAACCCAAATACTATCTCTTTTTTTCCCTGTTTGTTTTTATTTTAAGGTCAATTCTGGAAAAAGAAGGACCAAGGTCACTCTTCCGGGGGCTGGGTCCAAACTTGGTTGGAGTTGCACCATCAAGGTGAATAGTTAAACTATTGCTAAAATACACATTTAAGGTACCAAACCAAACGTTGCATTGCGTTCATGACTCAAAAGACTAGGTCGTGAAGTTATCCCATCTATAAACTGAGATTTGTGCAAGTATATTGCACAGTATACATACCAAGAAATACTTCTAAAAATCTGCTTTGCATTTGTATAACACTGGAAGGTGCGATTAAATAAGGCACTGAAATTCCAAGTCATTGCAAGAGCCACTTATGTGCTTGAGAAAACAAGAGAAAGTAGTGCAGAAGAATCTGTAGGATTAATATTTGCATTTTTCTAATATGATGCTACTTCTCTGTGAATACATAAAAATACTTGCCAAACACTGAGTAGGAGCTATATGTCAGGGGAGAGGAGCACCTATCTGGTCATTGGTTGCCTGAATTCTTCTTGAATGAAAAACTGCAGCTGAGGGGGAAAGACCTGCATTGCTGCCACATAACCCCAAAGGTCTGTGTGTGTGCTTTTCTTTTTAAAGGAACAACAAAAGCAGGTACAAAGTTTGTTTGTGTTTGGAAGTCTTACAGGCACCTAAATTGTTCCCACATGTACCTATGACTGTCCCGTTCTTGGCAGGGCTTGAGATCTTTGTGCCTAGCTAATGTTAAAACTTGTTAGCAATCAGGAAATTGGCAGATATTCTTTGTCTGAAATTGAACCAGTTGAAAAGGGACTGGAAAGAGTGGTGTACTCCCTCTCTGGCCTCTTGCCTAGTAGGTAGGATGTTCAACCTGGAAGTGGGGAATCCTATTTCTGTGCAAGTCATCTTTGCAGAAGGGATCTGAATCCAAAACTGCCTGCTTTTTCGTGCAACTCACTCGTGCTGTCCTTTGTGTTCCTTTGTATGCTTCCATTAAGATTGGAATAAGGTACTTTATGGAAATTCTCAAATTGTAGCCACCAATATCCACCTTTTTTGTAGCAGTTCGAGGAGCTGAAATCTGAACATACTTGGTTCAGAGAGCTTCTTACTCATCGTATTGACTAATGCAGTAGCTGAGCTGCTTCTATTTCCATGCATTATGTAGGGATTTGAGGTGTGTAAAACTTTTCATTTCAGTTCAGTGTTAAGTGCTTAAAGCATGAAGTTCTGCTAATGCAGTTACAGTGCTGAACAAGACAAGGCTCCCGGAGGGAAAGTGACTTTGCCAAGCTTACACAATGTGTTTAATGCCAGAGCTGGTGGAGGTGTCCAATCTAACTTGCTTTGGCTGCAAGACCATGTTGCCTCCCATCTCAGACTTTGTGTGAAAGTAAAATATTTTTACCCTGTGGGTGTCAAGTCAGATAGTGGTACGGTAGTGTAAGGAGAAAAAAAACCCAAACCCTGTGTCCTTGTAGGTGGAAGTAATCATGTGGAGGCCTCTTTGGAGAGAAGGTCTTATTTTTCAGGGGGTGGGAGGAAAAACATTAATGCATCTGATTTGACATTGTGTGCATTACATTGCTTTTCTTATCTTTATTTTTTTCCCCCCCCTCCTCTCAGAGCTGTCTATTTTGCATGCTACTCCAAAGCCAAAGAGCGATTTAATGGCATTTTTGTGCCCAACAGCAACATTGTGCACATCTGTTCTGCTGGTTCTGCAGGTATGTATTTAATGCATGTACTGTACAGTCTGCAGCAGTACCCCCATGTCCAGCCCCTCACCAATAGCAGGCAATACACCCGTTGGTATCTGTGTGGGTCTGAGATGCACCTTTAATTTACTATAAGTATTAATAAGTATTTAGTCTAAGCTGTTGTTGCTACAAGACTTCTATCCCTCTCAATAGTTACGAAACTAATAGAATGAATCATAAGGCGGGGACTGGACTTCCAGTCTGTCTGTACAGGACCTGGTCTAACACACCAGTCTGGGCTGGCAGCTCTGGAGAACTGTGGTGTGTGAATGAGTACAGAGACCAATATGTGGTGCATTCTGAAAACATACACTTAGTCTGAGGTTGCATGTGCCAGAAAACAGGAATTTGCTAGCTCCTAATTTACCTTGTCTGCAGGGGAACTGTTTTCGTGTTCAACACTTTGAAATATTTCTAGATTGTTGTTTACTAACTTGGGATGAACTTTTTTCCAACTGCAATGCTGTGGTAATGTCTCTGAATGTGAGGGGAAAAAAAACCCACTAGTAGACACCAGCAAACTTTTGATAGTGTTTTAGTCAGATTGTTTTAGGATGTTGTATTTTTCCTAACAGGATGGGGAAGATAGTTTGTTCTTGTTGGAAAAATACTGCAGAAGAGCTCCACTAGTTCAAACATCAGTCACAAGTGATCATTAAAAATAATCTTTCCCAAACTAGTCCCTTAATTATGCATGGATTCTGTTAATGAGATGGCTCAATGGCACCACCTAGAGCCTTGGGGAAAACAAAAGACTAATACGTGTGTGTGTTCCCCACAGGTTTCCTTTTATCTGTTATTCTAATACCCAGTCAGTAAGGTATCTTGTCTACAACAGTCTTTAGAAACATGAAGTACATACTAAAATAGGTGCAAAAAGGAGGAATATTTAAAAGAAAAAAAAAAATTCCAAGGCCATGGGTTGATGGCTCCTGAAGTTGGACATGAGATGGTTCTCTGGCAAGAGAGAGATTGTAAGCTACACACCTACGTGTTGTTTGAAACCTCTAGGTAGACCCGGTAACTAGAACCGTCTCACTGCACAGTGTATAAAGTTCATGTTTGCCGTGGCAATACACCAGCCTGGATTCAGCTGTACTTACTGTCTCCTTTTCTCTTCTTCAGCCTTTATCACAAATTCCCTGATGAATCCTATATGGATGGTGAAAACCAGGATGCAACTGGAACGGAAGTAAGTAGCTGATTGAGGGAGATGGGATGCCCCTGAGTGGCTAAGGGAGCCTCTGGAAAATGGAACTTTCACATTTTTGCTCGTGGCTCTTTGTACTTTGATAGATCTTGCCTGGTTGTTTCCCTGACTCTCAACCCCACCTTTCAAGCCACCAGGCTTCTGCCTGGTCAGACCAAAGGTTAAGGTTCTGTGTGTTGAGCTTCAGTTTGATGCGCAGTTACTATAGAGAAGGATGTGGAAGTTGCCTTGAGTGCTGAGTTAGATTCAGTTTCTGGTTTCACTGTAAATCTTAAGTTGGGCATAGCAATAATTTTCTCTCAGATTCCTGCTTACAGAATCTTCTGTACTTCAGAGGTTAAAGTTGAGGATAAATATATCAAGGACTGAAATGCTTTGATACAGCAATAATAGAGGCTACGGAAAGGTCAGACAAGCTCATGTGGGAGGCTGCGCATGAGGTTGCAATCTGTGCCCCATTTGGCAACATCACTTGTACTGATCTAGATCACACGGGTGTGCGTGTACTGCAGCAAGCCCCAGGTACCGATACACAGCTAGGTAGCTGTCAACAGAAAGGCTGATGTTCAATTGTAATGAAGCCACATTAGTTTAGTGTCATAAAACATTCTAGAGGCAATAAGAATCTGTTGCAGTGATTTAATGTTCTTCTGCTTCCTTCAGCATTGCATTACTTTTAACCATACCTCCTGAAGACAGAGGGGGAATTTGACAGTAATACCTTTTATTTGAGTGATTCACAGTCACTGGTATATATCGAAGCGATGAGGGACTCTGCTAATAATGTGACTGCTTAGAATGGAAGTGTCTTCCTGCAATGGCATGTTAGGTCAGATAAGAAGGATCCTTTAAGGCACCACAACTTATAAATAATTTATAATATTTAATTCCAGCACTTTACAGGGTGGCACCTTTGAACTGAGTGCTGCCCCTTAAAAATGAAGGATGATTTCGCAGGTAGCAGACCTCTGTCTCTTTGCCTGCTGAAGATGGCTTTAAATGGAATTACTAGTTTAACACACAGCAGTGTCTTTTCAATGCTTATTGTCTTTTAAACCATTGATGTGAACTGTGACAGACTGGATAGAACTTGAGCTGAAAGAATTATTATGAGTATGTATTAGTAAATTAGCAAAGCCAAGTGTACACTCTTAGCATGATATTCCTACTCTGTGTAGCTTTCCTAGACAATTTTTGGAGTAAAACTTACCGGAGAACCATTTCTGTAGTTACGAAAACTACTGAAAGCTTTGAGATCTCTTTTAATATTAATTCTTTTTATGGGCTCATTATATGCTCTGTTCTGTTTGTTTTTTAGAGTCAGGGGTTCCAAACCAATGAATGCTTTGCAGTGTGCTAGATATGTTTACCAGACAGAAGGTATCCGCGGCTTTTATAGGGGCCTGACTGCCTCCTATGCTGGGATTTCCGAGACCATTATCTGCTTTGCCATTTACGAAAGTTTAAAAAAGCACATAAAGGAAGTCCAACTCCCACCTGCTCCTTCTAATGGGACCGAACGGAACTCAACAGACTTCTTTGGACTGATGTTTGCTGCTGCTGTTTCCAAGGGCTGTGCCTCTTGTATTGCATATCCACATGGTATGTTAACTTTTCCGTTTATGACTGCAGTAGAACAGCTGTTGCCTTTAATCCAAGACAAATGATGGGGTTTAGGGCTGTGAAATTCTTAGTTGTTTGAATGGCCAAATGCATGCTACTGTGGCGTGTGCATATGCAGTGGCATTTTCAGTACTGGTCTCGCCATTCCTAGTTGGTGTTTGGGACTCCGTGGTTTAAAAACAACTCAAAAAATGCCATAAAGAAATTGAATGCCTAGTGCTTCTGTTCTCACCTGTAGCCTCATGTAGCTGAGCACCCACAGCTTTTGGGATTCTGTGATCAAGTGGTGAGAAAGACTTGTGGGCTGAGGAGTGTTATTCTTTTTGGATAGACGTGAATGTTATCATGGGTATATAGAAAGAGCAGCATTGATTATGTGAGCGTCAGGGAAGCATTTCGTTCTGTAGTAGCTTGAATGAGAAAATAATCCACTTATTCCACATGAGAGGGACCTCATCTTTAACTTTGCTTCTTGCCTGAAGGGCAACGTGTGCAGGATTCCATGGCTGGAAGTACTGGCAGGCAATGGGTACAGGAAGGTTTTCATGTCCCTGGGTTTTGCGTACTCTTTCCTGGTAATGGCATGTTTCCCAGTGGCAAGGTTTAAGCCTTGTTAACTTTGGGCTCTGTTTTACTCTTCTGCAGAAGTCATACGGACACGGCTGCGAGAAGAAGGCACTAAATACAAGACTTTCATTCAGACAGCTCGTCTGGTAGCACATGAAGAAGGCTACCTCGCCTTCTATAGAGGACTCTTTGCCCAACTCATCCGGCAGATACCAAACACAGCCATTGTGTTGTCCACCTATGAATTAATTGTGTATCTGTTAGAAGACCATGCAAAGTAGCAGAGCCAAGACTTCGTTACAGACTGTAGACCAATTTCTTCGTTGAACAAATAGTCCTTTGAGACTGATGCAGGTGGCAGCGCTGGTGGAAAAACTACAAGTCTGTGACCACCTGCTGGATATTTCCTTTTGGATTCATGCTTTCTGAAAGGTCTCAAGTCATTAACGTTAATAGTTAATTATAACTTTTTTTAACTTAATGATAATTAAACTGTTACTAAATTAAATTACACTATTTAATTTAAGTATATGTTTGTCCTTTTCCTTAAGCACAGCCATATGTGGTCGAGGAATGTACCTCATGCTATCGAGTGATCTCTTGGACTGATGTTCATTAAAACTGTATTAAAACAGGAGAAGAACTGGTTTGGAAATTTGAAACTGTCTTCTTACTGATGGAGTCATGTCACTTTTTAGCACTGTAATAGCCTAGTGCCCAAATAACTTTGAGAGTTCTTCTGGTTTATTCAAGGTGCATCATTCATTGCTGTGTGAGCATCCTGGAGTGTTCAAGTAGGACAATCTTGTAGTACGTTTCTCTGTTTTGATGGTGTGAAATACGCACACCAGAAGCTCTTAGAAAAAGCTGTTTACACTGGTGGTATTGCTGGAATATTATTGTGGGAGGCTTTTAGTAAAAATTTAGTTACAGTACTGTGTGCACCTGTGCATTTGGGATACTTGATTATGCTAGTGTGTGTAAACAGATCTGTCATGACTTGGCTTTTAGACCTTGCTTTTGTGAGGGACTGGGAGCGTACAGACAGTCAGTGACTGTGGTCTGGCTGCCCTGCCATGAGATGCGGTAACTTGGTTGTGTATCCTGGCCTCAGCCTTTTACTGCTCTGGGGCTTTTTTGTGTTGTATTTTCCTTATACTTCAATGCTAGGGGTCTGGAGAGTGGAAGAGAGGATAAGATAGGTCCCAAACACTGTAGACTATAAATGCAGTTCTGGATTCTGCTTTATCATATGATACTCGGGGAATTTATCCCTGTTGATTTGATGTCCCTGTAGAGCAGTGCTTCTGATGGCAATGAGATACTGTGTTATCTCATGGACACGTCACTGGAGTTCAGACAGAAAAAAGTCCACAGCCTGTGAAAATAGTTTCATTATGTCATTACTTGATGTCTTACTGAAGGAAATAAGCATTCGCCAGCTTAGTGCAGCCTGTTGAACAGTTCTCGTGTTTCATGTAGATACGATATCTGCCTTTCCCTTCAAAGGCACAGTATCAAAGGGGTATTCTTCAACAGTAGTCATGATGCAGTTCTTACCTTTCAGTTACAAATTAAATATCCTGCATACTTGAGATTAGTCCTTTCATAAATATTAGAATATGCTTTTAATTTTGTTAGTCTCTTTACCACTTGTATTGCAGCAGTACCTTGTGATTAAAGTATTGTATATGAATAATTACTGATAATGCAAGATAAAATGTTTTAGAACTCCAGTGGGTAGATTGGTGTTTTGCTTTGGCCATACTATGCTCTCCTACTCATTAGTGTCATTTGCTTTGGCAGCTGAGACAAACACTACAGCATTTGAGCCCAGCTTCAGTCTTCCCTGCTGTTGAACTGAACAATGAGCTTCTCATGATTTGAGCAGGTGTTGAGTTCTTGAGCATAAACAAGTATTCACGGACATCTTAGACTTCAAGGACCATATACAGTGGAGGTGGTATTTGGACTTGGAAGGATCATGCAAAGCATTAAGAAACAGCCTAGTAGTGAGTAGGGGTGTCTTTTGTAAGATAAAGTTTTCAGGCTAGTATTTTGTTGCAGAAATACAATGGGTTGATAACTGAATTCAAACCTTCACGTTTCTTCTCATTAGAACCTAGCTGATGACTGGTACTTGAGGTCATATTTGACATCAGTGTGATGGAGGAGCATAGTGCATAGAGAGAATGTACATATACCTCATTAGGAGGCAAAACTGCAAAAATAACTGATTTCTATTATGACTTACTGAAAAGAATGTATCACATTACCCCTAAGCTAAAATAGGAAACGGCTGAGTAACTAAAAACTGGCATGGCTTTTTTTATGGAGACTATGAGCAGCAAAAGCTGTAGTCTCTCTATAGGAGTCAAAACTGTCACACAGTGCTGTTACTATTTTTGAGAACTAGGACGCTTGTGCTGCTACTTTGAAATGTTTTCTGATATTTGCTTTCTTAAATTAGTATTCCTCCGTACTTACAGTACACCAGCTCACTTTTAAAATGTTAGTCAAATATGTAGATTACTGATACTTTTTCAGAATGGGGGGAGGGAACTCAAACCCTTTTGAGGTGTTTGGGACTTGGTAAGACGGAAAGCAAGAAAAAGTGAACAAATTTTTGTTCCGCCTAAATCTGATGGAAAATCAGGAATCCTGGTGGATTTTGGGGTTTGTTATTTAAGCTTTGCTACCAACCCTGACAGAATTAGTCGTAATTTGATAGGGGGTTAATAAGCTATATGTGGAGCTAATAGAATTTCTGAATTAACTTAGTCCTTTTTCCTTCCTTTCTCTTCTAGAATTTTGAAAATTCACTAACCTGTGATTCCTTAACCTTCTGAAGAGTTAACATTTTTAGGTGATGCTCTGAGCAATCCCATTGATGTCGTTGAGTACAGAATAAGCCCATTACCAGAGGGAAAAATTTGAAGTAGCCTTTTTCCAAAGGGCTATCTGAATTTTTGAAAATAACCAACCTTTCTCTGGTTATGAAAGAAAAACCAAAAGCATTTTTCACTGTTCACTTTTTCAGCTTCCACAAAAAGTGAGTTTCATGGAAGGTACGTAAATTCGTTACTGGTTAGAATTTCTGGGGCAGTTTCCCCTCCAGGTTTAGGTTTGATTGCTAGACCCTTTGTAGCTTAATTATCAGTATGGTGATGAAACTCTGGTCATATCTGAAGGGACCACAAAGTTTCCATTAACTTCACCAGGACAGAGTCTGTTCCCATTCATAAAGTAACAGTTAAATCACAAACACACTGTTGCTACAACAGTATGAGCTACTCTTGTTGGTTAATTTAGCTTTAGAAGCATTTCTTAGGCATTTGAAGATGTCTCAAGTCCTTACACTATAAGACTGACTGCCTCCCTTTAGGTATCCGTGGTTGCCTTGGTATCCCTCAAAATTACCTACATGTACTGGTGGCTGTGATACACGCTTGTGTGGTGACTGCGCCCCTCATCATGATTTATAGTTGTTTTGCACAATTTCCTTATTAGTTCCTGTAAGGAGGAAACTTTTGGCTAACAATGCATCTGTGGTTGGACTGATACTACAGATACAGTTGATAGGAAGGGGGGACAAGCTCTCAAGTACAGAAGTCCTAGAGGACTTCTAGAAGGGCTTGATGTGCCAGGTGACTGGGCTGTTCTTCCTCCTTTCCCTATCATTTGGTCTCATAAACCAATTGCTGAATTATTGAGCTAAACAGTGGAAGAGAGATGGAAAAATTATGTCCCCCTCGCATTTATCAAGAGGAAATAGTCACTGTTATTCCATAGAATTAACTTCTGTGGCTAAATCTGTGGAGATAGAAATGGAACAGGTAAGACCCCAACCACAGTTAAGACAAGCTTAAAAGTACAGCTTGTCTCCAGTACAAACACTTGGCTATGAAGAGCTTTTCCCTTTGTGGCTTCTTAAAAACCTGATGTTGACACAACTTGGTCCTGAACTTGAGGCAGTTCTGTCTGTTGTGCTGAGAGGGTCTTTTTGTTTTAAGCAGGAAAACAGCTGTGCAATTCGAGGCAGGATCAGTCTCCTATTTGGTAGAGGTCTTGCCTCTTTCTTTCGTGTAAAAGCAGGGCACGACTCAAACCACCAACTGCTTCCAGTTCAGTAAGAAGGGTGAGGCCCACCCATGCGTGCAGAGAGGGGCAGCACATAAATGGGTGTTAACTTTGCTTTCTAGGGCAGAGCTTCTGGACAACCCTGACCTGGGAACTACTCCCATCAGAGACCAGAGGGCTTTCTGCAAACTGCATTATTTATCAGTCTATCCAGAGAGAGGGAAGGTCTAGAGCCGCAGCTTTCAGCTTCTGGCTCACAGGTAACAAGATGCCCACAGAGCCCTCTCGTTCCTGCTCCGCTTGCTGCGCTATCCCCTGGCCAACAGCCGATGTTCTTCGCAGCACGTGGCTTACTGGGTAAAACTGAGCAGGGAGCGCAACAGGGTCACAACCCCCGCTCCAAAACCGGTGCGGAGGGTGCAGGAGTGTAGCTGGGGGGATCCTCCGTGTTCCGCGGGCAGCCAGCTGGTTTGGTAGGAATGTACAAAGAGACATTGTGCATTCCTACAATGACAGAGAACCTGTTCCCTCAGAACTGGCTCTTCTTCCTCTGCCTGTTTGGTGTCTGTAATTCTCCGAACAGCTCTCCTTTTTCTGCAAAATTGTACATCAAACTCAATGGCCGGTTCCCTGCGTTGATGCAGACCCCCGTCCATCCCGTTTCCCCCGCCGGGACTCCCCTCCCGCGGAGCTGGGTCTGTCAAAGCCTTTCCCGGGCTCGGGCCTGCGGCCCCCGGGGCCCCCCTGCGCCGGGGCTTCTCTCTCCTGCTCCAGCAGGGCCGGCCCCTGCAAGGCCGGGAGCCGCCTCCGTCACGCAGAAACTCCCGCGTCTAAATTTAGGAAAAGAAATTTAAAAGAAAAAGAAAAAAACCCCAGCAAGGCAGCTGGTAGCGGCGGGCGCCGGGCCAGGCACGACGGGCCTCGCTCCGCGGAAGGGCAGGGAGCCCGCCGGGCCGCCCCCGCGGCCACGATCTCGG
>Ga0065711_1005558_pt1 | contig 23099 bp, 12 predicted proteins | sample Hoacrofraction12_FD_59098 | JGI IMG/M metagenome (GOLD analysis project Ga0065711, IMG submission 59098) | Hoatzin crop microbial communities from Cojedes, Venezuela - Epithelial fraction 12 v2 (version 2) | ecosystem: Host-associated > Birds > Digestive system > Esophagus > Crop | place...
AGTAGCAGAGCAGTAAGCACTGTGTTTTTTTTGGCACAAGACAATCAGACTTTGTGCTTGTTTGTCTTCCATGGTGGATACTCATATAATTAAATGACTACTTGCTAATATTATTTTTTGCAACTTTATTCTGGGAACATTTTTCAGCTTCAACGTATATTAGATTTTTTTTTCTCAAAGATATATATTTCTGTTCTGTATAGAGGTGAGTTTTGTTTTAGTCTGATATTTTCACTCTTAAAAAGCTAGAAAATCATTATGCTTTTCACTATACGTTGTTCATCTTCTACTCTGTAAATTAAGTTGCTGGTTGACCCTGCCTGCTTTGGGTAATACCTTAATCTTTGGTAATTCCAACCAGTTACAAGGAGCTACCTTTAATCAGCCAAAAGAGAACAAGTATTTCCTTGTTTGCTCTTAGTTTTAGATATCTAGTTTTAACATCAGCTCCTTGAGCTGGGCATGCTGCACTTGCGTTCAGCAATGGTTGGTGCAAAAGCAGTTTACTTTGTAAGCTAGCAGTTCGTCTCACAATGAGGAGTGAGCTGTAAATTACCCACCGCTAAGCTGCTGAGTCACTTGAATACTTCAGACTGCTCTAATTGCGAGATCCAGTGGGGCTGCTGAATTATCCTAGGCTGTTTTTCAGAGGATCCTTGTGTCACGATCTCATTCTAAATATGATTTTTTTCCTTGATAAGTATTTAATTTGAGATTTCAGTAGTGAAGAGAATTGAGTAGAGACATTTTAACTGCTTCTTCGTCTACCATTAGAGACATGAAGTGACACAGGAAAAGATAATGAACATAGAAAGAGCCCCCAAAGCACTTTTAGATTGTTTCTTGAGAGTCAGCAGGCCAATATTGACTTTGATTAAGCAGTCACTTTGGTCTCATTAGTTTGGCAAACTGTGAAACAAAAGTGAGCGTCCTCTCCAAGTTGGTTTTGCATAAACTCTTTTACAACTTCAGTTCTGAACTTCTTTAGAACACCTCTAGTTTGAGGTTTTTAATTTTATTTTTTTTCTCCTCAAGAAAGATGTAATTTTAAGTCATTTAAAGAATTCGTAATCTAAAACTAACAGAAGCTTTTATTGTATCAAGAAATGACACTTAACAATCTTGGTTCGTGTCTCAAAACTGCAGAAGAAAGTGAAGATACATACTTCTCTCTCATGAGTTAGTGTGCCTGTGATTTAATTGCCAGATTTTAAATCAAAGGATTAAGTTTGATGTGATCTTCTGGCTTTGCCAAATATTATAGTTATATATACTTCTGAAATTGTCTGCCTGTTGTCAGAAAAAGGCTCCTTCTCTTGTGTGCTGTTGGTATGAGTTTGTGTCCTGGCCATTGGTGTGTAGCTCTCATGAGAAGCCATGGGTAACTTGACAGACTCAGTGCAGATTTTTTAGTATAAGATCCACAAATGCATATTTAAACTTATTTTTATCTCCCAACAATGACTTAAGAAAGGCAGTGGGCTCTTGTTCCTTTAGAGTGTTCTTCAGCTGTGTGTAGGGCTGGAGATATATTGTGACAAACCTCGAGCTTCTGATGGTTATTTGGTGCTGATAAAAGAGCTGGCTACAACTGGGATCATCACTGAGGAGCACTGAAGAAATCCAGTGAATGCAGTGTCTGTTCATAGTCTAAAAGCAGATGCTTCAGGTTGGGGGGAGTGAGTGGGGTAGGGGTGCCATTACAGAGATGAGAGATCTTGAAAATGTTTCCTTTGCCCATGAGGGAACTCTTTCCCAGATCCTGCTTTGACTAGACACTCCTCATTAATTTGCTATTTATGTACTCTGTAAATCTCTTTGGGCCATAAAGTGGTCTAGAATGTACGCAGATAGTTTTCTGCAGTAACTTCCTGTCCTTTATAGTTCCTTCCAAGTTGAGAAAATCATCATAATTACCTTTCAGTTAGTTTACTTCTAACACATAAAGAAAAAATGTAAATGAACAAAAAGAGTAAAAAAAAAGCATTAATTCACTTAATGTTTCTTAACATCTTTCAAAATAATTCGCAATAGGTCCCAAGAATAGACATATGACAGACTGGCTGTAATTGGCAGCATTTTATGTGGCAGTTTGCTACCAGTCTTCTGCTTCACCTGGAAAGTCTCTGGAGAGGTTATGTCACCAAACTGATGTTGCAGCAGTCCAAGATCACGTCCATTATCGTTTCTGTTTAAAATAATTCCATTCAGGAAATGCTTTACATGTTTCACATATGTGTGCTGCTGTACGGTACCAGAAATATGTATTAATGCATTGCTAAATATTTTATAACCAAACAATGTACTATCATAAATAGAAGTGGAAATTAGGTTATTTCTTATCCCAGTGTTATAATCAGAAACGCTTGGATCATTGTAAGGGTGGATTAATTAGCTCAGCCGAGGCACTGAGTCCAAGGTATTGTTAGATAGTTTTTATCTCAGTATCTCGTATTCAAGCCTTTAAGGTAATCCACATTAGGGTTTATATCTCCGTGTATCTGCTAGTATAGAGCACAGATAGACACAAACACACTCGTGTGCACACACATGTGCAGTCACACTTGTGCATGCACGCTTCAGTCCAGTGATGCACACACAGAGTGGGCACACGGAGCGTATAGATTTCTACATGAATTTGACATTGATTTCTGGGGTAAACAAATGGTTTTAAGTCTTTACTTGCCCAAAGCTAGATCATAATGTTCTGCATTTCAAAGTGTCCGAGTACCTTTCAAGTGATGGCTGCAGAGTCCCTCAAGGCATAAAGCAGATAAAACCTTCTTTTAAAAGTATTTTGCTCACCTTTGTAAAAAAAGGAACTTAGGGTTTATTGAGTGCAGGAAAGCCTCATTCCCATAGTAACCAATGCACGGCTGATATTGATCAGCAGAGTCAAAGGCAAAACCTACTGACAGGAATAAAAAGCGACGATTGCTTATCCTCATATGTATTCTTCCTGGAGTTCCTGTAGGTAAGCGATATCGCAGCCATGGAGCCCTCTCTGGGAGTGGCCTTGCTTTAGGTTGTGTCATTAACACACACCAGGGCTCCTCATCCAGAAGAAATGCTCCAGGCGCACCTCATTTTTTTTGCTAGATCCTGCAGTTTTTTCTCAAGAAGAACTCCCGGTGATTTTCGAAGGACTTTCCTTGAGCAAGGTGTATGTACTATTGGTCCCTTTGTCTTGAAGGAGCGTGGCCAGCCTTTGAAATCCCTTCTCCGTTATGATTTCTATCTCAATTAATTAGACCTTATAGGTTTTTAAAGCTCCCTTTCTTTGTTCACCACACTTGTGGCATGTGTGAGATCTGATAAATTAACATTTGCAATCATGCCTGATCTCTCTCTTAATGATTTCATTAGGTGCTAAATATAAGGCTTAGCATCCTTTTTATGTTAAGGCACTCGTTTTGAACTGCAGAGCTTCACAGAGCAGATCTTTGAAACCAAGACCTCATGAATTATTAGCATTCAGTACAATGCATATACATACCTTAAATCCTCATCATGATTAGATCATTCCCAGAATTGACAAGTCTATAAAAATGAAGAAAGGGGACCTGTGAGAGCTGTGCGAGGAAAGATATTTTGTAGAACATGATATCACATAATAAAGAATAAATTCTCTCAAGTCTGATAGTTTTACAAGGTTTTACATACTCCTAGGCAGGTAATAATCTTCCTTAGTTTTCCTGGACTTGCAAGGAGCTTTAACATTTTTTCCTGACAAAACTGTTAGATAACATCTGAGCCAAAATTAAATAACCCCAAAAGTCTTCCTCTCTAATCCCTTCTGTGCATGCTTAATGTCTCATTCTCCCGCTTCAATTATGCCATCTGCATTATGTCTTTTCGCTCCCCACTTGAAAAGTTGTTAAAACGAAAAGCCTCTTTCGGAGTGTCACAGCTCCATTATGCAGGCCTATACCTGTGCTGGCAGCATGCTCTTCTTCTCACCTCATATTGCCTTTTGCCTGGGAAAGAGATCCCCGCGGTGCCTATCAAACTGGAAACTGAAATGAAATTAAGCTGGTATGCAGGAGATGGAGTAGGTTATAATAAACGAGCAGAGAAGATTCCGGTAAGACTTTTTAGCTTAGTTCTCTGGGCCAAGAAACATCAGACTTGAACTGCTAGCACTGGTCATGTAGGCTGAAATCCTAGCCCTGTTAAAATCAATAGCACAACTGGACTCTAAATCCTTCATAACTTAAAGGTAGCCTGGTTTCCACAAGAAAAATAGGATTTTTTTTTATTTTTTCTGAGGATACTATGAATCTATGATATACTAGGCACACACAGATGCCACCGACTCCAAACGTGCATTCAGACATGAAATTACAGGCACCAGTTTTAAACCATTGGGTTTAAACCTCTTCATTTCCTGTTGTAATCCATCTCTGTACAATTTGTCATCATGACTTTTTCTAAGTTCTTGGCTGAGAAGCAGATACGCTAGACATTTTTGAGAGAACGTATTGGATTTCCACTGGAATCAATTCTTTAAACAGATAATGAGCAAGCTTTTATAAATTCTGGAAAAATTCTTAACTTCTGGAGGACCTGCTCAGAAAGACTCACTCTGACAAATTTATGATTATTTGAAGAAGGGCAGAGAGTGTTAATTCTGAAATAATTTAAGAACAAGTTTTGGAAACATTTTTTAACTTTGCACCTTTTAAAACCACCAAAGTAGGCAGTAGTTTGGTCCTCCATTTCATACCTTTTCATTAAAACCTCTTTTCAGTTTATTTCTAGCTTACAACTGTAACACATAATACTTCAGCCTGACACCCCATATGATTTGAAAATTTTAGGAGAATAACCCATGCATAACATATATTTATAAACATACATATACTTCAGGTTAAGTCCTGCACCAAAATGCAGAACCATTTTTCTCTAACTGACTTACAGAGCTGTACTGTGGAGACAAATTTATATTTAATTTAAAATGTCTGCAACATTCAAGATAGAAAACTGACTGTCACTTACAGCATTTGCTGTCGCCACGTTTCCAACAACAGATATCATCAGTTTAGTTCTGCAGGATTTCTGGACATTTTTGAAACCTTGGCTGAACGTTTCCCTTCGATGACATTATCACGATAGACCTGATACCCGCTGAGCAGTGATCTGTGCATAACAGGGCCGTCTTGAACATTTGCGTGACAATAGGAAAGGTTCTGGAAAAGGATGTGCTGACACAAAGCACTGTTCTGGGGACCTTCAGCGCCATTATCTTTAAATGATCCGTAGCCATTAGGAAGGTCTCCTGGTACTACTAGGATGAGTTTTTTAGAGGAAAAGAAGTCTCCTGTGTAATTCAATGATATCATTTAAAGCTCGCTTTCACTTGTAGAGCCCTGAGAAGTTTTAAGTTCGCACATCTGAAGCTTCCTGCAGTAGCAGCTCTCAGCTCCCCCCCTTTCTAAGAATGGTTCGAAAAACCATTGCAATTTCTTGCAATTTTAAAGTGTTAACTGAGTGATAGGAAGATAATATTTTACTTTAGAGAGCTCAGAAGTAAAATTAGAGTGAAATCTCAATATTATTTTTCTGTTGCGAACAATTTAAACATCTTCAATCATATTCTGTCAAAACCTGTTTCGATACAGAAGCAAAAAGATAATTTGAAGCTTAGTATCCAGAGGAAGTTCGGGAAGAACACCAAGAGCACCGTTGTTAGAGCATTGGCGCTTAGTATAAAGTAGCAATCTAGTGGCCTATAATTTCCCAGCAGACACTAAAGGCCTTCCAGCACTCCCAGAGACGCAGCCAATGAAGCACAAATACCACAGATACATCCATCAGAGCCATGGCTGGCAGAGACCCTCATTGCAGCCAAAGGTGGATTTGCAGAGCCGTGCTGGAAATTCTGCAAGAGGAAAAAGAAGGGCGAGAGGGGACTCTGGGGACAGCTGCCACCGAGCTCCCAAACTGACCAAATTTAATGCGTAGAACTGGGAGTCAGAGCGTAAAGCACCTTACAAGAGACAGCATGGGAATTGGACTGAATACATTCAGGCCACCAACATTAAGTGTGAGGGAAGCACCCTTCACAGAATCACAGAATGGTAGGGGTTGGAAGGGACCTCTGTGGGTCATCTAGTCCAACCCCCTTGCCGAAGCAGGGTCACCCAGAGCACGCTGCACAGGACCCCATCCAGGTGGTTCTTGAATATCTCCAGAGAAGGAGACTCCACTACCTCCCTGGGCAGACTGTTCCAGTGCTCCAACACTCTCAGACTGAAGAATTTCTTCCTCATGTTCAGGCGGAACTTCCTCTGCTTCAGTTTGTGCCCATTGCCCCTTGTCCTGTCGCTGGGCACCACTGAACAGAGTCTGGCCCCATCCTCCTGACACCCACCCTGCAGATATTTATAAGCATTTATTAGGTCCCCTCACAGCCTTCTCTTCCTCAGGCTGAACAAGCCCAGCTCCCTCAGCCTCTCCTCATAGGAGAGATGCTCCCCTTCCCTCATCATCCTCGTAGCCCTCCGCTGGACTCTCTCCAGTAGCTCCTCATCTTTTTTGAACTGGGGAGCTCAGAATTGGACACAGTACTCCAGATGGGGCCTCACTAGGGCAGAGTAGAGGAGGAAGAGAACCTCCCTTGACCTGCTGGCCACACTCCTCCTAATGCACCCCAGGATCCCATTGGCCTTCTTGGCAGCCAGGGCACACTGCTGGCTCATGATTAATTTGTTGTCCACCAGCACTCCCAGGTCCCTCTCCACCATCAAGGAAACAAGGCCACAGTGAGAAATAATTGTTGGACCATTTATGGTTCAAAATTTTTGTTCATTGAGAGAAAGAAGTTTCTCCCAGCATGCATGGTGGTTAGATCATATATGGCCTCCTTTTTCTTTGCATTCTTCAGAGGTCTTTAGCATCATACAGCAACTTACCAGCTAGTGGGTTCAACTGGGTTTTAAGGAAGCCTCACGGGAAACAGATTATACAAGATCACAGCAAAAAACGGCAAATGATTTTCTCTTCTCTCATACGCTTTGTTTGAAAGCTAATTTTCAAGTCCATCCTTTCATGTGCTTTATGGGAGATTAAAATGAAATTAGTTCAGGAAGGATACTGCTCAAGATCATTTTAAGATTTTCCAAAGCTCACCAGCTTGTTGACCGTAAACCACCTTTAGCTGGACAGATGGTAAGTAACAAATTTATCTCAGCCAATAAAAATCTGTCAGAACAATCTGCTGTTGGCAGGTGTCAGATAATTATCTCAATGAATAGATAAGCAAAGTAATAAGCAAATTAGAAGCTTCCATTGTAAATAACAGGAGGAATTGTATTTATTTACTGCAGCCAGGCCCTTGATCATTTGCTGAAAAAAAAAGCCTACCCGATATCATAGGAAACTCACTGAAAAGTTGTACAAGTTGTGGGTGGTGTTACCAACACAATGTTTTTTGCTTTTCAGCACTGTGATTCCCCTATATGGTTTCAAGTTTCTGAAAAAAACTTGGCTGAGATGTAGCAGAAGTCCATGTCTGAGTTGTATGATATATCGTTGTAGTTACAGTTATCTTTTATACTAACAAGCTGTCAGAAGCCTATTTGCAAACCCAGACCTCACTGCCCTGGGCACACTAATAAAAAAGATGGTCCCTGTCCCAACACTCTCACCCTGAAATACAAGACAAGAAAACATAAACTGGGTGTCAATGGGCCAAAGAAAAAAGTGTTGTGCTTAGAAAGGCAGTCTTGGAGAACACTGCTGCAGGATTGTGGATAGACACAAGCAAGGCCACCATCAAGGCCAGAGTACATAGGATCCTGAGAAGGTTTGGTAGGAGTTGGTGATTCCAGTTTGATTGGGACTGATTTTACACCCAAGGTGCTCTAAATGTGGTGGTCTAAGCCAAGCAGCCTTTAGCTAGGTGGGACCAGCGTGGTGTGGGTTCTGTGGTTCAGGAAACCACAGAGAAGAAATTTTGAAATGTTTGCACTGGCATTCAGGAATAAGATGTTCCATTGTTTTTACTATTGGCATCAATGTGGAAGTGTATATAGCACAAGAAATTGGATAGAAGAAAGGATAGTTTCTTTTTTGCCCTTGTAAGTGTCCCTACGTTACCTCCTGGGCTGTGTGTGACCATCTAAGACAGAATCTCTGCAAAGAGTGCTGCAAAATATTTGCTCCAGCTGACCAGAGGTATGTTGCGAGTTAAGGAATGTCCAACCTGCCCATGGCGGAATTATTTCCTGTTTTGTTAAACTTGCCTAAAAGATATATTCAAAACTCAGTGCACTTCTGTAAGTCCTCACACTGCTAAATCCAGTGAATGGATGGGCAGCAGGAGCAGTGTCCTGAGTCTGTGAGCTTAAGCATTTGCCTGCATGTGCGCTGCACTCAGCTGTAGCAGTCCTGCTGGACTGAGTGCGTGTATTGGTACTTGAGGAAAAATTAGGGCTGGGCTTCAAAAATCTGTCCATTAAAAAAAAGAATTACCTCAGAGTTCAGCTCCTCGGTGGTCTCTCTGAGACCTGGAGACCAGCGCAGGAGGAATGTGGCTTTTCTGCAGCTCTAGCCGCATGGATCGTGTGCAGGTGTAGCATGTGCTGAAGGCAAATAATGACCTGGGATGTCAGCTTCCAGCATCCAACGCCAAGTGCACACCTCACACAGCCTGTGTACACCTGAACACTATGTTGTAAGAGCTCTTAATTGATCTGTGATATCCAAATGCAAATTTCTGTTGCTCTATAGATATTGAGAGGAGACTAGAATTTTAAATGTGTCTTAATTACACTCATTAATGAGGTTAACTTCTTGTACACACATTAAGAGAAGTTTGATGATAGCATAACTTGTATTACTGAGTTCTGCCAAGAGAAAAGTGCAGAATAATTCCTCTTCTTGTTTTTCCTGGAGTTATACCACGCATACACAGGGAGCACTGAATCTTTGCTTTTCAGCAATGACCCCCAAGGACTGCTGGGTTTCAGGGTGGGAGAGGCCCTTCAGCAAAGGGAGCTGAGGTTGTCTCCCCTGCAATGACATGCTGCACATCGTGAGCAGCAGCCAGCAGGGAATGGCTTCCAGAGGTATCGCAGTGGCTGTTACCATAATTTATCCTGGCAGGTAACTTTCTAAAACAACATAGGATACCAGACTTTCATGTAGAACTTATTGCTGAGCAAGAGATGAAAGTTTCAGAAATCAAAGCCGCAAAGAGTGTTTCAGATCAAACCCCAACTTAAATGGTGATGTGAGTTTACCTTTCAGTTATGTGTTTTATCTGATTTTGCAAGTCTGTGCTCACCCAGTACTGTGCTGTGCCTGTGGCTCACGTTTTGTCTGCTCCTTGGCATTCACCGAGGGTTTGCTTTGCTTTCTCAGGGTTGGGTCAGGACCAGAAATGCACATTTTTGTTAGCAACCAGGGTCTAAGTCAGGAAGAGTCGCTTCTGCAGGCTCTCCAGCCTCAGCTGCAACAGAGTAAGTGATGGTCAGCATAGATGTTATTCTGTCCATATCCAAAGGATGTTTTAACAGGAAGCATGTGGTGGCAGATTATGGCTCTTCCCAGCATTTTGCGAAAGAGTTGGGAAAGAGGAGGCTTCACTATCAGACGACTTTACCCCCAGGGAGAGGATTTGCTGTTGGCTGTTAACATAAACCCAGGAAGACGTGGCCAAGTAGAAGATAGCTATACACAAGGGAAAGTGCTTTTGCTGCATGCAGTGCAGAGGTTGACTACCCATCCCTATCTCCCCCGATCACCATGGAGAATCTCCTTCCACACAGTTCAGACTTCAGCCAGAGGTTTTAACTGCATGAGAATTATCCTACGTAAATGAGAATTAATTACTCTATTAGCTCAGGAATTTAATTCTTATTACTCATGATCCTGTGAGGCAAGATTGTAAGGACTGATGCTTCAGCCTGAGCCCAAGTGGCCAGGGTTCAGGTGGCCCTGGGAAATTTAGATTTGAATGTTCTGGTTTCCCATGAGTTAACCTCTCAAAATGAATGCTAAATTTGATGCACTTTGTTTTGTTCTTCTAATAAATACAAGCCTGTATCCACTTGGGCACCTAAATTCCCCTGGTTTCAAGGGAGGTTAGAAGTCTACCCTACCTCAATGTTTTTGAATATCCTACTAGGATATTCTGGGGCTGGGGCTTGCAAGGGGATCGGGCGTCTTGATGTCTTCTTTACAGTGAGATGCCAGGGCCAGTCTTTACAAAAGTATCAGTAATGAGAGCCATCATGTCTTGGCATTTTTAATGCTAACAAGTTATTTTTCAAGGCACTCTTTGAAGAGTCACAACTAGGGATAGACACATTTTTATTTCAGAATTGAGCCTGTTTCTTCTTTCTTAAAAGACAAAAAAAGGAAGAGTAATTCAGAAATAAGTACTTTATATAACCTAGTTTTAAGATGTGGATCTGGCCCATGCCATGTAACAGAAACACTTTATTTGAAAGAGCTGGACCATGCTATCCCCATAATTCTTAATCTCAAAGAACAAGTATTTTCACAGCTCCTAAATGACAAGCTTTTGTAAACATAACCATAATTGAAACTTGCTTTATTGACTATCCTTTTAGCGTGTGGAATATTCTGTCTGTGGCCCTCATATTTTTTTCTGAACTGAGTTCTTAGGTAAGGTCACTTCAGTAAAAATGATAACAAAAATTGACACACAAAATCAAAATCTTCCAATACGTGTTTCTATTTAGTCAGGGCAATGCCATCTCACAGGCAATTCCAAAATAGTGTTTAAACAAAAAGTTCAAAGCTGCTTTCAACTTGCTGCAGATTTTACTACATATTCTTAATAAAGCCTCTTCATCTGCTACTGTTGAAATGTAAGCTTTCAAGCAATGTAAACCTAGCAAAAAGCCTTTATGTTTTTTACTTCCTTCTTTCTTTACCAGCACTGCTATTATCACATGGTGTGTTCCACATGATAAGCCATTCATTAAAGCATCACCTACTGTTTTTTTCCTCCTCAGTACCAGCTAGAACATGATCTGTCTCTGCAGGAAGACATTGGACCTCTGACCTCTTTTGTAGCTATTCCAGGCAAATATAATAAACAGGGTTCACTGAGTTTGTGTAAATCTCTGATTATGTTTACTCTGAAATCCAAGTGTTCATCTCAGGCAGAAAAATTAAGGCTGATTTTCAAATATTATGTACAAACTCTAGCTACTAAGCATTCCATAATGAGCACTTTGGCAATTTAAATCAAATTAGGGCTCCCACTAGGCAGACAAGATATACAGTATAGTCAAGTAAAGATTGTATGTTGTTTGATGAAAAATAGACATGCAGAAAAACATGATACAGATTCTGGCTCCAGATGAACGAGGAGATCCTGTGTTGGTGTACTTCATTACTGAAACTTCGCATCGTTCCTCACTGCTGAAAGCTTAGTTTTAGCTTGCTAATGATTCCTGCTGTAGTTTGAATAAACATCACCCCGGAGAACCACCTGTTGTGGTGGCAATACGTGCCCTTCTGCTATGATAATAGATGGAATATTTAGGATATTGCAATGCAAAAAGGCAATTGATATATTGGCATATCCTCCTTACGTAGCAAAATTCAACTCTATTTGGGTGATCTGGCAACCCTCACTTGAAGAGACCTGATGGAAAATATTGAAAATGCCTATTTTCTCTCAGTAGGAGCTCCTGTATGACAGATCTCCGGTCACACTAGAACATGTCTCAGTACAAAGCAGTGTTATTACATCCTTCCAGGTGACAATATGTCATGGAGGCATCGTCTGGGGGAATGAGGGAAGATATCCATGCCGTTAATCTCAGCAGCAACTAGGTGAGGTGTTCAGCTCAGCCCAGTTAAACACGTGGGGTCTGAATTGATCTGAAGAGGCAAAAGGACTTGTACTTGTGCCTGGGAATCCAGAAATGGGATGGAAATGAGTAGTGTTGCTGACAAGGTTGATACCTGACCGGTTTTGTGCAATCAAAACCTACACAGGTGGAGTATTTCTCAATCTCATTTTACCTTTTCTGGACTTACTAGCTTAAAGTTACCTCATTTTGGAATTAATTCTATGCAGGTTGGGTATCAGGCTTATATCTACTGACTGCGAGGGAATTGTGTTGCCTTACAGAAAGAAAAGGTCTGGTCTGCCAGTGCTGTTCTCTGTGTAAGGTAGAAGAAAAAAACAAAAGAAAACAAAAAGACGCCAAATGAGTTAGGTGTCTGGAAGAAAACATTAGACCTCATTATGCATTCTTTAAGAGCACTGAAGTTAGAGATTATCTGGCTTCTCTCGGTTATTATTTTTACTGAAGAAAATGTGATTTCTCTTGAAATTCATTGGGGCTGTATGTGTAAAAAATATGACATTAACATTTTTCCTGAAGAAAAAGAAATTTGGAACATTCTGAAAATGCTGTTGGAATGGTAATACTTACATGCAGATTTTAAATTTTACATTGTTATTTTATTTGAAGAGGACTCACAGAAGAGTTAGGTTCTGCTATTAACTTACGTGGTGACAGAATAAGATTCTTGACATCTTATCTCTGCTTTCACCCTGTCTAAAAACTGATCCTCAATGATGAGTAAAACTGCAATATATCAGGTTGTTCTCCAAGTTCTGAAATTCCCATTTAGTTTGATTTCATTTCACCAGTCCTTCAAGGGTGACTAAACAAGCAGAATACCCAAATTCGTGCAATTCATTGTTTTATCTTTCCCATTGGGATCACAATACGGTATTACTGATTTAAAGTTTTAAGTGGCTTTATAAAATTTACTTTAGAAAGGCTGAACCTGAAAATGTGAGCTTAGAACCTTAGCAAAAGGACCTGATGAAATTAGCTGATTTAATTTCCTTGAATTTCAAGAAGAAATGTCAGTCAGAATGTTGTCAGAGTTGAAGTTCTTTGTGCTGCAGAAGGCCAGAGAAAACAAAATGGATTTTGAACATTTTTGTGTCACATATAGGGGAACTACCTGATTTCCTAAAATACTGTGGTAAGAGAAATGAGTTATCATTATCTCACAAAGTCATTTCAACAGATTTGGACTGGTTTTTTTGGTTTGTTTTTGTGTAGCTCAGCTAAAGCTGTTTGAAATTTGCACAGAGCATTGCTTAGAAAAGAAGATGAATTAATTGTTCATTGCAGAGATAGGACCAGAGTCTGCTTCTGTCCCCTTTAAGGAGTTCATTCAGTAGAGGGGTAAGCCCCATAACAGTGTTATTTTGTGTGAATTTGGGTGGGAGAAGCTGAATCATTATTAATTGCAAATTGATCAGTTGCTTTTTTTTATGAATTATTCATGAACAGATCCAAACTTCTGTGAATATATTCAGTATTCACCTAACAGTTGGGATGAACAACTTTCAGAAACTAGTGATTGACAGTGAACCTTCTGGTACACTATTTAAACAATATTGATTCATGGGCATGCTAATATATTTGTCTTTATTGTAAAACTCGACCAGACCCTATCCGTTGGCAAATACACATAGATAGCTGGTTGTGTGACCTCCCCGTCCTGGATAAAACACGTTGTACTTCAGCTTACTGTAACATCCATCCTTTAAAACTTATACTAAAGTTCATAAAGATGATAATGCTTGACCAAGTTAGCACTTCACATACAGTTTATACTTATGTTTTGCCATACAGTGCATGGCAAAATTACCCTCTTTTTGTCTTACCGTAAAGTAGGAACATTGAACATTAATTTGTTTGGTTTCTGCTTTTTAGACTTTTAAAATCTTTATGTACTTCACAAATGTTTCTCCCTTCGTCACGAAATGCCAGTTCAGTCAGCACAGAAAACTCACTAACTTACTCCAGGAATGAAATGCTGACTCAAATTGTTATCTACTACGGTGGTTAGCTGTAGGGAAATTTTGCCTCTGAATTTAATCTTGCAGAACTTTATGCACATCTTCAATGTTGGGCTTTTTTTTCAGGCCACCACCTTTCAGATCTTCATACTGATTGAGAAACAAAAAGTGAAAAAAGTGAAAAAGCGAATCACAGTCCCTACACTCAGGGAAAACCCTCCACCCCTTGGTGTTGTCTCAAGCCATGCTGGAATTAAAGTCAAAGTTAAGGACAGAAAATATCCACAGAAAACATTCATGTCAACACAAAAGGAGGTTTATAACAGGAAGACTGCTGATTTTCCCTAAATAAAGAGGAAAATAAAACCCCCAGAAACTGGACTCTATCTCTATAGGGAGCTCATAACTAGCTGAGGGTCCAATAGCTATTTATTTAATGGAAAGTTCATATGCAGGTAAGAACATAGAGTATGGCTCTGAGGACATGGTCAAGTACTGCAGAGTGGACTGAGGTGCCACAACGTTGATGCAATGTCATGGGAAATCTGCTCCCGCCCTGTTCGCTGCAATTACTTGCTGCATATACAGCTTTAAACCTGCCTTTTGTTTCCCACATAATTACAAAAATACTGAATAGTGTTTAATAATGTTGATTGAATAGATTGTTCTACCTACATCTTACAAATTAGGAAGATATTAGATGGAAATCATCCTCATGGTTTGAGGCGATTTGCTTATGAATATAAGACTTCTGCTTCGGTTTGCAAATATCACAGTGCCCTTCAACCTTCTTGCTGTGTGAGACCATTAATTTGTTGTCTGTCACAAATGTGACATCTGATGGAGGGAGATATGTGGGAAGCTTTGACAGAGCAGTTGAAGCCTATAAAAAGCAAATGCTTCTAATGCAGAAGGTGGACTTGCCACCAGCGTGGTCATTGTCCTGCAGGAGCCCTCTGCCCAAGAAGCTTCAGGTGGACTTGCAGCGAGAGAGCAGCGGCAGAGATTCTTTGGCAAGAAATGGCATGTAATAAAAGCATTACTGTTACACTTCAGAGACAAGACAGCCGAGAAGGTCACAAGCTCAAAGCACTGCTTGGGCAACATGCAGAGCAAGGCCAGCCTTAGAAGTACGGTGAGGACACAGAAGGGCACCAAGTTCAGAAATTTGTTTTCTATAAATTGGCCAAATACTCTTTTGCATTTCCAAAAGGAAAATAAATACGCACAAAAAGTTCCTTGACTAAGGCTGCATTTCCTCACTTTGCTCTTAAAATTTAGTTGAAATGCTTACCATTTCTCCTTTCAAAAAAATTAAGGCTTTCCCAGTGAGATGGATCTGGGGGATGACCACATCTAAGCAATTGGGAGCCAGAGTGGGATGCTGCAAGTTTTCCTGTGCAGTTGCTGGATTGTGTGGTCCCAAGGAGGCTGTTAGTCACTGGGCAGGAACAGCTGATCCAGATTTAAGCAGTTTTTAATGTTAATATTATTTTCCATTTCTATCTGCAAGTATTGCCTCATCGCAATAGGGAAGGTAACCTGCTCTCTATGAATAACTCATTTTGATGCACTGGGTGTCTCAGGCAGTTTCCATTAAGTGTAGATGGTGTGGGTTTGCCAGGTGAAGAGGGCAAACCAGGAACTGGCATTGCGGAGGCTTGAAAAGCACTCTACTCCACAAAAATGTGTAAAACATAGGCAATATATTTTAATGTGGAGAGATGGGAAAGGTGAAATAATGTAAAATGTCATAACAGCCTTGGAATTCCCAGCTTTGCAGTTTTGGAGAGCCAACAAGCTCCAGCCATGGACTGTTGGGGACACAGCAGCGAGGTCATGGAAAATCTAATCAGCACATAGCCATGTCATTGACAGTGACAAAGAAAGCAGCAGGAAAGGCTTAAACTTATGCTAGGTGAATTCTCTGGAATAACTGCTGGAGACATAAAGGAGAATCCAAAATAATATGGAGAAGACACTAGGCAAGTCAAGGGAAGTAGACCTTAAGGCCAACATTATAAAAACACCTGTATCTGTAAAAAATGGCAAAAGCCAAGATGGTACATAGAAAAGAGGTAAAAGAGCAGTATATTTTACCATATTACAAGTGCTGGTGATTAAGGATACTATATCCTGCATGACACTGCATTTTCTGGTCCTCCTACTTTGCTTTGGGCCATGCTTGACTGAAAGACTGAGATGCTGGGCTCTACAAGACAAGTCTCAAAAATATGCAACTTTCTGCAGCAAATAGAATCTCAGCAAAGATCAAGAGAAGTTGTGATGGGAAGTTCCATCTGACTGGGACACTAGATTTGTTGCATGTTCCAGTTTCAACTTATTACTTTTTTTTTTTTCCCCTCCTCCTTTTTTTTTTTTCTGAAGCAGGCAGGGCATAGTCTACAGTAAACCAGAGAAAGACCACAGCAGTCCCTTGCTCCAGACGCCATGCTGCCCATGCCTAGAACATTTGGTGCAGAGAACATTAAAAACACATACATGGATGGGCTTTTTTAAACACACTTAAACGATTTAAGATCATAAACCCCAACACGAACAGAAAATAACGTAACAATAAATCTTAATGGGTACATGCTGTTAAAAATCAACCAGGGTTTGACTTTTTCTTATCTGAACCACCCGCGCTAAATCTTTGGCCAAATGACCAATCTTCCAAGAGCTTGCCTTTCTGGAAGCAGCATTGTCTTCTCCCCCCTTCCATGTACCTTCACATGCACAAATCTATGACACTCTTCTATCAAGGCACAAACATGGAGACTTGATTATAATCACATGTGGAAAAAATATCAGAAGGTGGAATACAGCAGAGAACAAACCACAGGGCTGCAGTACAAGTTATCTGGCAACAAAGGAGCATTTCAGTTGCGTGAGTGAAATTAGGGGCGGCTGTCTGCTCTCTTTGTACAAAACATGGAAATGTAGGATCATTTTCTAGGAGAGAAAGCAGAAACCCCATAAACCCCTGTGCCTCCGTGCAGTGCTTGTTCCTCACCTGCTGTCTGCTGATTCTTTTGAAATTATTTTATTAGAATTAAAATAACCAATATTTTTTCATTTTATCAAATCCCATTTTCAGTGTTCCGCTAATGTCATACGCTAAAGCCTTAGCACCTTTGATCTCATTCTAAACCTTGAAATAACTAGGCGACATCAGTCAGCATGGCTTTGGTTTAAAAGAGATGGCGTGCAGTACCTGTGCTCGGTGTCATAATGCTAACGAAATATGAATGAAAAATCATTTACTTCTTCCCCATTATTATTTGTCAAAAGATTGCATGCATAGTGAAGCTTTAGGAAATATATCTTTAATTGTATTTTGCACTGAGCACTCATTATTTTGAACCTCTGGCTTTTTAAAGTTCTCATTCTCTGTATATTATAATAATAATAATCATAATCATAATAATAATAAATACAAATGGAAAATATCTTTGAATAGTAAATTTTAGCCTACTGGGACTGTCAATTGTGGATGGGCTCTTGATTGATCAGAATATTACACAATGGCATGGTGTAATTCTTTAGTGTGATGTTGTAAAATGGAGTATTGCTTCTGTTATTTTATCCAGTTTGCTTTTATATGACAGGGTTTATTGTGCGTTATGTTGTAGCTCATTCCTCTGTTCACAATGCCTACTGATGTGTAATTATGACTTGTCTGAACTGTAAGAAGGAGCAGTAAGTGAAAGAAAATCTGCAAGCACACTTGATTTATGAGCCCTGATACTATATTACAGTCCTAATCTGCCTGCTTAACTTAGCTTCAGGCAAACTTACTGTATAACATGCTTACGATTAGCACCGCAGCAAGTTGTAGAAGATTTACTCTGTTGGAGCTAGGAGACTTTTTTTAAAATGATTTAGTCATTATTTCAGTTACAGGTATGGCAATAAATTACTTCACATATAAAGACTCTGTGTCAAGGAACAGCCATTGCAAAAAGGCTTTTTATGCAGTAACAAAGAACAGTGCTTGGAGTGTTTTCCTCATACAAAACATCTTAATGTTATTGGTCATTTTTTTATGATGAAACTTCTTACACATTCCTCTCACATTCATACAATTTGTTTTATTATACTGCAGCTTTTGTGGATCAGTACAATCTGCTTATTATAAGAATGTCTATTTGGATACAGTGAATCTCATATTTTCAATAGTGTCCCAAAATAGAAATTACTATGGATGTGCAAATGAAAAGAAGGCCGTAAAGCAATGACCTAATGTCAGGAAGAAAAGATGTAAGAAGACTTGCATTTATTTTTTAATCACCATTCATGAAGGCAGATTCGTTCAGTCTTCTCGAAACTATAGCATATTCAGAGCAGCTACTTTTGGTAAACTGGAGTGGTACATTCTTACCCTCGAATAACAAAGATCAGTGTTGATCGTTCAGGGCCTAGTTTTGGTCTCATTGAAATCACTGCGTGGCTTGCCATTTGACTTCACTGGAATCCCTATTATACAGTATTCACTATGGTAAATAAGCAAGGGATCTAAAGCTTGATCCGGGGAAACACTCCCATCAGTTAAATGGGCCATAATCATTCATTTTTTGCTGAGCAGGACTGCTTGCCTGAGTAAAGATAGGCATTCATATCATGATTTTATAATTGGTCCTTAGAATGATATTTTTTCCTGGGTTTATTAGCAGTAGGTTTTTAAAAAAAAATTGGAAATTCATCTGTAATTCATGTCGTAGTAAGTGAGAAACATATCAGATGAAGAAATGCAAAATATATATCTACAGTGGATGAAATGCTAATAAAATAGCTCTATGGAAACAATTTCTAAGCAGATTTTCCTTTGGTTTTAAATATTTTTTTCATTTCTTTCTTCATTAACGTTGACATTGTGAATTCTAAATACTATTTTTCTACTTTAAAAATAGCTACTTATACCTACCCAAAAAGGCAGTTCTGATTACCAGTGAAACAAGGACATTTCAAGAGAGACTGCACTTCTGTTATTTGTTGGTTTGTGCATTGCAATAGCAAAGTAAAAAGGTTTCTGAAGGATGCAGTGGAACAGAAATCATACATGAACAGTGGACAATAGCATCCTTTAATTATGAGCAAAAGTATTTTCAAGCTTATACTGCCTCAGTGAAGTTACCAGGAACAATGAGCTTTTATAGTGTAACAATAAAGCCTCTTAATTTCTTGTTTTCTATCTTCTGAAAAAAAAATTGCTTCTGCTACACATGATAGAGTCACCCTCTTTTGAGGGGTTGTCTTTCCTACCGCTGGGCTCACAAATGCAATCCTGAGCATAAACACAAAGCTGGCTGCAGAGAGCTGTGGTGCCCACCCACCCACTCGCACCATTTACCATAATACCTTTTGGTAACATATGCCATTTGCAAGGGCAAAATTCATAGTCCGCGTTTTCAAGTAGTGGTCCTCGTATTACAGGCACCATCCACAAGTACTTGTTGATGCTATTGACTGAACAAAAGGTTTGTGAGGCAGAAGATACTTTTTTCTAAATGCTGCTATGCTACCTATAACCTAATTAACTTTACTTTAGCCAGCTGAGTATACCTGGAAACCAAATATATCATGTGGCAATTAGCTTTCCTCCTTCTGGCTTAGTACACTTAAGTTGTTTATTGAAAAGGTTAAATATTGATTGAAAATGGATAATAGAACCATATTACAGTTGTATGCTAAATGGCAGAACTTGCCTGTAAAACATTTCCAGTTACCCCACCATAATGCATTTACAGAGCAGCAATCTGCTGCTAAGCACCCAGGCAAGAAATCAGAAACAAATATAAATCACCTACTATGTAGCCATTCTTATCAGTACACTGAATTCACACAAACATGTTTGGAAGTTCAGTCATTAATTATCATGATGTTGAAATAATATAATAAAAATAATAATTGCTTGTGAAGTGATCTGTTGACTCCCTCCTCTTTCGACGGGGGCTCCTCTCTGTCTCTCTCCCTTTCTCTCTTACCATGGGAAGCCACATAGACAAAGTATCAAGTGATCACATAGCATGAACTACAGCCCGAGGCAAAGCTTGTTATTTTACTTGAAACGGTGATGCATTTAGGACCCAGAAACTGTCAATAATTTTTTCTGACTTCCAGGGGATAAAAATTCCAATTACAGTAACTTTCCTGTGAAGCTGTATAGTCTAGTGCCACGTATTAATATTACTATACACCCTTAACACTTATCAGCTTGATTTTGTCTGTAGTTTAGACCAAAACTGTGTGGATCTGTAAGATTAAGCTGATTTAATCTAATTGTTGCTTGTTTTGAAAAGTATATCTTCAAAAAATATTGGTTGAAGTAGGGTCTGTGGACAGTAACACAATTTGACTTGTCATCCTGCAGCCAGTTGACTTCAATAAGACTGTTAATGTAGATTCAAGGGCCTTCGGCAGTTTTTCTCTATATATTTTTTCTACAAAACATGGGCTTAGTTTCCCAAGCCATCACAGCAAAGACCTTTTCCAGAGGAATTGGATGAGAAGGTGTTTTTTAGGCTCGACCCCTTTGTTTCAGCCGCTTCTGGGATGTGGAAGATGAATCCAGCCCTGTAGAGAGCCATGCAGGAAGAACTATTGGTTCTTATGCTCTACCCCCAGGGGGAATCAGACTGAGATTAAAAAATATACAGAGGAAGCGTGAAAAAATTAACCTTGCAGAGTACGTCCTTGGTGAGGGGCCATGGAGAGGCTCAGTGACTGGGTGGTGTTGCAGGATAAAACAACGTGGCCACCATGGAAATTCTTCGGAAAAGGTGGTTCAAGGCATTGCTTTCCCTCCCTTTGGTGATTTCCTCTGTGCTGCTCACCTGCGAGGAGCTCAGTCCTCTTTCCTTACCTCGCACCAGCAATGCACACCAGCATTATTCCTGGTGCACTCCCACCATGCTTTCCCATCTGTCCCGCTCCTGGAAAGTGAGAAATTGATGATATAACTGGATTTAATACCACAATAATATAACCACGCCTGAAAGAGTGCCACCCACTCTGCACTTCTTTGCTTTCTTCTGCTTCAACTGGTAAATACATTTCTGACTCTCACCTCTGTATATGTGAGGTCATGGGTTTTTTTTCTTTTTATTCCCCCCCCTCCTCTAATAACAATACTCGGCTCCTGTAGAATTATTGGTTCTTAATAGCCCAGTGCCAATATATCTTTTAGGAAAGAATGCATATACGAGACTGCACAAGGCACAGATAACAAACGTGTTTATTATTGACAGAAGAAGAACTGCCAAGCTAGAAGATTAGAAGTTGAATGCCTGAGGTTTCCCCCTCTGGTTAACAGCTTTGTTATTTCAGGTCAGAGACAAACTAAGTATAAAGATGTAAAGCGGAGTCCAAGTGGCCACAGAGGTGAGCTGAAGCAGTAGCAATGCAGGGTTAGTTCTGCTCGTTGTGTTGATAGTGTTGTAAGGACACCCTGCGATGAAATTGCTATAAAATGTTTTTCACAATATAGTGTTTTCAGAAAATCTCGTAGTTGTTACTCAGTGGTTTGCAGGTATAAATGCTAAACACAATATCGCATAGTGTTTCCTTCCTTTTAGTTATTGTATTGTTATAGCTGTGTAGGTCTAAGAGTCTACAAGAGACACAGTTTATAGGGGTAAAAAATATCTCAGCACTATATTTACCTGTTAACCTTGCTTCTTTATTTTAGCATGAGATGATTTTGTTTGGATTTCTGTAATTTGCTAATTTGTCTTTGGATCCAATTTACCTGATGCCTTAGGATTATATACAAATAACTACATATGACTTCTGCAACATCATCTGTTCATTTGGCTCCGTGAAAGTGGGTATTGTGTATTTACAAAAGGTTAACAAATTGGACACTCTAATTACCTTTGGAGGCAAGATTAAAGTGGCTTGTCTTATTTAATATTTCATTTTCCTGCACTTGCAAATCAAAGTTTAATAGAACTAATAATCAGACATCTCTGCTAGCACTACAAAAAATAATGAAAATCTTTGTAATGTGAGAGATGCACAAAAAACATGCTGGTTGTACCATCAGGTGCTGAAATTCTAGTATAAAGAAGAAGAGACAAGAGAACATGTAAGATGTATGAGCTTTGATATATGGGTTGAGTTTTTGTTTGTTCAGGAAATTATTTTAGCAATTTCTTGTACCTGTTTTGAAAGCTTGGCATTTGGGGAGGTACTTAGTTCTATGCATTTTAATTTTTCACAAGAAGCATAACAGCTTCAGAAATATTAGTATTGCTGTGTGTTTTACATTTCATGTGACTGTAAAAGAGGTGTCTTCACTGTGGTTAATTATTAATCTTTCTTTGTGTATAATGGCATTATCTTTAAATAAAAAACGAAAGAAAAAGGAATGGCATGTTTTTCTACGTTATCTCCTTGGTTGGTTGGTTTTGGTAATGAGGATCCAAAATGAACCTTTGCAATTTATACGTTATCGTGTCTAAACCTCTACATTGTGCAAAACAGTTCAAAAGCTTTCCTTGATCAAACTATAATGCCGCTTAAATATGTTGGGCAACACGTACCCTACCTACTTGAGTTATGTCAAATGAACTGCATCATTCCAATATGGTGCCACATGTGCACGGAAGCCCTGTAGCGCTTGTAACAGGTGCTGCCGAGGCGCGCTGGACAGAGATATTGACAGTAAGGTTGTTTGTGAAAATGAATACCCAAAACATCAGCGGAAGGTTACCTCAGCTTGGCCGGGGTGCTACAGCACCAAAAAAGGGCTGTATTATATTTTTTTCCTGGGGTAAATCAGGTTAAAAATGCTTTGGGAAGAAGGTTTGGGATGAAGTCAGTGAGGGAGTGCAAAGGAGAGCTAGAAAAGCTAAGAAGCAATAAAAGAGATTAGGGCACTTTTATAAGGGCATCCCTTTAAAGGTAAGAAAATGTACATAGAATTAGCTGCTGCTCTGCGTCGTCTTCCAGGGAAATTTGTTTCTTCCAAGATAACAGAGTTAGAAGCGTGAAATACAGATCACAACCTAACAATAAAGAGTGGTGGAACTTAGGGTCTTTTCTGAGGCCAAAAGTGTTTTGTATGATTATTATTGCATTTTACACTTACTACAGTGTTTTCAGGAGGATTTAAAAAAAAAAACAGAAACAGAAGCCAACAAACATTCCTTACGCTTAGGCTGGGTCTCTGGCAATCTGTCCTCTGCAATGTTCTTGGCCTTTGTCTGACATTTATGGTCCTGTGTTTATCATTGCAAACAGAGATCCAGTTTGCTGTCTCTTCCCCCCCCCCCCCAAA
>Ga0065711_1004557_pt1 | contig 23095 bp, 13 predicted proteins | sample Hoacrofraction12_FD_59098 | JGI IMG/M metagenome (GOLD analysis project Ga0065711, IMG submission 59098) | Hoatzin crop microbial communities from Cojedes, Venezuela - Epithelial fraction 12 v2 (version 2) | ecosystem: Host-associated > Birds > Digestive system > Esophagus > Crop | place...
GGGGGGGGGGGGGGGAAGGGTGAAGTAATGGGGTTGGAGTATTTTTTGTTTGTTTGGCTGTTGAAAATAAATAGAGCTGAAACTTTAGTACAAGGGTTTGAAATTGGAAACAAAACCAATGCTAAGTAAGCCTGTCACGATCTTGGCATTGGTAGAAGAGGGAGCAAGCGGTGAGGGAAGCTGAATTTGTGCTGGTATTGCTTACAGTGGTAACTTACTAATTACTTTTGCTGTAAAATGGTTGCCAAAAAGCCAAAATACTACTTCCCTAGTTCCCTCGGCTCCTTGTTTTGAGAGGGTTATACTTCTCCTTGTTTTTACAAGAATTACATGGGTGCCAAAATGTTTCCGAAGCTTCTCTTTGACCAGTACAATGTAACAGAGAAGGCTGACCAAAATTACTGAGGAAGTGAGTAGGAGAGAGGTAAAAAGGTGTGAAAATAAACGAATGTGATAACTACGTATTTATTCATCTTCCCTACCCTACTCATTTTTAGTCTAGTTTCTAAAGGAAATGAAACTCCTGTGATCGTGACTGAGACAAAACATGTTTATGTGCGTTTGCAGGGTAGTGTGTGTGTGTGCCGCTTCCTTCCTCCGCCCCACAGAAACTGCGCTTCTACAGGTTGCGAGAAAATACGTGGTCACGTAGGTGACTGCCATCCTATTAGTGAAAGAAGGACCTTACCTGTCGACAACCCTCATTCGGCATCAGAAAATCATTATGGGAGAGCAAAATCGTGGATGGCTGAGGGCATAAAGTTGGTCAAGTGCAGAGGTGTTGGCATGTTTGTCAAACTGTATTTCTGTGTGCCTTACTCCTTCTGCTTGTCAAATGGAGGCTGAAACATCTTTTGATGCAGAGGAATTGTGAGGTTTAAGCCTTCTAATATAAAAATCAGAAGATGGGTTTTATCAAAACACTCTTCTGTGCTTCAAAAATCTATTGATAGAAGTCATGTATATTAATATAATCTTCTGAGTTATATCTGGGTAATAAAAATTTAGAAGTCCCTTTTTTTAAAGAGGAGTGTGAAAAGCTTTGCATTCGCTGAGAAATTCAGGTTGAATATGCAGATTATGGATCCTGTCATTGTACTAGTGAAGTTATTTCTGCTGGTTGTAGTCTTGTTTTTTCATCTGTGGGCTAGCCATAATGCCATGTCTTAATAGATATTATTTTTTTACAAGTCTCCGTTGATTTTCAAGGTAGAGGCAGGAGGAAAAAGTACACTGTTTTCTGGCAGTGGGGCAGTGCAGGCCTTCATTTGTCCTTCCCCACGTCTAATGTAATGATTTTGGCTGTCTGTTCTCCAAGTTGTTTGTTTCAGCCTCATATAATCAATCTGATTAAGTATCTTGGCAGTGTTTGATATTACACAGAAAGCGTTTGGAATGGCAATGATATTTCACTGAGCTACTGGTCATGTGGAAAGCTTCATTTTAATAGTCTTGTTGATAACAAAAACTTCCTGAAAAGAGTGAAGTAGATACAGAAGTGTGTATGTATATGTATGTATATATCTTTTAGCGTGAGTGATTGTAGACATAAACCACTGAGAACTTTCTTATGTGCTTAGCTCTTACCTGGACGAGTGAAAACAGTGAGATTTATGTAGTTAGTCTATTTTAAGTGTTACTCAATAAAAAGGTTGAGGAAAAGTTATCTGAATGGTAACATGGAATAGACCAGTGTCATGAACTCAAGCTGCTGCTGGCCAGCTTTATGCTCATCAGAGATTTCTGTGAGGTAGAAGATGCCCTTGGTCAGATCTGACACCCCTGATGAGGCCAGCTGTACTTCAGGAAGACTGGAAAATGCAATGTCATCTTACTTGCCCTGGACAGAGGTTCTTCAGCATGATTGCAAGCCAGCTTTAACCTAGGCTTTGTTAATTCAGAAAGCCAGCCGCGTCTTGGGCTGCATCAGAAGCAGTGGCTAGCAGGTTGAGAGAGGGGATTCTGCCCCTCTGCTCCACTCTGATGAGCCCCACCTGGAGTCCTGCGTCCAGCTCTGGAGACCCCAGCACAGGAAGGACATGGTGCTGTTGGAGCGGGTCCAGAGGAGGACCACAAAGATGAGCAGAGGGCTGGAGCACCTCTCCTGTGAGGAAAGGCTGAGAGAGTTGGTGCTGTTCAGCCTGGAGGAGAGAAGGCTCCAGGGACTCCTTATTGTGGCCTTTCAGTACTTAAAGGGGGCTTATAAGAAAGATGAGGACAGACTTTTTAGCAAGGCCTGTTGTGATAGGACAAGGTGTAATGGTTTTAAACTAAGGGAGGGTAGATTTAGACTGGATATAAGGAAGGTATTTTTTACCATGATGGTGGTGAAACACTGGACCAGGTTGCCCAGAGAGGTGGTAGATGCCCCGTGCCAGGAAACATTCAAGGGTCTGGGCAACCTGATCTGGTGGAAGATGTCCCTGCTTATTGCAGGGAGGTTGGACTAGAACGCCTTTAAAGGTCCCTTCCAACCCAAACCATTCTATAATTCTATGATAATTCCCAAGTTCACTGGGTGGATGGCTTTGCTTCAGGTTATCTTGTAAAATAACACCGAACAGGATTTTTGTACTGGGGTTTTCCCAGAAAAGGCCATTGCTTGCCAGCTTCTGCTGGCACTCCCCAAGTCCAGTGCCGGTTGCAGTATCTCTGCTGGCCAGGAGTCTTAGTTTCATCCCTTTCATCTCACCTGTTTTCCCTCCCTTTCTAACTGCAAAGTCAGTGTCAGAAAGGTTAAAACTCTTCTACTTTGTAACGTCAAGGCAGAAATTAACTTTATAAAGGAAAAATACCCCAGTCAAACTGCAGATAAACTTAGTTTCTAGTGAAAACTTTCTTCATTCACCTTCCTCTACATTAAAAGTAAAATGGCACAGTGTGCTTGGTATGTGAATAAATGCAAGCTTGATTTAGCTTCCTGACTACAGCAGAAAAAAATTCAGGCATGCTTTTTAAGGAATGGTTATTTAAAAGTAATGTGTTTTTGTTGCAGCATGATTATATATTTAACAGGAAACTAGGTTGCAGTCTTTATGACTAACTCTTGTTAATGCTGCTCCCTTGGTTTCCAGGAGATGATGACTATAATGCTATGTAAGATCCTCAGGTATGTAGCATCATCTCAGACAATTTTCTTTTGTGTCCCATGGTATTACTGCTCAATCATTATTTTGTAAAGAAAGGTATTACATTCAAATCTTGTATTAATTTAAGGTTTTGATTTTCCTTCTAACTCCTCCTTGTTGGTCTGAGTGGGCCATAGGGGGACCATAATGGGACCACATTCTGAGTTTGTTTTTTTTGTTTTAGCGCTTCATACGCACAAGTACAAAGTGTATCTGGAACTTGGGTTTTACATGAAGGAAAAACATACTAAAATAATTATCTTTTGAGATTAAATCAAGCAGGGAATTACTGGGAGGATTTTTTTTTCCTCTTACATGTATTTTTAAAAGACTTTTTTATTGACCAAGGTAAGTGTATAATAAAATTTCTCAACCCTACGTCATTTGTTGCATAGGAACAGTATTTACAGACGATAATTCTGTAAAGAATTGTGTGTGTAGTTGCTCAGAACTCCGGGTATCTTTTCCAAAAATGTTTGTGTGGGAAAGAAATAATTTGGGACCTGTCCTGCACAGACTTCCATTTGAGAGTCAGAAGCATTAAGCATTAATATTTTTCTAAAGACCACCAATCCTGTTTGGTTACTTTGGTAGCAATGCAGGTATTTTCTTACAACTGCATGTATTTTATGATTGTTCTTTAAAATACCAGGAACGTTGCTGTCATTGTGCCTTTTAGCATCGTATATTACCATGATTTGACAGCTGACAAAACAAGCATGGGAAGACTGACATTTGTGCCGGATGTCTTTCATTATATATTTTCATAGGCTTAATTTTTCATGGGCACACTTTATATTGGCAGCTTTAATATTTTTTGCAGATGAAGCTTAATTGTCTTTATGCACATTTATATTTCAGTAGATTAAAATTTTACCACAAAATGTACTTGTAATTTAATTGCTGTGCAGAAAGTAAAAGCTTAATGAAAAGATGACCTAAAAAGGTATGACCATTCTTTAGGCTTTAGAAAAAGGAGTCGAAAGCATCTTATTCTGATAGAGAAGCTTTTGACCACCTGCGGACCTTAATGCTGTATTTTTCCTTTCGTTGCCTTATGGTGGCCCATGAGAAACTCTTGTGATGCTGCCTTAAGGAACAGACAGGGCCCTGTTATCCATAATCAAGTGTGTAATTTAAATTTTTGCATGGACTTAGCTAGGTTCTGGTGATACGTTGTTGTATGGCAGTCTCTGAATCCTTGACAAGTGAGTGAAGTACTGCTGAAGCTTGAGTTGTCTCTTGGGCTTGGCCTTTCTGCTGCTTGGTTTCCTGATGCATCTGGGAAGCGTCTCCCAAGGAGGAACTAAACATAAGAGTCCTTCAATGGTCCCGTCGCTCCTGCTATACATTCACACTACCTGTCAGCCCCTTTTCACTGCAGTGTCTTAGGAAATGGGAGTGGAGCGTAAGAAACATGGTTTAAGGCTTTAACAAATGTCAGATGTTAAGCGGGGTAGGGCCAAGCCATGGTTTTACTTTCCTGTTCTTGAAAATAGTGAGATATCTGATACACGCTTGTTATATATGAGGATGAGATTATGGTTTCAGAAATTTTTCACGCACTGTGGATGAAAGAGAGATTATGAAATAATGGTTAGCCAGTGCTGTGTCGTTTTCCTGTGGTGACAAGGACTTAAATTGTAAAATTGCCAACTTGTCCGATTCAAGTTATGGTTTTAAACATCCATAGTAAGCACCAGGACTGTTCTGTGGCTTGTCTTGGGGTGATACACTTACTCTCACTCAGAGGTTCATCATGAATTGTCTCAACAGGACTCACTTAGACCTGGAATGTTCTTGCAGAGGAACTGGTTTTCATTAAGTTAGTGTTTTTTGAAGAACACTGTCTTTTAGAAAATCTGAGTGCTGCTAATCTGAAGCTGAGACTGCAGCTGCAGCAGGGCCCCCCGTTCTCCCCGTTCTCTTGCAGTGGGAAGATTCATGGAGTGGAACAGAAACTGAGTGCCATCTCTTTTGCCCTAACAAGTTTATGGTCATCTTCCAAATGAGATTTGATTCTGGAGAAAACAAAATGGTGGGGAAAAAGACCCGTGGTTACAGCAATAAGATGGTGAGGGAACAAAATTTCATGGGTATTTTTAAAACAATAAATGTAGTTGTTGACTCGTTTATGGATTTCCTTTTACATAATGTCTCGCACCCCCCCACTAGTTTTGCTCCGCTGTACTTCACAAGACTCCCTGTGTTTGTGTGTAATACTGCTGTAATCCTGTCCTTCCCTCTCTCAGCTTCTCCCTTAAGAGATTTCAAATAATGGTTTGAAATGTTAACACTTCTCTTTTTCAAAAATGTTTTTCCTCAGCTTTCAAATGAGCATCACTTTGAATTGTACTTCTGATACTCTTCATTTTTCTACATTTAAGAAAACGAATGGAGTGCTCTCATTCTGTTTTCCCTTCTGTAACAGAAACCATAAAAGTGAATAGGACCTAATTTGTGCTGGCATTACAAAACTGGTAACGTTATCTGCATACATTTGAACACCATTCAGAATTTTAGTTTTATGAAAAAACTTCTCTGATCTCCTTTTACCAAATGCAGAATTTATGTGCATTTTAATATAACATAGTCGTGGAGACAAATGAAGAGAAGCATGTGGATGTGGAAGGGCAATAAAATGAGAAATTTGAACTGCAGAAGCCTTTAAAAACTTAAGATACTTGTTTATTCTATTCAAGTGACAAATGTTTTTGGCAAAGAAACTGTTATGGCATGTTAGTTCAGTTGTAAATATATTAATTTATGTATTTGGCTACAAATACTATGATGGGTATTTTTATAACCATCCTTTAAGAACATATTTTATTATAAAACATTGCAGTTTCAAAAAAGTATATAAATTTCTGCTGCACTGTTTACATCAGTAATAGCCAGGAAATTCCAAATTAAGACATACTTTTATTTTTCATGCGCAAATATAGTCTAAGGTATCTGGTCCCAGATCTCCGAAATCAAGAGCTAAAATCTTGGCTTCAGTAGTCACAGATTTCTGTGTGTGTTTTAGTATGGACAACATGGATGGCATTTTTTCAGCGTAATTGTGTGAATGAAGTGTTGGTATACTTTCTGTGTATCTCAGGATTTGGGCAGTAGAATAAATTAAAAGTCCAGCCTCTTGTGATTCAGATAACCAAGTAAATAAATAAATTGTCATAAACTCTGGCAGAAGTGGAAAGATTGGGCTATTGCATCCAGTGCTGTTCTACAAATTAAATGAGTGTTTAGCTGTCTCCCAAGTGTAATACTCAAATGGATGGTACTAAAATATGCACCGCTACTACCAGGCAAGAGAGTTATGAGAAAAAACCTTGAGAGTAACAATTTTACATTTCACATAAATGCTTTTTATTTCTCTTCTCTACATGTTGTTTTCCTGCCCTTTTTCTGTCTACTGGTGTTACATCACTTGCACACTTGGTTTTTAAATGCTCTTGTGAAAGTATCACTCTGTTACTTCCAGCTGAGTAAGTACTCAGTTGCACCTCATAAGCTTTCCAAGTCACGTCTCGCAACAGTGACAACCGTGGTAGGAAAACAACCAAGTTTTTACAGCCCTGTTCTTGTTCTCATGCACCACGTTAGTGATGCTTGGAGCTGATTGCAGGCCTGCCGAGGAGTGACAGTGCAGTAATATCAATTATTCCATTCAATGGTGATGTAAATGTTGATCGGTTTTCAGATACGAGTCCTGTTCCTTAATATAGCTGTTGCCCACATATGCGAGCTCGTCCTGTTAAGGAATGGCCTTCGGGGAAAATGAGTCCTGAAACGCTTGGGCCTGGAGTTTATAAATTTCCTAGGAACTGCAAAGTAAAGAAAAAATGGTTGGGTGATTTCAAAGGCAGCGATGAAGCACCACTGGCCTACACCAATGAAAAGCAAATAAAACATCAGCCTTTTGTAAGGCAGAGTAGAAGACTTATTTCTTCGATCACATTTTATGAAATTTATCTTGTACTTAAACTTTTAAACAAAGTTCTTGGGCCATTCAAGTGCTGTCAGTAGTGACAAAATGTTGGAAGGATGTGCAAGACGGTTTTTATTCTAGTGCCAGTTCTACTATTCAACCTTAACGTCAACAACTTTTGTCACCAGGAATGTAATATAACCAATAGCAGAGTAAAATCTCAGCCCAGCTGTCCGGGGACGGTTCCTCTGCTGTTGTAAATTAGTGGGAATTCTTGTGAAAGAAGCTTTCCATGTCGGGAGTGCTTTGGAGAGTATCAGTGCAGGCTTCAGCTGCCTTTCATTTGCCTGACTTAACTGTATGTTATGTCCATCTTTGCTCCTAAAAGTTGTGCGTAAATAATTGCCTGTCATCTTACAAATAGCCTGACAGAGCTGTGATTGCAAAACCAGCTTTGAATGGGCTGTGCACAAAAGGACAAGTAGTTTTTCTGTGCATTTGGTTGTATTTGAAATTACTTTTGGCTGGAATTTTTCATTGTGCTGTCGTTCTTCAGCTCTGTAATTTCAGAAGACTACCATACATAAAGTTCAAATCCAATGGAAAACTATTACTACTCTTAAGTCCATTTATTTTCTAACATTTTAACATTTTCTGCTGAATTATGGATATTTGGTTTAGTTATCTTACTTTAGCCAAACATTTTTGTCTGGTACTGCCAATTTCATGACCAGTAGGGAAGGTATGTGTAAGATCCAAGGGCTCTTGTGAAGGGCGTGTGTGTTCAAAGACAGAATTAAGAATAAATCCTCTGGGCTTTTTCTTTTTGACCTTTTTAAACTACAAAACTGTGCTTTATTGGGTTTCCTCTGTACTGTGGCGTGTGGAAGCTTTGTACGATTTTTGTTCTGCCTTGTTCTTAACCTGCTTTTTGTTGCACCATTCTTTTAGTTTGGCTTCTGTGAAATACGAGAGTCAGATTTCTAACATAAAGCATGTTGGAACAGGTTTTACTACATCTCCTTTTTTTCCATTTGTGTGTTTGGGTACCTGTAAGTTTGAGAATTAGCTACCTTCACTTGGTGATTAGAACATCTAATTTCTTTGCGGGGTTAAAAAGAAGTCCTACTTCTGTAAATCAGTACAAATTTACATGTCTTCATCTTAAGCTGTAGTTGTCATGTGGTTTTGGACTTTTGATAGATACAACCTGTTTATTTTAATTAACTCTTGGGCAGAAGTCAACAATACTGAGGGGGAAAGAGCTCAGCCAAGCCAGGTATATATTCCCACTGGTGGGGTGGCTAACATGTTCTGCTTGCTGTCAGAAGTACTTCAGAATTATATTACCTTGTTTTCACGTTAAAACTACGTTCAAGGCTACAGCCTTGAATACTTGCTCTTTTTTAAAATTTCTTTTCCTCTTAACCCTCCATTCTTAAATGACTATTATTTTTATATGTTCAAGTAGAAAAACTTAATGAATGAGGCTTGTAGAGTTGAGAGGTCAGGCTACTCCTCAGCTTTGCAGCAGAACTATGTATTTTAACAGTTTTATGTGAATTGGATATGAAGAGTATTTTCTGTAATTATAAAGTGCAGGTGTGGTAGTGTTTGTTTCTGGTAGCATTTTGAGCAGATCTACTGATAAAAGAATATGCTTGGGTTTTTTTTTAACGCATTAGTTGAAATTTTTGTGACACAAATATTATACTGTGGCTAGAAAACGTGTCAGCGAATCAAGATTTTTTCAATACTGTTTAAATTAATGAACAAAATCAGAAGAAATAATGTATTCCAAGGGTACCTCTAATATATATGCAAGATCTTTTTAGACCTGATTTAGCAATCTGTGATTTTTGTGTTGTGAATGACTGCAAGAAGAAATGTTCTTAGAATTGGTTCGTATGGCTCTTCTCTCATGATCTTTATATGTGGTGTTTCCTAGAACATCTTGTTAGCTGTTTTAAGATAAGCTAGAGGAAAAAAAAAATGTGGTAATGGTCTGTAACTTTTTAAATTTTGCTTTATGGAGTTAGCTGTTTAGGGGACTCAAGTAGATGTTTTATGCTGTTGTTTCACAGAAGCAAAACAAAAGCATGCCATCTTTTTGATAAGAATAGGAAGTTCGACATCTAGAGCAGTTGCTCCAGTTGTCCGGGTTTCTAATGCCCCTATTGTGCTATCTGGTTTTAGGTGAGCTTTTTATTTTTTTTGCCTTACTCATTTAGGCTTTTTTTTTTTCTTCAAAGAATTTCCCTTTGGAGATGTGTTCTCTTTGACCTAATAGAAGCACTGGAGAAGTGCTTTCTTTATTGAAAGAGATAGTGTCACATTTTATTTTTTTAATTTTTTTACTGCCAAGGTTCCTAAAAATGGAGGCAGTAATGGTTTGTTACTTGAGACTTTCATGCTCTACTGGGACGTATATATCTCTTCAGAGAACTTTACAACACTTCTGGAACTATAACTGTGCATCACAAAGTATCATCAGTTTTTAATTTAAGAAACCAGGAAGATACATGTTTGTTTCTGCGCCAGCATTAAACTGAAGAGTTGCTGGATACCAGTTCCATGCTTAGCTTCCTAGGTTGTGCTGCTTGTGCAGAGGTATTGATCTTCAGGGTGTTCAGCAATCCTTGTGAGTTGCCCCTGTCTACGTTGCAGAATTTGTCAGACATGGGGTACGTTGCCCTGGAAAAGGGCTCATTTGTCAGGAGGCTGCGTGTTCTCCCATGTGGGGCTTTTCCAAATGTTGTGAGGCACCACTTAAGTTTTGCAGGAATGTTCAGCCGGTAATCTCAGTCGTCTAAGCTTTAACATATGTCATATTAGTTTTTTAACACATAAAATGAACCTGAATGTTTCCAGCTGTTATTTGAAGTCCTCATTCACAAGGACACTTGTTTCAAGAACTCAAATTTATTGTATTTGTGTGACAAGAAATAGAAATAAATATGCTACTGTATATACTTGTTTATTAATAGCATAAATTGATGGAAGTGCAATGCTTATGTAGAACAGTACTACTTGGAAGAACGTTTGGGGGAAACAAAATCTTCTTTACAATTTTTTACAAAAAACTACAAATGCTGAAACCGAGGGATTGCTGACATGCCTTTTCACTGGATCACTGAGTAGGGAAACCCTGTTCTGGTTGATTTGTGTTTTTTTTTTTTTAATTACATTCTACAACAAATCCTGTGATTTCTTGACTTCCCGGATTATCTTTTAAACCTTTCTTGCTGCACAGAAAGGGGCACTGACTTGGTACTTGCTGTGCTCATAGGCAACTCAGAAGATGATGCTTTGCATGGTAAAGTGGAACATGCTGTGTGTTGTGTTGTTAACAAAACTTAAAAGCACAGATGTCGAGCTCTCCAGTTACAGCTGGCATTTGTATGGTGTGTGTGTGTTACCTAGGGAAGTTGTGCCAGCAGTGACAGAGTACACAGAGCAGCATTCCACAGAACTTGTGACTTTGTACCCTGAAAGTGTTTAGCAACCCATACAGATTATAACAGCAAACATTTTAGCCAACTTTGGAAAAAGTTGCCATTACAGGAAGAAAATAATCATTTAACTGTAAATAAACATTTTCTGAAACTTGTCAGGAAGAGAATACAGTGTTATTCTTACTTCATGGTTTTGTGTTCCTGAGTAGACTGCGCATGTGCAAAGGTTTTGCCTCCTCTTGAGTAGAATAGTTTGTCATGGTGACCATATGGGGTGGTTGATAGCAGCAGCATTTTGTATGTAGTACAACTACATAAATGCCAATCAAGTTGTAAACAGCAAAAAAGTTAGCTTAAAATACAGCTGAGTTAGAAAAAAAAAAACACACCAGATTTCGACAGTACAGTATAAATCTGACTATTCTGGACAAAATACGGTCTGGAACGTACATACCCACTTATCGCCAATGTTATGTGTGTGTCTTGGCAAAGTGCATTGGTGTTTTATCAGGTGGACAAAATAAAAAGTAAACTTAGTAGGTATCAGGAAGACTAGAAGCTCAATTCTGGAGCAGTATATTATTGCTGGGATATAGTTATTATGGAGCCGTAGTAAGTTTAATAATAGTAATAGTGAAATTGTTAGCAATTTGAAATCCCTTAAGCCCATCTGGAGTTGGGTGACACTACACGAAGAGCATCCTTTTCTCTCCTTATAGCTCTGCAAGTATCATAGAATCATAGGTTGGAAAAGACCTCTAAGATCGAGTCCAACCATCCACCCAACAACACCAATGCTACTAAAACATATCCTGAAGTGCCACATCTACACGTTTTTAAACACCTCCAAGGATGGTGACTCAACCACGTCCCTGGGCAGCCTGTTCCAATGCCTGACCATTATGTTTGCAACAAGCTTGCTGTAGGTGTGACTGAGTTTGCTTTAGCCATTGATGGGTTTTGAATGTGAAATACTAGTGGATCATGTTTACTTTAGGTGTTTTTGTTTCACTGTTTCTGAAGATGGGCCCCCTAACATGGGTTTGTTTGTCAGCCATGCATAAAATTGTGGTCCACTACACACTCTGGAGTATATATAGATCCATGCCACATTCAAATAAGCGTTGTGTCTACCTAAAAGGCTGGCTTGCCAGCTTAGTGCAAAAATACATGTTGCGATACAGATTTCGATGTTTCCTCAGTTTCTGCAGTGGGCAGAAACTGCCCCTGTGTTTGGGCTTGGCTCAAGCTGAGGGATAACTTCCCGCTCGGTTCCTGCAGTTATATTACTTAAATAAAAGCCATTCTAATTCTGACAAATCACTTATTTACGTTTTCACTTCACTGTAGAGTTTAGGGGTTACTTAAGGGATAAAATCATAGAATTATATCATAGAACGGTTTCCGTTGGAAGGGACCTTGCAGATCATCTAGTTCCAACCCCCCTGCCATGGTCAGGGACACCTTGCACTAGACCAGGTTGCTCAAAGCCCCATCCAACCTGGCCTTGAACGCTTCCAGGGAGGGGGAATGATGGTTCTGATTTGTTTGCCAAGGGTAGTAAATTCTGCTATAGAATTCCAGTGAGTCATTGAAACTGTACATTTAAATGTTGAATAGAATGGTGTTTCTTAAGCAGTTATTTAAACAAAACATTGTCTGAGTGATGCTCAAAAAGCATCTTTTAATTGGCTTAGAAAGCTCATTAATGAGAGGGCCTTCAGGTCTTCAAAAACCCTGAGAGTTTATATTTGCTTTTTAGATGTGAAAAGGGTTATATAATTGATTAGTATGAGCCGCCTCAGCCTTTCAGGCTATAAATAAAGAACATAGCTCCAAAGACACCAGTTTGCCAAAATAACTTGGATATGTTTGAAAACACTATTAAATAATTACGAGTTTTGGCTTAGGTACTGTTTCTGTAGAACCTCTAATGGGTATTGAATAGGTATGAAAGGAAAGGTTAACTGTTTCCCTTCTTAAACATACTTTTTCTTTTTTTAACTTAAACTGAGCCGAGGTTTTCCAAAATTCTTTAACAATGGAATAGCTCTCCTCCTTCAATATATTCAAGACCACCACACACTTCTAATAGAGACTTATAGGGAAAATACTCTAAACAGGACCATGTGCCGACCATGGCCTTTTGGACCACTGTTTGGAAACTGCTGCTTTTTAATATTTATTGGTAAGCTTGTAGTATAGCTCTTTTGGCCACAGCAGGAACATGCATTTTAATAGTGTTAGTACTGTAAAAATGATAACACTGTTGTGATTTTCGTCTTAGAGAAATCTTCCACTATTACTGCATTTTTTCCAGCTTTTCATACTTAATCTGCTGTATTGGAAAATGTAAGTTTTTTTACACTTGACTAACTGTACATGTGGAATTATTTAAAAACATCAATAAATACATTTCCACATATGGACTTTTCATGGGCCCTCATTTTCAGAACAGCAATTAAATATGTACTCTTTTTTTAAGAAAACATTTACATAGCATTTAACTGAGTGACACACGCTTGGTTAAATAAGGGTATCTCCTGAGCTGGAAATTAAACTTGCTAAAATTTGTTGCCTTGATTCAGTCTGTATGAAATGTGAGCAAGCCCTGCTTTTGTAGCTGATTATTGTGGATATAGCAACCTGGATATTATCAAAGTACAATTGCAGAATTGCAAACAGTAATTGAAAAAAGTTAATATGGGTTAAATTTATTCTCGGGTTCAGGCTGAAAAAAGGTTGAATGAAATCTGAGTTGCTTTTATACTGAAAGCTTTCAGGTTTTGGTTGATGGTTTCTTACATGTATTTTGTCAAGAAGACTATAAATACTTGAAAACAGCAGCAATGAAATAAGGAGGGTTTTTTCAGTCTAACCATAGTGCTATTTTGGTGACACTAGCAGACCTCTTGAATCTAGTGGCTCTTGGCTTTTGTTTTTAAAGCTAATTTCTTCTTTCATAATTACTTAATTGTGTTCGCATGGAGTTGAAACCTGGCACACAGGATGTGTGCCCAGATTGCCCACTGTAGCTGCACATGGAGATTACCAGAGCTGCACAGCTGCCCAGGGCTGGGGCATGTGCTTTGCCTTCTGATGAAGATACAGCAGATGAAGCAGCATCAGCTGTTTCTGTCGCAGACAGCAGCACTCGCATTTTCACCTGAAAGTAGTTAGGAGTTACTTTTGCTACGGAAGCTCTAGTTAAGCCTTTTTGGTTTTTACCATGGTGTAAGACATAAATCATTGGGATTTATTTTTGTTTCTTGCTACCAAGGTCTGTGTTCGATGGCAGTCAGTAGGTGCTTAGCCTGAGAATGTCCATACGTACAATTTGCCCTGCAGACTCCCCTCTTCTGGCGCACCACTGTCTGTGAGCTGCCCAGTCCATGTGTCTTGCTGTGCCGAGCAAGTGCTAGGCTGCTGAGATGCTTGAGGTTGTGTGTGTGCTGGAGGGTGCTCTCTGACTGCACCCGAGTTTTGTATCTCGTTATCAGCAGAGCGAGCAGGTCCAGTTTTCTTGGTGGCCTTGGGGCAACCCTAAAGAAGTAGGGTGGTTACAACCAAAGTATTTGGTCTTTGAGATGCCTCTTGCTGTATGATAGTCGTTTGGAGGGCCTATTTTCTAACATTCAACCCCTCCTCTTTTTTAAACTCCCACTGAGAAGTCTGTGATACCTGTCTAAAATGATTCTTAATGGAAAAGTTCCTGAAGATCTCTGAAATGCTATCTCAGTAGCAGCCTCCTGCTTTGAAGTTGGCTCTGTCACGTGTTCTGACTGCAAGAGCCAGGTCCAGGAGACAGGAGAGCTGTTGATTGAAAGAAACCTCATGCCATGAAGAAATGCTCTGACCCACTTCATCCGTCTGTCTGGGCTGGCGGTTAGTCCTTCTCCCTGAAGCAGGAGAGATCAAACATTCCCAGGTGTGGCCCAGCATTATTTGCTTTCACAGATCTGGCTGAACAGGGGGATAAGAGATTTCATGAGGGTTTCTGTAAGCAGACATACCTCCTGTGTCAAAAATACATCAGTTCTGTGAGATTAAGGCTGGAGGATTACATACCTTGGAGTCAGTACTGCATCCTTCATCTCTGAGTGAATCAAAGTATGACTGTTTCTGCAATGTTAATGTTGACATACTGGTACTTCTTGGTAAAGATGTTGGTTTCTTCTACCAAGACTGCTTGGTGTCCAGTGCAGGTCAGAAATCTTCCACCAAGGTAGTCCTATTCTCCATATATCTCAACTCTGTGTAGTAATAAAAAAGCACTGTTTTTTACTCTTAATGGATTTCTTCCTTCACTTAGGCATCCCTTGAAGAAATATCCTTGTTAAAGATTCTTTACTTTGAGAAGTCTTCCCACTTTCCTCTCTTATCGCATAACAAATGCTGATGGAACACAGGAGCGAATTGGTTTGCCTTGCGAAATGATCAATCTTGGCTTCTTGTTCAGTTCCATCCAAAGCAAAATCAGTCATCTGTGAAAGGCCTAGGAAGATTCCATCATCTTGTTTGCTGAGGATAGGTCTCTCTTTGCTGTAGCCAGGACTTCCTCAGGCTTTCTGGAAGTTCTTGTTGAGAAATCATGGATATCATATGGGAAGATCTCAGTTTTCTTTGATATTCCACAAGTGAGTTACAGAGCTACCTAGACTTGTTCAGCTATTCTCATTAACGTGCACACTATTAACTGTAGCAGGTCTCTGTCTACCTTCTAGAATTGCATAGAAGGGCAGATAGCAGTTATCAATTTTTCTTTGAAATGTGTAAACACTTCTTTGAACATTTTCATCAAACCATACAGAGCCACTGAGCTCTAGCCTGTAGATAGATTATGTGAATACAAATAGAGCTGGGAAGAAGTTTTTCTTAGTCTTGTGACTGTGCTCAGGAAAGCATTTTTTTTTTCAGGTGGCTTTGAGGCATGTATAATCCCAAAGTTGGATGAATCTTTCATGTTCCAAAGTGCAGCAGGGCCGCAATGCCCAAATACAGTGTTTGGATGGGATTATCATAAATGTAAAACTACATAGACTTCGGTTGTTGCATTGGAAGGTTGCCCAGAGAAGTTGTGGAGTCTCCATCCTTGGAGATATTCAAGACCCATTTGGACACGGTCCTGTGCAGCCCACTCTAGATCCTCAACCGTTCTATGATAGTGTCACAGGGATTCCACTGTAAACCTCCCCAGTTTGGGGATGAGGGTGGGACAACGGGTAACACCATGCAATTCCAAGCAACAAGAAGAAAATTTAAGGCAGTATCTCTTGTTGAAATTATCTGTCTGGTTGGGTAACATCTGTAGCTCTAAGCCTTCCTGAGGTAGGATCAGTTGAAATCTGAAGCTACAGATGAGGGCTGTTGCTGATTCCCACCATATACCCTGCTTTTTTCACTCAGTGTGATCAGCTGTTCTTTTGCATCTGAAAATGGACCTCTTCTGTCCGGAGAAGAAATTATTGTCTGTCCTATGGTCAGAAAGGACAGGACAGAGGTTGATAAGATCATGAATAACATGGAGAGATTAAAAAGGGGACAACTGTCAGTTGATTTTAATTTTTTTTTTTTCCCACCAGTCCTAGAACTAGAGGCAGTAAATAAAATTAGCAGTGGTTCTTAATTCAAAGTGTGGTGAAGCCATGTAAGTCCTTGCTTTTGAGGCAGAGGGGTGCCACCATTCTGCTCTGGTGGTACCATCATTCGTGAACTCTCTTGTAGCATAAACCTTTGTTCTGTGTTTTCTCTGTTCTGAAGTGGGAAGGAAAAAAACAAAGCAAAAGGGAATTCAGAATTCAAGGATCCCTAGATGAAAGGTGATTTTTCTCAATGCTGAAAAAGTATTTGCCATTTTGAGGAAGAATAACGTATTACCAGAAGAAATCTTCCTGTGGCAGTGATTTGAGAGTATGTTCTTCATCTGGAAGGTGTTACAGTGAGAGAGTCCTGGTCTGCTTGTATTTGGTTGATGTACTCATTTGCCTTTCTCAGACATTTGTATATTGTTTTTCTTCACAGCAAAGAAGATAAAGTTAATGGGAGAATGGTATGACATAAGTAAAAAAACTTGATTGTTAAAAAAACTTGATTGTAATGCATTTGCATGACACTGTAGAATATCCAAAGCAGCACTGATGACTGTCAAGCTACCATTTCCCATGTTTCGAAGTCTTGAGTGTGTAACCTAAATTATGTTCTCTAATTTGTGCAGGAACATTCCTGAATTTAATTAGTGGGAAACAATAAAGTTATGATTTTGAACTGTAGCACTGATGTCTTAGAGTGTTCGACTGGACTACAAAATTGTCTGCCATCAGTCTTCAGTAGGATGGATAGTTCGGTTTAGGTTTGAAGTAGTTTGGAGGGTCAAGAAAAATTCTGATCATGACTGGTTGCGAAGTAGTTTCCCTTGTCCAAGACTTAAGAAAATTATTCTCTTTGTTACCCACTTGTGGGATGTTGGCTGCTGTAGTTGTGTGCTGATTCTGTTTTTCTAGGGTCACTATGTTGTGGTTAGAAGTAAGGGATCTTCTGACCTGTATGATGATTTTTGGAAGGTAACTTGAGAGAATGCGGGAGGAAAGATTTTTCTGCTGACCAGCTAAAGTGATTCTGGCAATTCCATTGCTCCTTTGGTGGTGAAGTGAGCCCAGCTTTATAACCGCCGGTTCGATCTGTCTTATGCTGCCAATAATTCCGCAGGAATGTAAGAAAGGAGCAAAATTTGGATTTTAGCAGCGTATGCATCATCCAAAAGTGAATGGAATTTCATGGGATGAAATGAAAACAGTTATGTAGCCCATGGGGATTTCCTCTGCTGAATATCAAAGGTATACTGTAAACCATTGAGGTGTAGGCACTTCTTGAAAAGTTTTCAAGATCGTTTATGATGAAAGGGGTTAGGCAGTTGAAGTATAAGGGTTACTAACAAGTCTTATTAGAAAGTACATAACAGTGTTGTTTGAAATCTCTCATTGACCTCAGTAGGTCTTTGTTTGATTTCTTTTTTCATTGTTGCTGTTGGACATTGACACTGTGTTGACAAGATACTGTGATTTGATGGTTTTGGGTATGCCTGGCATTTTCGTCTCAGTGGTCTGGCTCACACTGGGCCAGATTCAACTTTGGCAAACCGATGTCCTGAAATTACTAGAAACTTCATTCTTTAAAATCGAGTCTTGAAATTACAGGAGTTTGCATATCACAGTTTCTGAAGTTTTTAGGAATAATGCATTTGTTTGTAGTTAGATGTATTTATTCTAGTGCATGTGTATTAGGTACTTTACTGTTGGACAGAGAATTATTATGATGTGTACTGGAATATTATGGTGTTTTCCAAATCTACAGAAATTCTAACCAGATTCTTACCAGCTTGCAAACAGCAGTCTGGAGAATAACAGGAAAGCTCTGCAGGGTGCCATTAGCTTCCCTAGTAAACCTTGCAAGACAGAGGCTGTCACCTTATGTTTGTGCAGCTTGCAGAACAGCGAAGCTTTAATTCTAAATAGGGTCTTTGAGAACAACCAAAATGTTTGCTGGAAAAAGAGAGGGAGTTTGAGGATATCTGAGTCACCAGCTCCTGATTTCCATTAAACTTCGCAAACATTTGGGATGCTCTTCTCCCTTGTTCAGCCTTGATGGACACTGGCCTATTGGGTCAGAAATTGTTAGGGAGAACTGGCAGACGTTGCAGTTTTGAATGTGTTGGTTCCCTAGGGATCCATGCTGAAAAGCAAAAAGTTTATTGTAAAAGGCAAATACAGTTGTTTAACTTTGTAATGAAAATGAATTTGTTTGGTGTATGCAGATTTAATCAGGATATGACTGCAACTGTCTTAATCTCATCTAGGAAGCACCTTCAGTGACTAATTGTAGCTTGACTTCTGGAGCTGCTGTGCAGAGATCTAAGAATATAACGGTTAATGAAAAGCAGTGTGTTAAGAGTGTCATGCAAGACAGAGGAGTTTTACCAGTTCTCATTTAAAAATAGATTTTAAATGATCAGAATTTCTGAAAATGATAGTTCAGATAAATTATCCTTCAGGTATTTTTCTTTTATATTTTTCTGAAGTTAAATAAGCAGAGATACAAATGTTTGTAATCAGTCTTAACTACTTAAACAAAAGCTTTTGAGAAGGTAATATTCCTAAAGGCTGTGTATTTCATAGATTTAGCCGTTCATATCAATGCCAGTCGTAAACAAAATACCAAAGGAATGGCAGGTAAAGAAAATGGAGTTCTTTGCCAGCAATGCCATCTTCATTGCCTTGCTTAGCAGAACTGCACGTGGGGCTCTGCAGTCACGCAGTGGAATAGCAAGTGGTTTGATTCCACCAGCCTGGCCAATATAATCAACATTTATGTGAACAAATTAGCGATAACTGCGACAGGATTATCTCTAATATTTAACCTGTGATCTCTAGAAGCTGAGTGCACGTGTGTTGTCAAGAGATCGATGGCATACCACAGCTGGCCCGGGTACGTAACGAGGAGTGTTAGTTGTCTGAGTGGAGCTGGAAGTGGAGGCTTGTTCCAGGCAAGCTGAGCGTGGAGTTGCTGGAAGGCATTTCTTGAATACCCCAGCTTATGTTGCATCCAGCCAGGTGAAGCAGGAACGATATTCTTCAGCAGCTGCATGTTGGGTTTTTCCCTGCCATGATTTTTTCAAATACTGTACTGTTTCTGTGTGTTTTACGTTAGAAGCTTAAGGGACTTCATTTGCTTATGTCCTCTGTGCACATTGTTCTATATAAGTTATATATGTATTATGAAAAAGTCAATATAGCAACAAACTAAAGTAGAAGTATAAGGAGGAGTATTGTCTTAGTAGAACACACTGAGATGGCAAAGGATGTAGCAGTAGGAGGAACAGGCTGAGTGTCTGCATACAGAGGTCTTGGCTCCCAGTGTAGCTAGACTGGTTGTGACATAGCAAAATTATGTACAGGAATGTAAGGAATTAAAAGTCGTGAGATTACCAGGAGTTATAAGACTCAACTGAGTTTAGGTATAGAAGCACATTTTAATGCTTGATTAAAATAAAAAGTTAAACATAACTTGCAGAAAAAAAAAATACCTAGAAAAGTCATAAACCCAACGCAATAGCACAGATTTTTTGAGCAGCAGCATATTAGTAATATAAATTTTGGTTCCATGCTCCTAATAAAAATCCAGTGATAGTTGTGTAGCAAGGAAAACCTCCTTGGAGACTTTGGTTTAGCAGTTAAATCTTGTAAAATCATGCATGGCTTGATATGAATCAAATGAAAGCAAAAGGAAGTACAGAATTGGAATAAGCAGGCTAAACTGAAGTAAAGAATTGGCATAAGCAGACTAAACCGAATATTTAATACTCTTATTAACTTGAGTTCAGCACAGCTTCTGTACGTGTAAGACTATGTTTAGTAGTTGACCTGTCTTGTTTGAAGCTAATGGTTAATAGCTTTAAAGTTGATTAACTTGTCATACCAGTCTACCATACTTTTGTTTTTCTCAAACTAGATGAAAGGTTCCTTGAAGTGTGGTTACTGCATTCCTGATGATGCTGGTAGCTAATGATGCTCTTTGTTGCAGAAATCGGGAAATGTGGGTTGGGCCTCCGGGATCTGTGTGGCTGGAGTATGAAAATATTATGTCCTAAATGGCAAGGTCTTGCTGGAACAACTTGGTATGTAACATAGCTAGTAATAAATGTCTGTAGTTCTTGCTTTTCAGATTAACTTACTCACTCCTGTAGTGCTACTTTACTTCCCCCTATGCCAAAATACTACTTCTAAAATGAAAAAGTACCTTTTTATGATAAGACTTCTCCATATTTCTTAAGGTGTTTGGTATGGGCGTCTGGCTCTATCACCGGTACTGTCTGATGGCATTTTTATTCGAAACCTATTGGACATGCAGGTTCTGGTTGGTTAAATGGACTGATATTTAACAGGAATTAATTTCATTATACTAATTAAAACAACCCTTGTGGTATGCAGCCTTATATTTCCAGTTGAATTTTTAATTTAAATACAAAGAAGTTACTCATAAATGTGTACATAATAGAATGTTTGCCATAAAGTGCAGCTAATGTATGCCAAGCTCAAATGTTCTTGCTGTGAGACTTTCTTGCCTGTTTGGCTTGTGCTTCTGACTTTTCAATGAAGCGTGGGTGGGGCAGAGTTGGCATTGGAGGCTAGAGAAAGATTTCTGGATTTGTGATTAATTTGACTGAAATACTAGGATCCTGGTGTTTCTTGGAAATTTCGTTTTGGCTATGTTTAATGACAAGCAAGAAGATTTTACTGAAGTGATGTTGACCTGTCTTCCTGAATTAAATACCTGGACAGTACGCTGGATGTTTATGGAAGATTTATCCTAGATTACTCATTCTCTGTCCAAAGGAGAAAGTTGTCTGTGGAAATACAGCCCCTGCCGAAGTATCTCTTGGGACTGCTGCTTGGGTTGAGGGCACGACTTAGTTTCCTTTTCAACATCTGGTCTCCCTACTAAGCATTGCATCCCTTGGAAACTTGTACTGACCTGCATGTTATGATATACGTACTGACCTGTTATATGTAGCTGCATCGAGGACCAGTGCCTCAACCATGATCACAGAGAATAAGGTGGATAGTTCAGTTCTGTGGAAACAAATTTCATCTGATCCAGGACATGGTAGTTGTTTGCGTGATAGATGTTGCGGTTTAACTCCTGTCTCCTCATGTTGGCTCTTACATAGTAGTTGTGTGCTTCCAGGTTCTAAGCCGTGTCCTTTGGTGGAGAAATGTAAACAGATCAAAACCCACAGGTTTTCAAGCATGCCTGAACAAATAGTCATTGTTATGGTGTGCGTACAGTCAGTTTCATGGGATGCCTCTTGTGTGTTCCTTGTTTCTTCACAAGGAAAACTAATTTTAGCAGGATTAATTTTCTGCGAAAGACTCATGATTTTAGTTTTCACGAAGACTAAAATATAAAGAGAACGTACTAAGGAGTAGTGTTGAGCAAAGGCATCCACTTGTAACGTGCCTATCCTCTGTGGCCTTCCTGGAGATAAGGAATTGTCCTGCAAAGAACTGAGAGCAGACCAGAAATGTGTACTTGTCTGCCTTTGGGATACATGGCAAAATATCATCATTTTCTGCGGGTTTACTAGACAGTAGTAAGGTCTGAGGAACTATATAGTGTTTCTGAAATAACCTTTCAAATAAACTTTTAATATGAAAAGGAATCTGGAATTTCTTTAGTACCTTCTTCCCACTGTGGTCCTGTAGAATGATGCAGAAATCCTAGGATTTACAGCTCTCCCAGTTACATTCACCTGCGGAACGAGTGAAACTCCAAGTATCCTAACTCAAATTTTTTTCTTCTATAAAATACATAACATTAAACAGTTAAGCAGACTTATTATTTGGCGAAAAGGCTACAGATGTTGAAAGGGTGACCATCACAGATAAGAACTGGAAAACTGGGTGATTTATAATATGACAGTTGAATTTTTGGAACTAGATTGGAAAATTAATATTCCTAATTGTTTTACAAAATGGCAAGATGCCTGTCCTTCTGTTCTTGTCTGTATTTGTTTATTCAGGTTTTAAGTCTTTCAGTTCTCTTTAAGAAGTTCTTTAGAAAGTGCTTGCTAACATAATTGTGATTCAGTAGAGTAATGCTTGCTTCATTTTATTGCCTTAAAAATCAATTTTTTTGCTTTCTACTGAATACCGTGTTGGTTTGCCATCTGCTTTATACAGTTGACTTGTAAAGGTTGCAAGCAATGTTTGGCCTTAAATATGACCAAATTAAAAACACAGCAGAAGGCTTCTTTTGTTTTCACTTGACTAAAGCATTTTTTAGCTACAACCACAGTTTCTGTGTGTTGCAGAGAAGGAGAGTGTAAGGGTGGGCTGTTTCTGCTGTAGTCAGGGATGGAAATCGGTGACTGTTTTCAGATCTTGTTCTGAGTTTGTTTTTTTGGGGTTTGGAGGTGGTGGTGTTTTGGTTTGTTTTTTATTTTGTAGACCAATATAATAAAAAACAAACCAAAATACCGACACCCCATTGCCCCAACCCCAGAACTCTGCTGGGTTTCAAATTATACCGTGGAGCCGCAGGTAGGTTTCTTCTGCTGATAGAATGAGATATGCATATCTGGCATCTCTACGTTTTCTACAATGATATTGAATCTGTGAAGAAATAATAAGGTGGTGAATACAGTGCCTTTTAAAGGTTTTGTTTTCCACTTTTTACACTACTTTTTGTCGTCTTTTATTTTTTGCTTCATGAATAAGAATCATGAAGTTATGGCCAAAGTTAGAAAATCTGGCGATTTTCAAATATTATAAAATCAAATCTAGGTATTCATGAGGTTGGAGCCAAAGTTTCACGACTTGCCAAGGCAGGAAGGATTCAGTAGTAAGTAAAACTGAGTTTATTGTCTTCAGGAAAGCATTCAAGTCTCTGATAAGGCTGGAATTCTGCTGTTGGTTACATCATTCATGAGGAGCTACATGCATACAATGGGTATCTTGCCTTAACTTTCCTAAAGGAAGGCCAGTCTGCAGAAATACTCTTTTTTTTTTTTTTTTTTTTTTTTTTTT